>PVBE010945474.1_pt1 | contig 22863 bp, 17 predicted proteins | sample 1631181 | NCBI WGS metagenome assembly PVBE01 (sample SAMN08397723, study PRJNA350692) | Marine metagenome, whole genome shotgun sequencing project. | isolation source: water | place: Pacific Ocean | collected 2012-04 | reverse complement strand
GCGGCTCATCCGCGGCCACGTGCGGCTCGTCGCCGGCCAGCTTCGGCTCATCTCCGCCGACGTGCGGGTCGTCGCCTGCGAGCTTTGGCTCGTCCGCGGCCGCGTGCGGACCGTCCCCGGCCGGTCCGGTCCCTTCGGGCGCCACATGCGGGTCATCCCCGAGCGGCTTCGGCTCATCCGGCCCCACGTGCGGATCGTCCCCCGGACTCCCGGGCTGGTCCGGCCCGACGTGCGGGTCGTCGCCGAGGGGCTTCGGCTCGTCCGGATCCACGTGGGGCCCATCCGGCGGCCCGGGCTCGTCCGGATCCACGGGCGGATCGTCCCCGGGTGAAGGCGGCTCCTCCGGATCCACGTGCGGGTCATCCCCACCGGGCGGCGGCTCCTCCGGATCCACGTGTGGGTCGTCCCCGCCCGGAGGCGGCTCCTCTGGGTCGACGTGCGGATCGTCACCAGGCGGAGGCGGATCCTCCGGGTCTACGTGCGGATCGTCGCCAGGCGGCTCCGGTTCGGGCTCGGGTTCGGGCTCGGGTTCGGGCTCAGGCTCGGGTTCCGGCTCGGGTTCAGGTTCGGGCTCAGGCTCGGGCTCGGGTTCTGGCTCGGGTTCTGGCTCGGGCTCGGGCTCAGGCTCCGGTTCTGGCTCGGGCTCGGGTTCGGGCTCAGGTTCGGGCTCAGGCCAAGCCTGGCGTCTCCAGGGGAGCGTGCTACGCTGCGACAGATGCAGACAAGTAGGGCAATGTCGCACCGGTGCAGGTCTGGGTGCCACCGAAGCACACGCCTACGCCGTCCGTCCCGGCCGCGCCTTGGTAGCAATCGCGGGTGATCTCGGTGGCCGGTTGGCCGACGAGGTTGTCGACGTCGCCGTCGCAGTCGTCGTCGAGCCCGTTGCAGATCTCGTCCTGAGCCGCAGGTAGCTGAAGTGGCTCGCAGGAGAAGGCACCGTCGACGCACTCGAGTCGACCAGCTGCGCATTCGCCGTCGAGTCCCGTTGCGCAGTCCTCATCAGGAGCGAGGACCTCGTCGTCGACCTCGCCATCGCAATCGTCGTCGAGCCCGTTGCAGACCTCGGTCAGTGATTCTGTGGGTTCGCAGTAGGGGATGCCGCCCGCGCTGCACGTGATCGTCCCGTCGACCGCACAGGTCGACAGCTCCACGACGCAATCCTCGCCGATGCCCAAGTTCTCATCGATCAGGCCATCGCAATCGTTGTCAACGAAGTCGCAGTACTCGCGCTGACCTGGGTTGACGAGCCGGTCGAAGTCGTTGCAGTCGACACCGAGGACGCAACCCAGCCCGTATCCGTCTCCGTCGTTGTCCACGCAGTTGGCGTTGGCGCCTGGAGGCGCCACGGCCGCCCCTGCGTCCCCGGCCGCGCCCTGATTCGAGGTGGTGGCGAGCTCGTCCACGCTCAACTCGCACCCGGCGAGCGCCAGCAGCGCCGAACAGAGGAAGATCTTCGACTGCATGTTATGGTCCTTCTGGTGCCCGGCTGCGCGCCTGCCACGTTGCGATGTTGCTCCAGTGCTAATAGTGTGGCGCTCTTGATGGGACGCGTCAACCAACACGCGCCGAGCATCGACACGAGCGCACACTCGCGATATTATTAACAAATTATGAACTCGCGCAGGTGGACACCGCATCCACGCATGGCACTCCAGACTGTGTGTCGAACGTTGTGCCCGAGCCTGGAGCGAAATAGAGGGAGACAGTAGTGCTGGCATTCATTCTGCCATTGGTCTGTGCCCAGCTGCCCGCCGCGCAGCCGACGACGCCCGACCCGACGATCATGCAGCCGTCCACGGCGACCGACCCGGTCCTCGTGACGGTCGAGGGCGGAGTCGGCCTCGGCGCCTCCGTGACCGGGGTCCGTTTTGAGGCTGACGGTGTGGTTGCGGCCGAAGAGTCGACCCGGCCCACGACGTTCGTGCTCGCAGGAATCGAGTGGCCCTTCTCGTCGAACCTCAGCTTCGGGATGCGGACCGGTCTCTACTCGGTGGCGGACCCGTTCTCTGCGACCGGGGGTGACAGGTCGCTGATCGACGCAGCGGCACGTGCCCGGATCTCGTTCGACCTCTGGCACCCGGTGTCGATGGACCTCATGTTGGACGCGGGCCCTGGGTGGTGGTCCTCAGACGGTCAGGACACCCTCCTCGGCTGGACACGCAGAGTCGCCGTGGGCGCGAGCTATCGCGTACGGGACGACCTGGCTCTGCTCGCGAACCTGGGTTGGTTCCAGGGCAATGCGCTTCCGACCGACGATGGCCTCGGATCGGCTACGTTGAGGAAGACCCAGGGTGTAAACTTCGACGCAGTGACCCTGTCAGTCGGAGTCCGGGGCGGTCGGTGAGGCGCGCCTTGGGCCAGGGAACTGGCCGTTTCCAACCAGTTGGGCCTGCACCAGGCTGAGCACTCTCTCGAGGTGCTCGAGCGCATCCCGCACTTCCGCCAGTTGCTCCGGCTCTAGCGCGTCTGCTTGCTCGATGTCAGCGAGTGCGTGGTCGTCGCTGACGACCCGTGAGAGCCGCCGGAGCGTCTTCTGGAATCGCGGAAGTCTACGGGGTCCCCCACGGCGTGAGGGACGGCGCGACGCGACCTCCGCTTCGAGCGCCCGCTTGCTCCATCGCTGTTCGGACGCCTCGCGGAGCAGCTTCTCCTGCTCCTCGTCGCGAAGCGGGAGCACCGCATAGTAGTGGGAGACCAAGAGGTGTTTCACCGGTGAAACGAGGCTGCCCATCCGGTCGGCAAGCTCGTAGGTCCGGAGCGCGCGGCTCAGAGAAGCAGAGCTCATTGGAAGATGGTCGTTGGCGAGAAGGCGACGGACCGCTTTGGAGCTGACGCGCCCACGGCGGCGGTATTGCTCGATGCTTCCTGCGAAGAAGGCCTCGACAATGATGTCGCCGATACCGACCACGAGCTCCCAGCCCTTCCACATCTGGAGGTTGACGATGCGCTTCACGACCTTATCCGGGATACTCAGGACCGAGTCGGCCTGGTCGGATTCGAACGAATGTATACGCTCAGCATCTGTGTCATTCATGCCCATGCCCATGCCCATGCCCATGCCCGCGACAGATAGTGGCGTCTCCTGCACTGGAATGCAAGACGGCCGCGGGATGTGCCTCGGCTATCGCAATCATGGTGGACCCGACCGGCTCTCACCAACAGATCACACCGTCCACCGGATGTGGCGCCTGGCTTCAAGTGTCCGTGTGTCTCTCCACGGGGGGCGCGACAAATAGCGTGGTCTTTTCGGGTGTGAAACGCAGTTGTTAACGATGTCGCGCGCAGCGCGGAACCAAAGCGCTGGATGAGCGTGACGGCCCCAGGCTGACCCCGGCCGTTGCATCGCTCGCGCAGCCACGCATGCACGGTGCGCAGGAAGATGCGAAGCACCTCGCTGGTGAGCGCGTTGTCGTGGAGCAGCCGCGCGCGCAGCCACCAGGGGACTGTGAGGACCCATTGCCGCACCGGAACATCCACGAGCACCTGGTCGGCGAGATACGCCGCGGTGTCGTTCATTCGGCGGCCGTTGCAAATGGGACTGGAGCTGCGGTCGCCAAGCGAGAACGGTACGGAGATCCCGGCCGCAGTCGTCGCAGCGGACGCGGGCGAAGCCGTTCGCGAGCGAGCCGCACCCCACGCACGTAGTCGCGCAGCTCGTCGGTCACGAACCCCGGCAGACCACCGGCGGCGTCGGCTCGCTCGAGGAACGTCGCGAGGTGTCGCTGCAGGACCACTCGCGTGGCGTCGCTCGCACCCGCGGTCGCGTTCTGGCTCCTGCTGTCCACATAGAGGCTCTCCGGTCAGCCGAGGCGCTTGTTGCGCAGAGTCGCGGGGTGTGACCAAGCGAGCTGCTGATGGAGGCGTGGGCTTGATTGGTGGACATCGCTTGGTAGCGCGAGTCGCCCAGTCCCGTCTCGGATGGCGCGGCGCGTCTCGCGGGCGGCGCGGTGTTGGTGGACGGCATCGACGTGCCCGGCTCACCGCTCAGCGCGTCGCGAGCCGCCGCAGCACCTCGAGGCCGCGCGCGAGCGTGTCGTCCGCTGCCGCGAAGCTCATCCGGAAGTGGGTGCCTTGCTGGCTGAAGGTCGAGCCGGGGACGAGGACCAGCTTCTCCGATAGCGCGGCCTCGCAGAAGCTCCGGTCATTGCCCCACGGGACCTTCGGGAACAGGTAATACGCGCCGCCGGGTCGGCTGACCTCGTAGCCCGCATCGACCAGCGCCGACCAGGCGTGGTCACGCTTGTCGCGATAGCGATCCACCACCGGGCTCATGTCGCACTTCAGGGCCGCGAGGGCGCCGCGTTGGAGCGGTGTCGGCGGGCACGCGTAGAGGAACTGCTGGAGCGTGCGCATCCGGTCGATGAGCGATGCGGGTCCGGCGGCCCAGCCCAGGCGCCAGCCCGCCATGCCGTGGCTCTTCGATGGGCCGCCGACGAGCAGACAGCCGTCGCCGAGCAGAGGCTTCAACCCCGCGTGCGGCGCGTCGTAGGTGAACGGTCCGTACAGCTCGTCTGAGAGCACGAAGAGGTCGCGCGCGCGGCACAGGTCTGCGACCTCGGCGACCTCCTCGGCGCTGAAGGCCGCGCCGGTGGGGTTGGCCGGGTTGTTGAGCACCAGCAGCCGCGTGCGCGGCGTAATGCAGCGCTCGATGGCCGCCGCCCGCAGGCGGAAGTCGGGGTAGAGGTCGTAGAAGACGGGCGTGCCGCCTGCGATGCGCACCGCCGCGCCGTAGACGATGAACCCCGGATCCGGCAGGAGCACCTCGTCGCCAGGTCCGACCAGCGAGAGCATGGCGGTGATGATGGCGCCCGTGGCCCCGCTCGTCGCGATGACCGCCTCGTCTTCGCCCGCTCCGTGAACCGCGCGGACGTGCGCGCGGAACGCGTCCACGAGCGCGGGGTCACCTTCGGTGGCGGTGTAGCGTCCGCACCCCGGGGCACCGACGGCCTCGATGACCGCGGCTTTGACGCCGTCCGGGACGTCGAAGTCGACCTGCCCGATCGACAGATCGATCGCGTCCGGGAGGCGCCGAGCGATGTCGAAGAACTCGCGGACGCCAGACGGCAGCACCTGCTCCATTCGAGGCGCGAAACGCATGAGATCTCCCAGATGACGTCCCCCTTCAGTACTAGACCTGCACCGCGGAAGTATCGACCAGAATCGGCGGGCCCGAACGCCGATGCCGGCGTTGCTCCTCCTCGACGTACCTCTGGTACGCCTCGTTGTCGCGCCTTGGCCTCGCCGCCCGGGCCTCGCAGCTTCTGGCCGCTACTTCCGCTGCGCAGCTCTAGTCCCCTGGAACTGTAATTCCTTTCGGAATTCGGGGCGTCTCCACGCCGCTTCCGGCGTTGCGAATGCTCGACGATGCTTTGGCATCGCCTGCGCTTCGCGCCTTGGCAGCGACGCGGATCCACTCCCGACTTCCGCAAGGAATCACGGTTCCAGGGGACTAGACTGATTGCAAATCGGTATTCCAGTACCTATTTTGTTTCTTGGACGGTTCGGCAGCGTGAAAATGAGCGCAGTAGGGTCCGCTCACCCTCTCCTGATCGATGTCGTCGGGCACACCGAATGCCTGCTCGGCAACGACGCAATCGTGCGCGGCGCTCTGGAGTCGGGCGTCGGTTTCGCGTGCGGTTATCCGGGCACGCCCTCCTCCGAGATCACGGATGGATTCGCCCAGGTCGCGGACGCGCGCGGGATCGCCTTCGAGTACTCGGTCAACGAGAAGGTCGCCCTCGAGATGGCCTTCGCCGCCAGCCTCGCGGGCGCGCGCTCCATCTGCGCGATGAAGCACCTGGGCCTGATGGTGGCCGGCGACCCGCTCTCTACGATCCCCTACATCGGGGTGGTCGGCGGCCTCGTGATCGTCAGCGCCGGCGACCCCTCTTGTCACACCAGCCCCAACGAGCAGGACCAGCGGCACCTCGGGCCGATGCTGCACCTGCCGACCCTCGACCCGAGCACCCCGCAGGAAGCCCACGCCCTCACCCGTCTCGCCTTCGACCTCTCCGAGCGCGCTCGGCTCCCCGTGCTGCTGCGAGTCACCACCCGCGTTTGCCACACCCGCGCGCCGGTCATGTACGGATCGCTGCAGGCCCCCGAGGTGCGCGGCTTCACCCGAAACCCGCGGCAATTCGTGCCCATCCCGCCCAACGCGCGCCGCATGCGCTTGGAGCTCGGCCCGCGTCTGGAGACTGCGCGTGCAGAGACCGAGGCGCTGTTCACCCTGACCGGCGAGGGCGTCGACGTCGTGCTGGCGAGCGGCGGTCCCGTGGCGACCCTGGCGGACGTGCTCGTCGAGATTGGCGCGCGCGAGGACGTCGCGGTGGCCACGATGCCCGGCGTCTTCCCGCTGCCGGAGGCGCCGCTGCTCGCGCTCCTGAACGCCGCGCAGCGCGTGCTGGTGGTGGAGGAACTCTCGCCCTTCGTGGAGGACGCCCTGCGCTCTCTGTGCGCCGAGCATCAACTGCCGGCGCGCATCCTCGGCAAGCGCACCGGCCACTTCCCGGAGGCGTTCGAGTACACGCCCGACGTGATCCGGCGCGGGCTCTTCGACGCGTTCGACCTCGGGCCCGAGCCCGCCGCGCCCGTCGAGGTCGAGGCCGTCACCCCGCGTCCCCCGGTGCTGTGCTCGGGCTGCCCGCACCGTGCCACCTACTTCGCGGCGCGCACCGCGCTGGGGGCAGACCGTCTCTATTTCAACGACATCGGCTGCTACACGCTCGGCTTCGACGCGCCCCTCGCGATGGCCGACGCGCTGCTCTGCATGGGCGCCGGCTTCACCCTCGCCGCGGGCGTGAGCCGCGTGACCGGCGAGCGCACGGTCGGCTTCCTGGGCGACTCCACCTTTTTCCACTCCGGCATGCCCGCGCTGCTCGACGCCATCAAGCAGGACGCCGACATGGTCGCCGTGATCCTCGACAACGAGGTCACCGCGATGACCGGCTTCCAGGAGAGCCCGACGGTCGAGGTCCGCGACGGCAAGCCGAAGCGTCGCGTCTCCATCGAAGGGGTCGTGCGCGCCCTCGGCGCCGACCAGGTCGAGACCGTCGACCCGGCCGACCTGAGCGCGACCGTCGCCGCCTTCGAGACAGCGCGCGACGCGTCCGGCCTGGCGGTCGTGATCGCCGAGCATCCGTGCCCGGTGTACGCATCGAAGCTAGACGGTGGGCGCGCGCGTGAAGAAGCGCCGCGCTACGAGGTCGTCACGAGCCTGTGCGCTACTTGTGGCCGCGCCGACCTGCGCTGCGAACAATGCGTCACGCCCGGGCAGGAGCGCGCGATGTCGCTCGCACGCGTACGCGAGCACGGCGACGCACCCGAGGAGGTGGCGCCCTGCGCGACGCAGTGCCCCCTCGCGTTGTGCATCCAGGGCTACGCCGGGCACATCGCCTCGGGGCAATACCAGGACGCCTTCGAGCTCATCGCCAGCCGGACCCCGCTGCCGCACTCGGTCTGCCGCGTGTGCCACCGGCCCTGCGAGTCCGCCTGTGTGCTGGCCGCGGAGGGCGAGCCGGTCGCGGCGAATGACCTCAAGCGCTTCGTGATGGATTGGGCGGTGGAGACGGGCGCGACCTGGACGCCCCCCCTCGCGACCTCCCACGGGCGTCGCGTAGCGGTGGTGGGCGCCGGACCCGCGGGCCTGGCCGCCTCGCACGAGCTCGCGCTCCGCGGCTACGCGGTGACCCTCTTCGACGCCGCCGACGCGCCCGGAGGCTTGCTGCGTCGCGGCGTGCCTTCATTCCGCCTCCCCCCCGACGCGCTCGCCCGCGACGTCGAGCTCATCCTGTCGCTCGGCGTCGAGTTCGTCGGTGGATCAGCGCTCGGGGTCGACCTCCATCTCGAAGCGCTGAGCACCGAGTACGACGCCGTCTTCCTCGCGATCGGCGCGCGCACTGCACGCCGCCTCGACCTCGAGCCCGCCGCAGGGGGACCCGAAGTGGTCCTGGCCCTCGACTATCTCGCGGCGCCGCGCTTCGCCGAGCGGGTGGTGGTCGCGGGCGGGGGCAACGCGGCGATGGACGTCGCCCGGACCGCGGTGCGCCGGGGCGCAGAGTCGGTGGTGGCCGTCTTCCCCGAGCCCGTCACCGAGATGGCGGCGATTCGCGACGAGGTGGACGCTGCAGAGCGCGAGGGCGTCGTCCTCAGTCCCGGCCTGCGACCCAAGGCGCTCGCGGGGCAGGGCGCCCCAGGCATCATCTGCGCCGCCGCGGACCACGCCGCCGTGCTGCCGGCCGACCTCGTGGTCGTCGCCATCGGTCACGACCCCGACCTCTCCACCGCCGGCGCCCTCGAGCGAGAAGAAGACGGGACGCTGCGCATCGACCCGGAGACCGGCCAGACCTCGATGGCAGGGGTCTTCGCCGGTGGCGACCTCGCGTCGGGCGCGCGCACCGTGACCCAGGCCATCGGCGCAGGTCAGCGCGGCGCCTGGGGCATCGACGCGGCGCTGCGGGGTCGCAAGACGGCGGAATCGCGGCGGCCACCGCCCAAGCCGGACGGTTGGGCTTCGCTCTCCCGCCGTGACCATGCACCGCCGCGCGATGGCGGATTCGGCGAGCGCCAGGCCCCGGCACCCCGGCGCACCGTGGCGTTCGACGAGCTGCACGGATCGCTGTCGGAGACGCAGGCGCAGGCAGAGGCCGCCCGGTGCATGGTCTGCGGGCAATGCGGTAATTGTCGCGCGTGCCTCGACCTCTTCGGCTGCCCGGCGTTCCACCTCGACCCCGCGTCGTCGGCGATCTGCATCGACACCAGCCTCTGCGACGGGTGCGGGCAATGCGCCGACCTCTGCCCGAATGGCGCCATCCGCGCGGTCCGGAGTGAGTCGTGAGCGACGGCCGCTTCAAGCTGCTGGTGGTCGGGGTGGGCGGCCAGGGCGTGCTCACGATCGCGCGGTTCCTCGGCGACGCCGCCACGCGCGCCGGCGTCCCGGTCGCGGTCGGACAGCTGCACGGGATGTCGCAACGTGGCGGCAGCGTTCAGGCCACGGTCGCGCTCGGCGACGGCGCCAGCGCCTTCATCGGCCAGGGCGAGGCGGACGCGGTGCTGGGCCTCGAGCCGCTCGAGGTGAGCCGCGCGCGCCCGGCCATGTCGGCCGAGACGCGGGTGGTGATGAGCCTGGGACGGATCGTGCCCCACACCCTCGCCCAACAGGGCGCCGGCTACCCCTCGCTCGACGACCTGCGCGCGGGGATTCGAGCGCGCACGCGCGACCTGGTCTGTGTCGACGGGCCGGCCCTCGCGGAGCAAGCCGGCAACGCGCGCGCCCTGAACACGGTGATGCTCGGCGCGCTGGTCGGGCTCGGCACGCTCCCGCTGCGCGACGACGAGGTGTGGGCAGCGGTCGCGCGGCGATGTGCCTCGGGCACCCATGATTTCAATCGCCGGGCCTGGCAGCTCGGCAGGGAGGCGGTGAGCGCGTGAACGACACGACGTACCGGGTCGGCATCGATGTCGGCGGGACCTTCACTGACCTGGCGCTGTGGTCCGAGGCCGGTGGCCTGCAGACCTTCAAGACGCTCTCCACGCCGCACGACCCGTCGGTCGCCGTCCTGCACGGCCTCGAGCTGATGGCGCGCGCCGAGGGGATCACCGCGGTGACCCTCGCACGCCGGACGGGCTTCATCGTGCACGGCACGACGGTGACGACCAACGCGGTGCTCACGCGCTCGGGGGCCCGCTGCGGGCTCATCACCACCGAGGGTGTGCGCGACGCGTTGGAGATGCGCCGCGGCATCCGCGAGGCGCAATACGACAACCGCTACCAGAACGTCGTGCCGCTGGTACCGCGCCGGCGCCGCCTCCCGGTGGGCGGGCGCCTCGACTTCCGCGGCGACGAGATCAAGGCGCTCGACCTCGCCGACGTGAAGGCCGCCGCCGAGCAACTCGGCGCGGACGGCGTGCGCTCGGTCGCGGTCTGCTTCATGAACGCGTTCGCAAACCCGGCGCACGAGCAGGCGGCAGCCGAGGTCGTACGTTCAGCGCTCCCGGACGCGTACGTGACGGTCTCCTCCGAGGTGTTGCCCACGATTCGGTTCTACGACCGGGTCTCCACGGTCGCGCTCGACGCGTACGTCGGCCCCGTGCTGCAGACCTATCTGCGCCACCTCACCGAGCGCCTCGACGGCGTCGGCTTCGAGGGCGTGCTGCTCATCATGCAGTCGAACGGCGGCGTCGCGGCCCCCGAGCTCACCGCGCGCCGCCCCGCCACGACGCTGCTCAGCGGACCCGCGGCCGGACCGCGCGCGGCCGCGACGTACGCCCGTCTGGCGGCCGGCGAAGACGCCGAGAGCGCCGACTGCGTCGTCATGGACATGGGCGGCACGAGCTTCGACGCGAGCCTCGTACGTGGCGGCGCGGCGACGATGAACAGCACGGGCGCCATCGACCGGCTGCGCATCGCGTTGCCCATGCTCGACATCACTACCGTCGGCGCTGGTGGCGGCAGCATCGGCTGGCTCGACGCGGGCGGCCTGCTGCGGATGGGCCCGGCGTCGGCCGGCGCCTCCCCGGGACCGGCGTGCTACGGGCGCGGCGGCGAGCGGCCCACGTGCACCGACGCCGACCTGGTCCTCGGCTACCTCGAGCCCGGCTTCTTCGCCGGCGGCCAGATGCGCCTCGACCCCGACCGGGCTCGGGCGGCGATCCGTACCCACCTCGCCGAGCCGCTCGGGCTGTCGGTCGAGGAGGCGGCGGCGGGTATGTACCGAGTGATCAACACCAACATGGCCCACGGCGTACGCGAGATCACCGTCAAGCGCGGCCTCGACCCGCGCGAGTTCCCGATGGTGGTCGCCGGCGGGGCCGGCGGGGTGCACGCGTGCATGATCGCAGACGAGCTCGAGATGCCGACGCTGCTCGTGCCGCCCACCGCGTCGGTGCTCTGCGCCACGGGCATGCTGCTGTGCGACCTGCAGCACGACTTCGTGCGCTCATTCGTCAGCCCGCTCGACACCATCGACCTCCCGGCGCTGCGCAGCGTGGTGGACGAGATGAGCGCCGAGGGCGCGCGGCTCCTGGAGGAGGAGGGGGCGGAGCGCGCCGAACACCAGACCGAGCTCGATCTGCGCTACCTCCAGCAGTACCACGAGGTGAGCGTGCCCATCGCCGCCGAGACCCTCGCCGCAGGCGACTTTGCGGCGATGGCCGAGGCGTTCCACGAGACCCACGACCGCCTCTACGGATACAGCCTTCGCGGCGAGGGCACCGCGCTCGAGCTCATCAATGTGCGCGTGCGCTCGCTGGGGCGCACCGAGCCACCGGACCTGCCCAGACCGGAGACAGGCGGCGAAGATCCGGGCCGCGCCCTCAAGTCCAAACGTCGAGCGTACGTGCCAGAGACGGGCGCCTTCGCGGACGTGCCGGTCTACGACGGCCACGCGCTGTGCGCCGGGAATCGCATCCCAGGGCCGGCCCTGATCGAGCGCGTCGACACCACCCTCTTCGTCAGCGCCCGCTACACCGCGCAGGTCGACGAGCACGGCAGCGTCGTGGTCCGGCGCCGCACCGAGGAGGTCGCACGATGAGCGCCGTTGAGATCGACCCCGTCCTCGTCTCGATCCTGGGCCGCGCGCTCAAGGCGATCACCGACGAGATGAGCCTCACGATGGAGAAGACCACGCGGTCGCCCATCCTCTGCGAGGCCAAAGACTTCGTCACCGGCCTTTACGACGCCGAAGGGCAGATGCTGGAGCAGACCGAGAACCTGCCCATCCTCAGCTTCTCGCTCAGCCCGGTGTGTCAGCACATCGCCGAGAAGTTCCGCGGCAACGTGTTCCCCGGCGACGTCTTCTTCCACAACGACGTCTTCACGCTCGGCAACCAGAACAACGACGTCGCCGCCTTCAAGCCCATCTTCCACGAAGGCGTGCTCGTCGCGTGGGCGGCCTGCAAGGGGCACCAGGCCGACATCGGCGGCAACGTCCGCGGCGGCTACAACCCGAACGCGACCGAGGTCTGGCAGGAGGCGCTGCGCATCCCGGCGGTGAAGGTCTTCGAGCGCGGCGAGCTGCGCTGCGATGTCTGGGACCTCATCTTCGCGAACATCCGGCTGTCCATCGTCGAGCAGGACATGCTCGCCGAGATCGGCGCCTGCACCGTGGGCGAGCGGCGTCTGCTCGGGCTGCTCGACAAGTACGGGCGCGACCACTTCCAGGCGCACGTCGGCGCGCTCTTCGACGCGACCCAGCGGATGATGGAGGCGGAGGTCCGCAGCATCCCCGACGGGACGTACGAGGGTGAGGCCACCGTCTACTTCGACGGCAAGACGCTGGGTTCGACCTACCAGATCCGGGTGCGCATCACGGTCGACGGCGAGCGCATCGTCTTCGACTACTCGGACACCGACGCCCAGACCGACGGCTTCGTCAACGGCACCTTCACCTCGAGCGCGTCGGCGACGATCCTGACCTTCCTGCAGATGGTGAACCCGGACATCCCGCACAACGAGGGCATGGTCCGGCCCATCGAGATCATCATCCCCGAGGGTACGCTGCTCAACGCGGCGTACCCGGCCGCCACGACCTTCGGCAACCACCTCTGCCCGCCCAACGCCGACGCGATCATCCGCGCGCTCGCACCGGTCATCCCGGACCGCGTGACCGCCGGCTGGAACCAGCTGCTCTGCTCGCTGTCGACAGGCCACAACCCGCACCGCGACGCGACGTACGTCGACATCTGCTTTATGGGCCTCAAGGGCGGATCTGGCGCGGCGAGCGACTGCGACGGCTACGACCACATCGGGATGATCGACGCATCTGGTGGGGTACTCGACCAGGACTACGAGATGTTCGAGCAGATGACGCCGCACCGGCTGATCGAGCACGAGCTGCTGTGCGACTCGGCGGGCGCGGGGCGCGCGCGGGGTGGCCTCGGGGTGCGGACCCGCTACCTGGTCGGCAGCGACGACACCCAGCTCGTGACTTTCGGCGACGGCGACTTCGAGCCGGCCTTCGGCTTGTTCGGCGGCGGGCCCGGCACCCTCAACTACATCGAGCTGCGCTACCCCGACGGGCGCGTGCACCGGCCGACGAGCAAGGATCTCGTCACCGGCGTGCCGGCGGGCACCGAGTACGTCCAGGAGGCGGGCGGCGGCGGCGGCTACGGATCGCCCTTTGAGCGACCGGCATCGAAGGTGCGCGACGAGGTGCGCGACGGGGTCATATCGCGGTCCGCCGCGCGCGAGCTCTACGGGGTGGCGCTCGACGCGACCACCCTCGACCTGCTCGAAGCCGAGACCCTGGAGCTGCGTCTCACGGTGTCCTCCGCTCAATCGCCGCTCGGGCTCGAAGGCGGATCGTGAACTTCGACGTCACCGACGAGCAGCGGGCCATCCGCGACACCTTCCGCGCCTTCGCCGACCGCGAGATCGCGCCGCAGGCCGAAGACCTGGATGCCAACCCTCGCTTCCCGCGCGAGCTGTTCCTGCGCGCCGGCGAGATCGGCTTCTTCGGGATGCGCTACCCCGAGCCCGAGGGCAGCGGGGCCGACGCGGTCTCATACGTGCTCGCTGTCGAGGAGCTGTCGCGGGCGAGCATGTCCGTCGCGTGCGCCTGCACCATGCAATCGCTGATGGGCACCTACTTCCTGCACCGCTACGCGACGGGCGAGGTGCGTGAGCGGCTGCTCGGGCCAGCCCTGCGCGGCGAAGTGGTCGGCACCATCTGCATGACCGAGCCGGAGGCCGGCTCCGACCTGGGGGCCATCGCCACCACGGCGGTGGAGCGCGACGGGCGCTGGTTCATCACCGGCAGCAAGACGTGGATCACCTCCGCGCCGGTCGCCGATATGTTCACCGGCTTCGCGCGCACTGGCGCCGAGCGCACTTTGGGCATCTTCCTCGTCGAACGCGGCGCCACGGGACTCACGGTCGGGCGCAGCATCGACAAGCTCGGCGTGCGCGCCTCGATCACCTCCGAGGTCGCCTTCGACGAGACGCCCGCGACGTGCCCGCTGGGCGACGTCCATCAAGGGCTGCCCTACCTCAAGGAGATCCTCGCCGAGATCCGGGTGATGACCGCGGCGCTCGCGGTCGGGGTCGCCCGCGCCGCATACGAGACCGCGCTCGCGTACGCTGCCGAGCGGAAGCAATTCGGGCGGCCGATCAACCGCTTCCAGGCCGTCCAGGCGCACCTCGCCGAGATGGCCGTCGACGTCGAAGCTGCCCGGCAGATGACGCTCTGGGCGGCGTGCCGGGTGGAGCGCGACGGGCCGACGCCGGCCTCCGCCCACGACGCGGCGATCGCCAAGCTCTTCGCCTCCGAGGCTTCCAACCGCGTGTGTGACCGAGCCTCCCGCGTGCTCGCGAGCTACGGGTATGCCAAGGAGTTCCCGGTCCAGCGCTACCTGCGCGACGCCCGCTTCACCCTCATCGGCGGCGGCACCTCCGAGATCCTCCGCAGCATCATCGCCAAGGGTCTGACCACATGACCGAGACCGACCGCCGCTGCATTCGCGTGCTCGTCGCCAAGCCGGGCCTCGACGGCCACGACGTCGGGGCGAAGGTGCTCTGCCGTGGACTTATGGAAGCGGGTATGGAAGTCGTCTACACCGGGCTGCGCCAGTCTCCGGAGGCCATCGCCAGCGCCGCGCTCGAAGAGGGCGTCGACGTGGTCGGGCTCTCCATCCTCTCGGGCGCGCACCTGCCGCTCGCCACGAAGGTCGCTGGCGCCCTCGCGGCCCGCGGCCTGCGCGAAGAGGTGCTGCTGCTGGTCGGTGGCAACATCCCGCGCCGGGACGTCGAGGCGCTCTGCGAGGTCGGGGTCGACGGCGTCTTCCCCACGGGCACGGGGATCGACGAGGTCGTGCGCTTCATCCGACAGCCCGAGCGGCGCCTGAGCGGGAGACGGAGCGATGGTCATGAGTGACGTGCGCTGGGAGTCGGGCATCGACATCGCGCCGGTGTACACGGCCGAGGACGTCTCGCCCGAGGGCATCGGCGCCCCGGGCGAGTACCCGTTCACCCGGGGCATCCATCCCGAGATGTACCGCCGGCGCCCCTGGACGATGCGCCAATACTCGGGCTTCGGCACCGCCGCCGAGACTCGCGAGCGATTCGGCTTCCTGCTCGACCAGGGCCAGACCGGGCTGAACGTCGCCTTCGACCTGCCCACGCAATGCGGCCTCGACTCGGACGACCCGATGGCGGAGGGCGAGGTCGGCCGCGTCGGCATGGCGGTCGACACGCTGGCGGACATGGAGGAGGCGTTCGCGGGGATCGACCTCGACCAGATCACCGTGTCGCTCACGATCAACGGCGCCGCGGTGCCGATCATGGCGATGTACTTCGCGATGGCCCGCAAGCGCGGCTTCGACCTGCGCACGCTGCGGGGCACCGCGCAGAACGACATCCTCAAGGAGTTCGTCGGCCGCGGGACGTGGATCTTCCCGGTCGAGCCTTCGGTGCGGCTGGTCACCGACACCATCGAGTTCTGCGCGCGCGAGGTCCCGAAGTACTCGCCGGTGAGCGTGTGCGGCTACCACATCCGCGAGTCGGGGGCGACGCCCGCTCAGGAGATGGCGTACGGCCTGGCGATCGCCCGCGCCTACGTTGACAGCGCCCTCGAGCGCGGGCTCGATGTGGACGACTTCGCCGGGCGGCTGTCGTTCAACTTCGACGTCTTCGGCAACATCTGGGAGCAGGTCGCCAAGTTCCGCGCGGGCCGGCGCCGCTGGGCGCGAATCCTCAAGGAGGAGTACGGCGCCAAGGACCCGCGGACGATGCGGCTGCGGATGATCGCGGGCGGCGGCGGCGGCGGGCTCACGGTGGAGCAGCCGGAGAACAACATCGTGCGCGGGGCGTACTACGCGTTGGCGAGCGCTTTGTCAGGCACGCAGACGATGGCGCTGTGCTCCTACGACGAGGCCTACACCATCCCGAGCGCCCACGCGGCGCGACTTTCGCTGCGCACGATGCAGATCCTGATGCTCGAGGCGGGCCTCTGCGACACCGTCGACCCGCTCGCCGGCTCGTACTTCGTGGAGTCCACCACCGACGCGATGGAAGCGAAGATCGTGGAGATCATGGGCACCCTCGACGCGGAGGGCGGCGTGGTCGAGGGCATCGCCTGCGGGCGCGTGCAGGCCGACGTGAGCCGCCAGGCGTACGTCCGCGAGAAGGCGCTGCGCTCCGGCGACCACCCGAAGGTCGGGGTCAATTGCTTCACCTCCGAGCAGGAGGAGGAGCGCGACGTCGAGTTCCACCCGTACAGCGAAAGTGGTGCAAGCGCCCAGCTCGACCGCCTGGCCAGCGTGCGCTCCGAGCGCGACGATGCCGCCGTGCAAACCGCGCTGGCTCGATTGACCGCCGACGCCGAGGCCGGGCGCAACGTGATGCCCGCCGCGATGGACGCCGTCACCGCGTACGCGACGGTCGGTGAGGTGTGCGGCGCGCTGAAGGCGGTCTTCGGCACCTACGACGAGCCGGTGAGGTTCTGACGTGAAGGCCCGCCCGATCGTGCTCAGCGTAGAGCAGGCGCTCAGCATGTCGTACGCCACGCTGCGCCTGGTCCACGAGGGCTTCCGCGTGATCCGCGTCGAGGCGACGCCGACGCCGGGCCGGCGCACGGCGGGCGACCCCAATCGCTCCATCGGGCGCCCCATCGCGGGCGCCGACCGGCACAGCTACTTCGTGGGGCCGAACGTCGGCAAGGAGGCGATCGCCATCGACCTCAAGCGTCCCGAGGGGCGCGAGGTGCTGGCGCGACTCGTGCGCGAGCTGCCGGTCGACATCTTCTGCACCAACACGATGCCCGCCCGGCACCGGAAGCTCGGGATGGACTACGAGACCCTCGCCGCGGCGCGCTCCGGGCTCGTGTGGTGCTGCATCTCGGCGATGGGCCTCGCCCACCCCGACGTGCCCGGCTACGACCCGGTGATGCAGGCGGCGTGCGGGTACATGGACCTCACGGGCGCCCCGGACGGGCCGCCGATGCAGAGCGGGTTGCCGATCACCGACCTCAAGGCGGGGGACGAGGCCTTCACTCAGATCGCCCTCGCGATGTGGCGTGGCGGAGGGGCTTGCATCGACGTGTCGATGGCCCGCTGCGCGGCGTCGTGGCTGCACACCTTCCTGCCGATGCTCGACATGGACAGCCCGCCGTCGGAGCTGCGCCGCTCGGGCAACGAGCACCGGCAGTTCATCCCGGTCAACGCGTACCCGACCGCGGACGGCTTCATCTACGTCGCCATCGGGAGCGACGCGCAGTGGGCGCGCTTCACGGCCCAGCCGATGTTCGCCCAGCTGGCACAGGAGCGCTTCGCCACCAACGAGCTTCGCCGCGAGCACAAAGCCGACCTGCACACGCTGATCGGCATGACGACCTCGGACCAGGACGCCGCCGTGGTGGCCGAGACGCTGGTGCGCGCGGCCATCCCGCACGCGCCGATCACCCCGATCGAGCAGGTCGCCGACCTGCCCTTCGTGGCGCCGGACCTGCTGCGGACGACCGCGCCGGACGGGCGCGAGGTGCGGCTGCCTCCGGCCGCGGTGCGGACGAATGCCCTCGACGCGTGTGACGGGCGACTGCCCTTCGCCCCGGCGTACGGGGCGCATACGGACGCGCTGCTGGCCGAGGTCGGCCTCGTCGGCGGCCAGATCGCGGCCCTGCGAGAAGAAGGCGTGGTGGCATGAAACAGATCGCGTACCACCGGCCCGGCACGCTGGCCGAAGCCCGGGCGCTGCTGGAAGAGATCCCCGGCGCCCGCTACGTCGCGGGCGGAACCGACGTGGTCGTTCGCGCGAAGAGCGGCGTCGAGCGTCCCGCGGCCCTTGTGTCGCTGCGCGGCGTGTCCGAGCTCGCGGGGATCGAGGTCGGCGCCACCATCCGCATCGGCGCCCTCGCGACGCTCGAGGAGATCGGGCGCCACCCCGCCATCCGCGAGCGCCACCCGGTGCTCCAGTCGGCGCTCGGCTCGATGGGCAGCATACAGATCCGCAACACGGCGACCCTCGCGGGGAACCTCTGCAACGCCTCGCCATGCGCGGATGGGGCGCCGCCGCTCCTGGTCTGTGAGGCGCGCCTCCACATCATCGGGGCCTCGGGCTCGCGCGAGGTCGCGGTGCGCGACTTCTTCCTGGGGCCGCGCCAGACCTGCCTGGCACCCGGTGAGGTGCTGGCGAGCATCGAGCTCGACCCGTCGCCCCCCGGCGCGCGCTGCGTCTTCTTCAAGAAGGGGCGCGTCCGGATGGACCTGGCCCTGGTGAACTTCGCGGGCTTGCTCGTGCTCGGCGGCGAGGTCTGCCGGGAGGTCCGCCTCGTCGCCGGCGCGGTCGCGCCGATCCCGCTGCGGCTCGATGCGGCGGAGGCGGTCCTGCGCGGGGCGGTCCCGACGCCGGAGCTCGTGGAGCGCGCAGCCGAGGCGGCGGCGGAGGAGGTCTCGCCGATCACCGATTTACGCTCCACGGCAGGGTATCGGCGGCAGCTGGTGCGGGTCTTCGCCCGGCGTGCGCTCGGGTCGATGCTCGGTTGGAGGTCGGCATGAAACATCTCCTCTCCTTCACGCTCAACGGCGCCGAGGCGACCGCCGTCGTCTCCGGAAGCGAGCCGCTGCTGGGCGTGCTGCGCGACACGCTCGACCACCCCGGCACCAAAGAAGGCTGCGGGCGCGGTGAGTGCGGGGCCTGCACGGTGCTCGTCGACGGGCGCGCCGTGAACGCGTGCCTCTTCCCGGCGGCGGAGGCGGAAGGGCGCACGGTCACGACCATCGAGGGCCTCGGCGGGTCCGGCAACGCGCTCGGCGCGGTCCAGCAGGCCTTCGTCGACCGCGGCGGCATCCAATGCGGCTTCTGTTCGCCGGGGATGATCCTGTCCGCGCACGCGCTGCTCACCACCACGCCGGCACCGACGGACGACCAGGTCCGCGACGCCCTCGTCGGCAACCTGTGTCGCTGCACGGGCTACGTGCAGATCATCGAATCGGTGCAAGCCGCGGCCGCCACGCTGCGCGAAGGGGAGGGCGGCACGTGAGCACCAAGTACGTCGGCACCGACCTGCCCCGCCCCGACACCCCGGCCAAGGCCGTGGGGCGCGCCCAGTACATCCACGACCTCGCGCGCCCGGGCATGCTCTACGGGAAGATCCGCTTCAGCGACCACGCGCACGCGCGCATCGTCCACATCGACACCTCACGGGCCGAACGTCTGCCCGGCGTGCGCGCGGTCATCACGGCGGCCAACACGCCCCGGGTGAACGTGGGCTTCCTCCGCGACAATTGCGCGCTCAAGGGCGGCAAGGTCCGGCAGCAGCGCGACGAGGTGGCGGCGGTCGCGGCCATCGACCCCGACATCGCTGCCGAGGCCGCCGCGTTGATCGAGGTCGAGTACGAGCCGCTCCCGGCCGTCTTCTCGCCGGCCGACGCCCTCGCATCCGGCGCGCCGCTGATCCACGCGGTCGACGGGCGCGGCCGCCCGCGCGAGAGCAACCGGCTCGACCTCACCTTCGCCCACGACTCCGGTGACGTGGCGGCGGGGGAGCGCGCCTCGAAGTACATCGTCGAAGGCACCTTCACGACGCCGCGCATCCAGCAGGCCTGCATGGGCACCGCGGGGTGCATCGCCGAGTTCGATCTGCAGGAGAATCTGACCGTCTGGGCGAAGACGCAGATCCCGTTTCTGGCCCAGCGCGACTTCGGCCGGGCGTTGATGGAGATGGGCGTCGGGGGGACCGCGCGGGTCGTGGTGCCCGCCCTGGGCGGCGGCTTCGGTACCGGGCTCGACACGCATTGCTACGAGTACATCGCGATCCTGCTCGCGCACCGCACGGGCCGGCCCGTGAAGATCCTCTACGACCGCAACGAAGAGTTCGCGTACCTCTCGCCGCGGCAGTCGGCGACCGTGCACATCCGCCATGGCTGCGACGCGGAGGGGCGGCTCACCTTCCGCACCATGAAGGTGACCCTCGACAACGGCGCGTACACCTCGTGGGGCGCGACGTATCCGTCGGTGATGCTGCTGCCGGCCACTTCGCTGTACCGCGTCCCCAATGTGCGGTTCACCTCGGAGCTGGTCTACACGAACAACACCTACTGCCAGGCGATGCGCGGCTACGGGAACCCGGAGCTGACGTGGGCGCTCGAGAGCAGCCTCGACGACCTGGCCCGCGCCGCCGACATCGACCCGCTCGACATCCGCCGGCGCAACGCCAACCAGCCTGAATCGACGACCCCGATGGGGCTGAAGATCACGACCTGCGCCCTCGACGCGTGCTTGGCGCGGACCGGCGAACGCCTTGGCTGGGGCGGCGACCGCGAGGGGTCGTCTTCGGGGCATCTCAAGCGCGGCTTCGGGCTCGCGTCGCTGCTCCACGTCGGCGGATCCGGGCGCATCTACCGGTCAGACGCGAGCGGCATCATCCTGCGCCTCGACGACTTCGGCACCGTCTACGTCTACTCGGGCGGCGTCGAGATGGGGCAGGGCTTCCACGCGGCGGTGACCTCGATGGTCTCGGACGCGGTCGGTGTGACCCCCGACCGGGTCTTCATCAACCAGACCGACACGGCCACCTGCCCCTGGGACGTCGGCACCCACGCGAGCCGCGGCGCGTTCACCGCGGGCAACGCGATCCTGATGGCCGCCGAGAAGCTGCGTGCGCGCATCTTCGAGTTGGCCGCCGAGGTGCTGCCCGCCATGCTCGCGCGTCTGCCGGACTGCCCGGCGGACTTCGACCGCGCCGAGATCCGCGCCGACCGCATCGAGCTGGTCGGCAGCGTGCTCAACGTCACCGACCTGCCTTGGGCGCGGGTGCCGCTCGGCAAGTTCCTGCGCACCATCCACTTCCGCGACGACCGCAGCCAGATGCTCACCGTCGAGGCGTTCTACGAGCCGCCCAGTGAGCTTCCCGATTGGGAGAAGGGCGTCGGCAACATGTCCGCGACCTACGCCTTCGGCACCCAGGGCGTCGAGGTCGAGGTCGACTGCGAGACCGGCGACGTCCGCATCGTGCGCATGGTGGCGGTGCACGACGTCGGCCGCGTCCTGCACCCGCAGGCGCTCGAGGGTCAGACCTACGGGGCCCTCGCCCAGGGCGTCGGCTACGCGCTCTACGAGCAGATTCTCACCGAGGGCGGGCGCATCCAGAACCCCGACTTCCGCGACTACAAGATGCCCACAGCCCACGAGATGGGCTTCCCCATTGAGCTCGAGTTCATCGAGACCGACGACGACGCCGGACCGTTCGGCGCAAAGGGGGTCGGCGAGCCGGGCCTGGTCCCGACTGCGCCCGCCATCGCCAACGCTGTGTTCGACGCCATTGGCGTGCGGATCTACGACCTGCCCATCACGCCCGAGAAGGTGCTGGCGGCCCTCGAAGCCGCGCGGCGATAGACGGAGACAACATGCCCCTCGAACGCGCGCACATCCCGTACGGCGCCTGGTGGAGCACCCCGTTCTGCCGCTGGCAGGGCTCAATTGGCCATCTCCACTCGATGGAGCTGGCCGCGGACACCGCTCGCGGTGCCCTCGTCGCACGCGGGATCAGCCCCGAGCAGCTCGACGGCCTGGCCCTCGGCATCACCGTGCCCCAGCGCCACGGCTTCTACGGCGCCCCTTGGCTCGCGGGCATGCTCGACGCCCCTACCCTCACTGGACCGACGATCGCCCAGGCGTGCGCCACCTCCGTCGCGCTGGTCGCCGCGTCCGCCCTCGAGGTCGAGGCCGGCGTGCGCGAGGCCACGCTCAACATCGCCTGCGACCGCACCAGCAACGGACCGCACGTCTACTACCCCGACCCCACCGCCCCCGGCGGGATGGGCAAGGCCGAGAACCCCGTCTGGGACAACTTCGGCCGCGACCCCTACGCCGGCACCGCGATGGTGGTCACCGCCGAGAACGTCGCGCGCGAAGCTGGCATCACCCGCGAAGAGCAGGACGCCATCGCCGCATTGCGCTACGAGCAATACACCGCGTCGTTGGCCGACGACCGCGCCTTCCAGCGCCGCTACATGGTCCCCGTCGAGCTGAAGCGACGCGGCAAGGTCGTCAAGACCGTCGATGGCGACGAAGGCATCCACCCGACGACCGCAGAGGGCCTCGCCGGCCTGCGTCCCGTCCAGCCCGACGGCACCGTGACCTTCGGCACCCAGACCCACCCCGCCGACGGCAACGCGGGGCTCGTCGTCTGCACCAAAGAGCGCGCCGCCGCCCTCAGCCGCGACCCCTCCGTCGAGGTCCGCGTGCTCGGCTTCGGCTCCACCCGCGTGAAGAAGGCCTTCATGCCGATGGCCGTCGTCCCCGCCGCCCGCCACGCGCTGGCCCACGCGGGCGTCACCCTCGACGACTGCGCCGCCATCAACACCCACAACCCCTTCGCGGTGAACGACGCCTACTTCTGCCGCGAGACCGGCGTGTCCCCCGAAGCTCTCAATCGCTACGGCTCACCGCTCGTCTACGGCCACCCGCAGGCGCCCACGGGCCTGCGCGCGATCATCGAGCTGGTCGAGACGCTGGCGCTGCGCGGGGGAGGCGTCGGCCTGTTCAGCGGGTGCGCGGCCGGCGACACCGCCATGGCAGTGGTGCTGCGCGTCGGCTGACGACCGACCTCCGCCCGGCTACTCCCAGCACGCGTCGATGGCGTCGCAGTCCTCGCCCACCCCAGCGATGCACGCGGCGACCGCGGGCGGCGTGACGTCGCGACACACCACGGCGCAACCCGCGAGACTGAGGCACTCGTCCTCCTCGTCGGTGAAGCACTGCTCGCAGGCCTCGAGGATGCGGCATGTATTCGCGCAGTCGTCGTCGCCGATGTTGGCGTCGTAGCACGCCTGGTAGGCGTCCTCGTCGCAGCCGGGCAGCGCCGCGATGCACGTGGCCGCGCCGGGCGGTGTGGCCTCGCGGCAGACCTCGGCGCACCCGGGGATGTCGAG
>PVBE010619817.1_pt1 | contig 22877 bp, 18 predicted proteins | sample 1631181 | NCBI WGS metagenome assembly PVBE01 (sample SAMN08397723, study PRJNA350692) | Marine metagenome, whole genome shotgun sequencing project. | isolation source: water | place: Pacific Ocean | collected 2012-04 | reverse complement strand
GCGAAGGCGAAGGCGAAGGCGAAGGTGAGGGCGAAGGCGAGGGCGAGCCACCCCCGCCGGACGCACCGGCGCCCAACGATGCGGTCGACAACACCCCCGTGCGGGCGAACTTCGTGGTCGCGGAGGCGTCCCGCGTCGTTGTGACCGTCGAGGCTGACGGGTTCGAGCCCCGGCTGATCGCCGGCGGCGGCTGCGGCAACCCCTCCCGCGAGCTGGGACGGCGCACCGGCGCCGGCGACCTCGTGCTGCCGCGGGTCGGCGCAGGCACCTGGCAGCTGCGCGTGGAGTCCGCCGACGGCGGCGGAGGCGACGTGCGTCTGATGCTGACGAGCGAGGCGGCGCCTGGCCCTCCGCCGGACGACGAGTGCGCAACAGCGACGGAGATCCCGGCCCCGGACGAGGCGCCGTCGGAGCACGGGGGCGACCTGTCCGGCGCCCTTGACGATCACCGGGCCACCGGCTGCGCGGTCGGCGGGGCAGACGCCTTCCACATCCTGAACGTGCGGCGCGACTCCTTCGTTCGAGTCACGGCGGACCACGCGGGGATCGGGATGACGCTCCTCGGCGGCTGCCCGCCGGCGGTCGAGCTGGCCTGTAGCGCGGGCGGCTCGCCGCTCGAGGCCAACCCGCTGCCGCCCGGCCAGTACATCCTGGCGGTGGACGCCGTGGCCCCCGACGCCGCCGGGCCGTACACCCTGACGGTTGAGATCGACGACCCGGTGGGCCAGGACATCTGCGCCGGGGCCATCGACGTCGGCGCGGGCGGGCTGTTCACCGGGGACACCTCAGAGAGCAACAACGACTACCGGCTGCCGGCCGGCCTCGGCGGCTGCACCGGCTTCCCGACCAACGGCCGGGACGAGGCGTGGCGGCTCGATCTGCGCGCCGGTCAGACCCTGCGAGGGCGGCTGCAGACCGAGCGCTGGGACGGCGCCATGTACCTGGTCCGCGACTGCAACGATCCGGTGGGGACCTGCGTCGTAGGCGTGGACAACGACGGCGGCGGCGGGCTGCCCGAGCAGCTCTCGCACGTCGTGCAGGAGTCGGGCGTCCACCTGCTCATCGTCGACGCCATCGACGATCGCGAACATGGCGCGTACACCCTCGAGCTCGGGCTGGACCCGACTTGCGAGGACGACCGCGACTGCCCCGGAGACGACGACATCTGCCGCGGGTTCCAGTGCGTCGTGCCCGAGTGCGTCGCCGACGAGGACTGCGGCTCGGCGGTCCAGGCCTGTCGCGATGGCCGGTGCCTCGTCATCGGCTGCGCGGGTCATGAGGACTGTGCAGGCCGGGCGCTGTACTGCATCCGCGCCGAGTGCCGGCCGCCCCCCGGCGCCGCCCACGGCAGTGGCATGCTGTCCCTGCCCATCCCGGACGACGACCCGGCCGGCGTGTGGGCGGAGGTGCCGGTGCTCGGCGCCGGCGGGCTGGGCGAGCTGGCGGTGCAGGTGGACATCGATCACCCCTCCCCCGCCGACTTGATCGTCGAGCTTGTCGGCCCGTCCGATGTGCGCGTGCGGCTGCACAACCAGACGTCGGACACCCCGCGCACCGTCTACGGCGTGGAGCGCCGGCCGGACGGGCCAGGCGGTCTGGAGCGGTTCATCGGCGACCCGTTCCAGGGGCGCTGGACCCTGATGGTGCGCGATCTGTCGCCCGGCGACGAAGGGATCCTGCGGGCCTTTGCGGTCTTTGTGACGCCGGGACCTGAGGGCGGATGAGGGCTTCGAGGCGTTCCGGGCGCCTTGTCGGCCTCTCGCTGACGGCACTCCTCGCCGGCTGCGCCTCGGACAGCAATCCGTCGCAGGACGTAGACCCGCCCAACGACGCCGAAGGAGAGGGCGAGGGCGGCGGCGACGGCACCCCCGCCCCCGACGATCCGGGCGACGCAGCGGGCGGGGAGGAGGGCGAACGGGAGGGACCCGATCTTCCGGTCCCCGCGACGCTGCCAGAGTGCGGCAGCCGCGCCGCCCGACCCGACTGCGAACGGGGCGTGTGCCGCGACGGGGCGTGCGTCGAGCCCGAGGAGTGCGATCGGATCAGCCACTGCCTGGGAGATCGGCTGTGCATCGCCTCTCGCTGCGCAGACCCGTGCGTGACCCACGCAGACTGCTCTGGCGAGCAGGAGTGCACAGACTCGATCTGCGGCCCGCCGCCAGAGTCCGAGTGCGGCCCGGAGCGGCCGTGCACCGGACGCCGGGTGTGCCACTCCACGCTGCACGTGTGCGTCGAGCCGGCCGAGTGCCGCGACGACCGGGATTGCGACATCACCCGCTGGGGCGCCCGCCGCTGTGACGCAGGCAGCGGGCATTGCGTGTACTGCACCGGCGACATCGACTGCCCCCAGGGGCGCACCTGCGCGTGGGACGATGACGCCCGGGCCGACGTCTGCGGAGAGCCGACTCCCTGCGTCGAGCACGTCGACTGCCTGTCGGGCAGGCGCTGCGACACCGTGGCGGGTGTCTGCGTCTTCGGCGGCGGATGCATCGAGGACGCCCGGGAGCCCAACGAGTCCCTCGAGCAGGCCGATCAGTACCAGCGCAACTGGCTGGCCGAGGCCAACTACACGCGGCTGACCCTCTGCCAGGAGGGCGAGGACTGGTACCGCGTGAAGGTGCCGCCCGGCCGCGGCCTGCAGGCGACCATGAAGTATCTCGCTCCGTTCGACGAGCTGGACCTGGCGATCTGGGACGAGGCCGGCCAGCTGCTGGCGCGCGGCGCGGGGCCGCCCAACAAGGAGCGCGCGGTCCTGCCCGGCAGCATGCCCTCCGGAGGCTTCCGCTACCTGCAGGTCACCTCGCGCCGGGGCGGCTCGAACGAGTACTCCCTCGACGTCGACCTGCCCGCCTGCGTGGACGATCTCGGTGAGGATGACGACGGCCCGGAGGCCGCGCGGGCCATCGAGGGCAGCGCAGCCGGCTGGATCTGCGGACCCGACTCCGACTGGTACCGGCTGGACGCGCCGGCCAACTCCGTCATCCACGTCGAGCTGCTCCACGGCGGAGGGTTCGGCGAGCTGCAGCTCATGTGGACCGCCCGGCCGGACGCCGCGGGGGCCGAGCGCTTCGCCGAGGCCGTCGGAGGCGGCGCCGTGCTGCGCGAGGAGACCGACTCCCGCGGCCCGCGCTGGATCGCCGTGACGGGCGCCGAGGGCGTCAGCCTCGCCTACCGCGTGGAGGTGACCGTCGCCCCGCCCGAGTGCGCCGCGGCCGGCGCGGACGACGTGCGCGAGGACAACGACGGGCGCCTGACCGCGAGCGAGCTGATCGTCGGCGCCAACCGGCTGCTCAAGGCCTGCCCGGGCGACCCGGACTGGCACTGGATCGCGCTCGATCGCAACGACGGCCTCGAGGTCCAGGCCACGACCGACGTGGCCGGCGGGCTGGACCTCACCCTGTTCGCGCCTGTCTCGGACGCCGATCCGCCCCGCCCGGTCGCGGGCAGGGATCCCGGGGATGGCGTGCTCCGAATGGGCAAGGCGGCCCAGGAAGGGCGTTACCTCGTGCGGGCTCGCTCGGACGTCGCCCTCGACTACCGCCTGGACGTGGCGGTCACGCCGGGCGGCTTCTGCATCAACGATCCGCTGGAGGTGAACGACGACGTGGGCCAGGAGGCGCCGGTCGCGCCGGGCGTGCATGAGCTGGTGCTGTGCCCCGAGGACAAGGACCGCTTCGGCGTGCACGTCGAGGAGGGCTCGATCCTGGACGTGGCGGTCCGCTACGACGGGACCCTCGAGGCCAACGACATTGCGGGCCTGTCCCTGGCCGTGTTCGATCCCGAGGGGCGGGTGCTTGGGGAGAGCGCTGGAGGGGAGGGCGACGAGTCGGTTCGCGGGCTCGCCCGGCTCACGGGCACCTACGTCTTGCGCGTCGGCCGCACGGGCGGCGAGGAGGAGATCCCCTACCAGCTGTCCGCGTGGGTGGAGCCCGTCAACGACACCTGCGAGTTCCCGGTGGACCTGGCGGACGGACAGACGATCCGGGCGTCGACGTCCCGGGCCAGGGACGATCTTCGAGGCTCCTGCGGCGGGAGCGGGCCGGACGTGGTCTACCACCTCGAGCTCGATCAGCCGTCGGGGGTGGAGATCACGCTGACCCCCAGCGGCACCGCCTTCCCCGGGGCACTGCATCTGCGGACGGACTGTCAGGATGTGCTGTCCGAGGTCAGCTGCAATCGGGAGGTGGACGCGGACGGCGTCGTGGTGCTTCGAGCGCCGTACCTGCGAGGCGGGGCGTACAGCCTCATCGTCGACAGCGTGGACCGGAACCGGGGCGGGAACTTCGAGCTGACCGCCCGGATCGTGCCAGGCGGCATCTGCTTCCCGGACGACGCCGAACCGGACAACGACGCCGACGACGCCCGCAGGGTTGGTGAGGGACGCCTCGCAGAGCGGACCTTGTGCCAGGGCGACGAGGACTGGCTCCGGGTCCAGGTGCCCGCGGACCACGATCTCGTCGTGGCAGGCCAGGCGGAGGGTGACGCCGGGGAGATGGAGCTGATCGTCCTGCGCCAGGGCGTGCGGGTGGCGGATCCCCTGCGCTTCCCGGGCGACGTCCGGGTCGACACCCGCGCCGAGGGCGGGGGACCCGGCGAGCATCACCTGCGGGTCCGCGGCGGGCCGGGCGAGTACAGCCTGGACATCGCCTTCGTCGCCCACCACGCACCGGAGGACTCCTGCCTGGCGCCGCCGCTGCTCGAGCCCGACGTGCGGGTGGCGGGTGACACCTCGGCCCTGCACGACTTCAGCCACAGCGACTCGTGCGGCAACCTCGAGAACGCCTTGTCGAGAGCGCCCGAGGCGGTGTACCGGCTGCACCTCGATCGGCAGTCCAGCGTGAAGGCGACCGTCACCGGCGACTTCGATCGCGTCCTGTACCTGCGCTCCACCTGCGACGCGCCCGCCAGCCAGCTCGAATGCGTCGACGACTGGATCGACCCGCCCGAGGTCCTGACCCATCCGCACCTGGACGCCGGTGACTACTACCTGTTCGTTGACGGCTTCGGCGGGCCCGAGGAGGCAGGTCCCTACGAGGTGACCCTGGACGTGCGGGACCCCTACTTCCCGCCCGAAAACGACACCTGCGAGACGGCGGCGCCCCTGCAGGACGGGGTCGAGGTGCGCGGCACCACGAGGCTCGCCGACGACGACTACAGCAGCACCTGCACCCGGCGACGAGGCCACGCGGCGGCCGATGTGGTCTACCACTTCAACCTCCCGGCCCTGGCCCGGGTGCGCCTGACGTTGGACGCCCGCTCGCCGGAGGAGGCCGCTGACGGCGAGGGCGGCGAGGGTGGCGGCGAGGGCCCCGCCAACGAGGCCGAGTTCGACAGCGTGCTGTACCTGCGCCGCGACTGCCGCAACGACTCGCCCCCCATCGAGTGCGTCGATCAGCCCGAGCCCCAGGTCATCGACGCCTTCCTGGGCGCCGGCGACTACTACGTGATCGTGGACGGGTGGCGCGAGGGCGAGGGCGACTTCCGCCTGCTGCTGGAGACCTCGGACCCCCAGTAGGGGCGTCCGGGCTTAGGACCAGGGACGGGACCCGGACGACACCCATGCTCGGCAAGCTCTTCCTGATCTTCACCGTAATCCCGCTCATCGAGCTGGGGCTCCTGCTGAAGATCGGCGAGCACATCGGCCTTGGGGCGACGCTGGTCATCGTGGTGGTGACCGGGCTCGTGGGCGCGGCGCTGGCCAGGGCCGCCGGGCTTCGGGCGCTGTCGCGGGTGCAGGCGGACATGGCGGAGATGCGGGTGCCGACCGACTCCCTGCTCGACGGCCTGCTCATCCTGATGGCCGGTGCGATGCTGGTGACGCCGGGCGTGCTCACCGATGTCGCGGCGCTCACGCTGCTGACCCCGCTGGGCAGGGCCCCGGTCCGCCGGTGGCTCAAGCGCCGGTTCGCCCGCAGCCTCCAGGACCAAGGCGGGCCCATGGTGATCGATGTGACACCCCGTCCCCCGAAGTCGTAGGCGCCGGGCACCTCGACGAGGTCGGCCAGACCGACGACGACGGCCCGGACAAGCACACGGGCTTCGCCAGTTGGAGGTGATCCAGGGCACTACCGGACCGTGCCGTTCGGCCTGGCCGCACGGGGGCTGTAGCCATCGCCCGCCACCGGATCCGGCCACCCGCCACCGGTTCCGGCCCTACTCGATCCGGAACGGTCTTTCAGCGTCCCACCAACCGATCGGCGAACTCCTTCAACCCGCCTATCACGCCCGCGGCGTGATAGGCGACCCGGAACGCAACCAGATCGATCCCGACGTACGAGCCCGCCTTGCGCTGCAGCCGCAGGCGCCGGCCGACCTCGACGAAGAACCCACGTCGCTGCAGACGACCCGGGGGGACGGTGCTCCTGTCCATCAAATCAGGCATGAGATGTCGCGTGTCGCATACGTCGCTGATGTCACAGGGGAAATGAAGGATCCGGAACGAGTAGGCCCCGCTCCCCGCTCCCGATGCCGAGCCCGAGGCCCTCTGCCGGCGAGTGGCGCGTTCCAGACCCGGCCGCCGCTGGCTGTGACGCTTGTGCGCGGTTCCAACCGGCTCGGCATCGGGCTCGGATTGTCGGAGATCGGGGGATTGGGGGATCGGGGGACCCTCGGGAGCTTCCCGGGCCCCCTGGTCACTTCGAGACAAATGTCCCCGCGTGCCAGTTGACACGGTGTGCCAACAGCGGTAGACCCTCCGCCCATGGGTGCCATACGTGAGCGGAAGAAGGCGATCACTCGCCTGGCGATGGTCGAGACTCTCATCGATGAGTCTCTCGGGATGGGGTTCGACGGCACCCCGGTGGAGCACGTCACGAACCTCGTCGGGGTCTCTCGGCGGACCTTCTTCCGGTACTTCGGGAGCAAGGAGGAGGCCGTCTTCCACCACGAGCGGGAGCGGCTGGCGTTCTTTCGGCGGGCCCTGACGGATCCTGGGGCGGAAGGGGCGGACCTGCCGCCCGAGGAGCGTGTCCGGCTGGCGCTGCTTCAGGTCGCCGGCGACTACATGGTCGACCTGCACCTGCTGCTCAAGCGGCGGACGGTCGTACAGGGCAGCCGCGTGCTGCAGGCCTACGATCAGGGGCTCGATCAGGAGTGGGAGGAGCTCACCGCTGCGGTGCTCGGGGGCAGCTTCCAGGCCAAGCTCCGGGCGGGCGCCGTGATTGGCACCGCCCGGGCGCTGATTCGGCACTGGCTGGCCGCCGACGGGGTCGATGATCTCGTTGCGCTCGGCGTGTACGCCCTCGACCAGCTCGGCTTCGGCGCCGGGGGTGAGGCATGAGCCGCCTCGAGCTGCCGGCCGCGGGGGCCGGGCGGGATGAGATCTTCACCACGCTGCAGGCCATGAAGGCGCGCGACCTGGACGTGCGGGACGGGCGTCTGTTCGCCTACGTCTACGAACCGGGTGCGGAGGTGGATGCGGTTCGCAAGGACGCCTACCGGCTGTTTCTCACCGAAAACGGCCTGGATCCGACGGCATTCCCGAGCCTGCTCCGCCTCGAGAACGACCTGATCGCGATCTCCCTGAGCCACCTCAACGCTCCAGAGGGCGCGGTCGGCTCCTTCACGAGCGGCGGGACCGAGAGCATCCTCATGGCGGTCAAGGCCGCGCGGGACCGTGCGCGTTCGACCGGCGCGGTGGCGCGCCGTGGCGAGGGCAACATCGTGATGCCCGTCACCGCCCACGCCGCATTCCACAAGGCCGCCTCCTACTTCGATCTCGACGTCCGGCTCGTCGAGGTGTCGCCGGAGACCTGCCGCGTGACCGAGCAGGCCATGGCCGAGGCGATCGACGACGAGACGGTCCTGATCATCGCCAGCTCGCCGCAGTACGCCCAGGGCGTCTGTGATCCGATCCCGGCCATCGGTCGGCTGGCCCTCGAGCGGGAGCTGCCGCTGCATGTCGACGCCTGCGTCGGCGGGTGGCTGCTGCCGTACTGGGCTCGGCTCGGGGCCGACGTGACGGAGTTCGACTTCACCGTCCCCGGCGTCACGTCGATCTCCATGGACCTTCACAAGTACGCCTTCTGCGCCAAGGGCGCGTCGGTCGTGCTCTACAAGGACGCATCGTTCCGGGACCACCAGGTCTTCGCCTGCGCGTCGTGGACCGGCTACACGGTGGTGAACCAGACTGCCCAGAGCAGCAAGACCGGCGGTCCGCTTGCGTCGGCCTGGGCGACGCTGCACCTCATCGGCGACGAGGGGTATCTGACCATCGCCCGGCAGCTGAAGGCGGCGACCGCCCGGCTGGTCAAAGGCGTGCAGGCCATCGGCGACCTCGAGCTCGTGGCCGCGCCGGACATGTGCATGTTCTCGTTCCGCAGCGAGGCGGTCAGCGTCTTCCATCTCATCGACGAGATGAAGGTCCGTGGCTGGCACATCCAGGCCCAGCTGAGCACCGGCGATCACCCGGCGAACGTCCACGTGTCGCTGCACCCCGGAAACCTCGGCAGGGAGGAGGCGTTCCTCGCAGACCTGGCCCTGGCGTACGAGGCGGCGAAGTCCCTCCCGACCGGCATGCTCGTCAACGCCATGGGCGACCTGCTGTCCTCCCTGGCCGAGACCGACCGCGAGAGCGCGGGTCTCGACTTTGGGGGCCTGATGGCCATGTCGGGCATCTCGGCGGACAGCCTCCCCGAGCGCATGGCGTCCATCAACGAGCTGCTCGACGTGCTGCCGGTCGACGCCAATGAGGGGCTGATCAAGCAGTTCTTCGCCGAGCTCTTCGTCCCCTCCCGCGCCCCGAGCGCAGGTGGGGAGAGGACCTGATGGGCCGATTCGACGGCAAGGTCGTCTGGATCACCGGCGCCAGCGCCGGGCTCGGCCGGGAGATGGCCCGGGAGTTCGCCCGACAGGGCGCCAAGCTCATCCTGTCCGCCCGCCGGAAGGAGCGACTCGAGGAGCTCGCAACTGAGCTCAAGGAGACATTTGACGCCGAGTGTCATTTGTCTCCCTGTGACGTGACTGACGAGGCGCAGGTCGAGGCAGCCGTGGCGGCCGGCGTGGAGCGGTTTGGCCAGCTCGACGTCGCCGTCGCCAACGCCGGGTTTGGCGTTGCGGGGCGGATTGAGCGGCTGGAGATCGCCGATTGGCGGCGGCAGCTCGACGTCAACGTCATCGGGGCGGTGGCGACGGTGCGGAGCGCCTTGCCGGAGCTCAAGAAGACGCGCGGGCGCGTGGCGCTCGTGGCGAGCGTGGCCGGGCACCTGGCGTCGCCGCGGACCGGGGCCTACAGCGCAAGCAAATACGCGGTGCGGGCCATCGGGCAGGTCTTGTCCATGGAGATGGCGATGGCCGGGACGGGCGTGAGCTGCACCACGCTCTGTCCGGGATACGTGGAGACCGAGATCCACCAGATCGACAACCGGGGCGTCCGCCACGAGGGGCGCTCGAAGCGGCCCAACAAGCTGGCTTGGCAAGCCGACAAGGCCGCCCGGGTCATGGTGCGGGCCATCCACGCCCGCAAACGCGAGTACGTCTTCACGGCCCACGGCGTCGTCGGCGCCTGGTTCGGACGGCACCTGCCGGGCCTCGCGTACTTCGCGCAGAGCCGAGGCGGCGGCGGAGGCAGCGCGAGCTCGTCCAGGGCGGCGACCTCCCCCGCGCCGGCGACCTCCTCCACGCCTGTCGACCCGCCCGCCACAAGCCCGATCGACACACCTCAACCCGCAGGGGACAACCCATGAAGCCCGCCAGCGAAAGCGAAAGCGTCGCCCCGCAGACCTCCGTTTCGGCCGAGCCCAGCGACCTCGCTCAGATCGACGACGCCGTGCGAACGCTCAAGGCCAACAAGGACCGCTGGATCGCCACCCCCATCGACGAGCGGGTCCGGCTGCTGAAGGCGTGCATGGACAGCCTGCGCGACTGCCAGGAGGAGTGGATCGGCGTGTGCTGCGAGATCCGAGGCGTCGAGCGGGGCACCACGGCCGAGGGCGAGCAATGGATGGCCGGCGTGGTGCCGGTCATGCGCAACCTGCGCCTGCTGGTCCTGGCCCTGGAGGCCGGCGGCGCGCCGCCCCTGGCTGGCCAGCGCCAGCGGGCGGACGGCCAGTGGGTCGCCCGCGTCTTCCCCGCGGTCGCCATGGACAAGGTGCTCGTCGGCGGATGCACCATCGACGTGTGGATCGAGCCCGGCGAGGCCCCCACCCAGGGCAGGATCTACCGGGACAAGGCCGAGGGGGGATCGAGCTCCGCCCCGGCCGGCAAGGTCGCCCTCGTCCTGGGCGCCGGCAACCAGTCATCCATCGGTCCCATGGACGTGCTGTACAAGCTGTTCGTCGAGGACGAGGTGGTCATCCTCAAGATGAACCCGGCGAACCAGGCGGAAGGCCCCGTCGTTGCCAAGGCCCTGGCCCCGCTCGCCGACGCCGGCTACCTGCGCATCGTCTACGGCAAGGCCGACGTCGGCGCCCACCTCTGCGCCCACCCGGACGTCGACACCCTGCACATCACGGGATCGGACAAGACCTACGACGCGATCGTCTGGGGCACCCACGACGACCCCGCCGAGCAGGCCCGTCGCAAGGCCGCCGGCCTGTCCGAGCGCGTCAACACCAAGCCGTTCACCAGCGAGCTGGGCTGCATCACCCCGTGGATCGTCGTGCCCGGCAAGTGGTCCGAGGCCGACCTCGAGTTCCAGGCCCGCCAGATCGCAGCGAGCCTCACCGGGTACGCCGGCTTCTCCTGCAACGCCGGCCAGGTCGTCGTGCTCGCCGCCGACTGGGCGCAGCGCGAGGACTTCCTCAAGCACCTGCAGGGCGTCCTCGCCCGGCACCCCAGCAAGAAGGCGTGGTACCCGGGCGCAAAGGACCGCCACCAGGGCTTCCTCGACGCCTACCCGCGGCGCGCCAAGCTCCTGGGCCGCGGCGGCCCCGGCTGCATCCCGTGGACCCTCATCACGGACGTCGCCCCGACCAAGGACGAGTACGCCCTGTCCAACGAGGCGTTCTGCGGGGTGGTCGCCGCCGTGGCGCTCCCCGGCCACTGCGAGGCCGACACGTTCCTTCCCGCGGCGACCAACTTCGCCAATGAGCAGCTGTGGGGGACCCTGTCGGCCAACGTGCTCATCCACCCGGACACCGAAGAGCAGCATTCGGTCCCATTCGACCGGGCCATCGCCGGCCTGCGGTACGGCGGCATCGCCATCAACTGCTGGAGCGGCGCCAACTACGGCTTGGTCAACCCCACCTGGGGCGCGTTCCCGGGCCACCCCGCGCAGGACATCCAGAGCGGGACCGGCGTGGTCCACAACGCCTTGCTCCTCGATCACCCGCAGAAGTCCGTCGTCCGTTGCCCTTGGCGCATTGCGCCGACCCCGGCTTGGTTCCCCGACCACAAGAACCTCGTGGCGCTCGGCCGGCGGGTCGCCGACATGGAACACTCGCCGAGCTGGCTGAAGGTGCCGGGCACCGCCTGGCAGGCCCTCCAGGGTTGATCACCGCAGCGGCCTAGTCCTCCGCCGGCGCAACGACGGTGGCGGTCTCCTCGATAGGCCCGAAGGTGGCGTAGGGATCCTCGATCCACTGCCGGATCACCTTGCCGAGCCTGGCCGCGTGCATGCCGTCGATGAACCGGTGATCGAACGTGGCGCACAAGTTCATCATCTTGCCGACCTCGAGCTCGCCTTGGTCGTTGACCACGGGCGCGTCGTCGACCGCCCCCGCCGCGATCAGCAGCGGCACTCCGCTGTAGGGCACCAGCGGGACGTAGGCGACGTCGAGGCCCAGGCTGCCGACGTTGGTGATCATGATGCTGCCGAACGGGTCCTTGGGGATCCCCGCCCAGCTCAGGTCCAGGTTGAGCCTCAGCGTGAAGAAGCTGAGGATCTTCAGGAAGCTGTTCAGGAACATGTACGGGATCACCTGGAAGGTGTTCCGCGTCTTCTCGAGCGCGGGGTCCTTGCGCTCCCGGACGATCCGGACCTTCTCCTCGAACGTGTCGAGGATCTCCATCAGCGACATCTTGTCGACGTCGTACAGGGTCGCCCCAGACAGGTCGATCTTGTCCTCACCCTCGTCGGTCATCGCCACCTGGAAGAACACGCCGATCACCTTTCGCAGGTAGACCCGGTTCCACCGCAGGACGGCGTTGGCGTCCGGGCAGGCGGCCAGGGCCATCGCGGCAGCCTTGGCCAGCATGTGGCTGACGGTCAGGCGGCGGCCCGTCTTCTCCCGGAACTCGTCGATGTACTTCACAGCGTCATCCATGCGCAGCCGCATGGTCCCGTACACCGTCGGGTCGTAGGCGTTCTGCCAGGTCCCAATGGCGATCTTCCGGAAGTTCGAGACGTCCCGCTTGGGGACCAGGTCGAGGTTCGGCATGCGCCAATCGTAACCCACGTCCCGCCCCCAGACGCGGCCCGCCGACGGGGTGGCGCGCGGGCCCGTCAGGACTTACCTTACGGGCGGCGTGGCGAGACCCTCCAAGCGTGGTGGTGACTGGCTCCTTCTGGCGGAACGCATCGTCACGCTCGACCCGGACATAGGCGTCATCGAGGACGGCGCGGTGCTGGTCTCGGGAGATCGCGTCCGCGCCATCGGCCGGCGCGACAAGATCGCGTCGGGGCACAAGGGCCGGGTCGTCCAGGGCCGCGGCAGGACGCTGATGCCGGGCCTGGTCAACGCCCACATGCACCTGTACTCGACGTTCGCCCGGGGCATGGCGTTGCCAGGCGCCTCGGCGGGCGCGCCCGCTCCGGCGAGCTTCATGGAGATCCTCCAGGGGCTTTGGTGGAAGCTCGACAAGGCGCTGGTCCAGGACGACCTGTACCCCACCGCGGTCGTGCCGCTCTGCGAGTCGCTGCGCAAGGGGGTCACCACCATCTTCGACCACCACGCCTCGCCCGCGTGCGCGCCCGGCAGCCTCGACATCGTGGCGGAGGCCTGCGCCGATGTCGGCGTTCGGGCCAGCTTGTCGTACGAGGTCTCCGACCGGGACGGCGCCCAGGTCGCCGCGCAGGGCATCGAGGAGAACCGCAGGTTCCTCGAGCGCTGCGCCGAGGCCAAGGACCCGAGGCTGTCCGGCCTGTTCGGCCTGCACGCCCAGTTCACGCTGGGCGACGAGACCCTCGCAAAGTGCTCCGAGATCGGCCGGAAGCTGCGCGCCGGGTTCCACGTGCATGTCGCCGAGGCCGAGGCCGATCAGGCGGACGCCATCGAGCGCACCGGCGCCGACAACCTGCGCGCCGTCCACCGCCTCAACCGCTTCAAGCTGCTGTCTCCCAAGACCATCGCCGCCCACTGCGTGCACGTGACCGCCAAGGAGATCGAGATCCTCGCGCGCACGGGCGTCGCCGTGGCGACCAACCCGCAATCCAACATGAACAACGCCGTCGGCGCGACCCCGCTGTTCGATCTGCTCGAGGGCGGCGTCCTGGTCGCGCTGGGCTCCGACGGGATGACCGGCGACATCTTCCAGGAGGCCAAGGCCTTGTCGCTGATCCACCGTCACATCGCCGCGGATCCCCGGCTCGGCTGGGTGGAGTCCGAGCGCGTGGCGGTCGCGGGCGCCCAGGCGCTTGGCGCCCGCCACTTCGGCGCCCCGGTCGGCGTACTCAAGCCCGGGGCCTACGCCGACATGGTGATGCGGGACTACGCAAGCCCGACCCCGGTCACACGCGACAACGTGTGGGGCCACTTCCTGTACGGCCTGGGCGTGGCACCGGTCGTAGACGTCTGGGTAGGCGGCGACCACGTCGTCGACGGCGGCCGGGTCACCGGCGTGCATGAAGAATCGGTAGCCCGCGATGCGTCAGAACGAGCAGACGCACTGTGGCGCCGCCTGTCATGACCCCCACCCTCCTGCTCCTGACCCTCATCACCGCGGACCCTGCGCCACCACCACCTGCGAAGCTGACGCCGGCGCAGATCAGCCAGCGCCTCGACGACCTGTACCGGGCCGCGTCGAGCCATGGCCGGATGAAGATGCACATCCAGACCCCCGACTACGAGCGCAAGCTCGAGATGGAGGTCTGGTCCAAGGGCAAGGACAAGACCCTGGTGCGCATCCACTCCCCCCGCAAGGAGCGAGGCGTGGCGACGCTCAAGAAGGGCAAGGAGATGTGGAACTGGCTGCCCAAGATCAAGCGCACGATCCGGGTCCCGCCCTCGATGATGATGTCGTCGTGGATGGGCAGCGACGTCACCAACGACGACATCGTGCGTGAGAGCTCCTGGGAGAAGGACTACCACGCCAACATCTCCACCTCGCCCGATGACGAGGTCTCCCTGGTGTACGAGCGCCGCAAGGACGCCCCGGTCGCCTGGGACAAGGTGATCGCCACCTTCGACGCCGTCAGCTACCTGCCCAAGCGCCTCGAGTTCCACGACGACAAGGGGCGCAAGGCGCGCACCATCGAGTACAGCGACGTGCGCGACTTCGGCGGGCACATCCTGCCGGCGACCATGACGATCATCCCGCACACCAAGCAGGGTCACCGCACCCAGATCACCTACGGCGAGATGCAGTTCGACGTCGACGTCGACGACGACCTGTTCACCCTTGCCCGCCTCCGCAGGGGCCGCTAGTCACGATCGAGGCCTCACGACTGGGGTTCCGCAACCTCCGCCGGCGCAAGGGGCGGACCCTGCTCACGTGCCTGATGCTGGGGGGCGGGACCGCCCTGGTCGTGTATTCGGTGGGCTTGGGATACGGGCAGTACGCCCAGATGACCGAGCTCGCCACCCGGACTTACACGGGCCACATCCAGGTCGTCGCCGAGGGCTATCACGAAAAGCCCTCGCTGTTCCGCACCGTGCCGGACGCCGCCGCGACCGTCGCCAAGATGAGGGCGCTGGCGGGCATCGAGGCGGTCACCCGACGGGTCGAGACGGCCGGGCTCATCGCCGCGGGCAACCGCACGACCGGCGCGCTGGTCATCGCCGTGGAGCCCGCGGCGGAGGCCAAGGTGAGCACCGTCCCCGGCTGGGTGAAGGAGGGCGCGTGGCTACCCGACGGAGACATCCCGGACGACGATCCCCTGCCGATCATCCTGGGACAGGGGCTCGCGCGACGGCTCAAGGTCTCGCTCGGTCAGGAGGTCTCGTTCGTCGGGCAGGCGGCCGACGGGTCCATCGCCGCCGAGCTGTTCTCAGTGCACGGCTTGGTGAGCTCCGGCGCCGACGAGATGGATGGGCGCATGGCCTTCCTCCGGCTGAACGACGCCCAAGAGCTGCTCAACCTCGGGGATCGGGTTCATCGGGTCGTCGGGGTGTTCCGCACGCCCGGCGACATCGCGCTCCCCGCGGCGCCGGCCGGGGCCGAGGCGCTGCGCTGGGAGCGGCTCATGCCGGATCTGGCTGGCTGGATCGAATCGGACAAGGGCGGCCTGCACATCTTCCTGTTCGTGATGATGGTCATGGTGCTCATCGGCGTGGCGAACACCCTGATGATGTCGGTGTTCGAGCGCACGCGTGAGTACGGGGTGATGCTCGCCCTCGGGGCTGGGGCCCGCCACGTGCTCGCGATCACGGTCTTCGAGGCGTTCTGGCTGTGCCTTATCGCAGTCGGAGGCGGCGTGATCGTCGGCGACATCTGCACGTACTGGCTGCCGCTCACCCTGCCCGAACCCATGGAGTTTGGCGGGATCCTGGTCCAGGAGATGCAGGGCGTCATCAGCCTCGACAGCTCCCTGATCTTCCCGCTGGGCGTGTTCGTGACCGGCGTGCTGGCGTCCTTGCCGCCGGCGATCCGCGCCTCCCGGCTCAAGCCCATCGAGGCGCTGCGGAGAGGCGCATGAGCACCCTCAGCCTCGCCTGGCGCAACATCTGGCGACAGCCCCGACGCACCCTCATGACCGCCAGCGCCGTCGCCCTGGGCCTGGCGGGCATGCTCCTCTGGCTGGGCCTCATCGAGGGCATGAACGGGCACCTCCTCGAGGCCGCCACCGAAGGCTGGGTCGGTGACGGGCAGATCCACGCCGCCCAGTTCCGACAGACCCAGGATCTCGAGGAGCTCATCGAGGACCCCGGGCTCATGGCCCGGCTCGACGCCTCGGATGAGGTCTCGGCCGCAGCGCCGCGCCTGTTCGCCGACGCGCTCGTCGCCATCGGCGACAGGTCGAGCGCCGTGCGGGCGGTCGGCGCCGATCTCGGCCGCGAGGCCGGGGTGACGGGATGGGAGAAGCGGCTGTCCCAGGGAGCTTGGCCGAGCGAGCCCGAGCACGCCCTCATCGGGGTGAAGCTGGCGCAGCGGCTCGAGGTGTCGGCCGGCGACCGCCTCGTCCTGACGCTGTCTCAGCCAGGCACGGGCGAGATGGTCAGCCGGCTGCTGCGGGTCGCGGGCATCCTCGCCACCCAAAACGCGCTCATCGACTCGCAGTGCGTCATCCTGGCCCTGCCCACGCTGCGCGAGGCGCTCGCCGTGCCGACGGGGTTGCACCAGGTCGCGCTGCGAATGCGCGCCCACGGCGAGGGCAAGGAGCGGGTCGCCACCGCCCTCGCCACGCTCGAGGGGCCCGGCCTCGACGTGGCGGGGTGGGACGAGCTCAACCCGACGCTCGCCAGCATGATGGAGATGCAGATGACGTACCTGGTGGGCGCCACGTTCCTGGTGTTCGCCATCATCGGGCTCGGCATCCTCAACACCCTGTCCATGAGCGTGATCGAGCGGACCCGCGAGTTCGGCGTGCTCGGGGCGCTGGGCACCCCGCCGGCCAAGATCTTCGGACTCATCGTCGTCGAGGCGCTCTGCCTGGGCTGCGTGGGGGCGGCCATCGGCCTGGCGATCGGGCTCCTGGTGAACTGGCCGATGACGGTCCATGGCGTGGAGCTACGGTCCATGGAGTTCGGAGGCGTCCGCTTCGACTCCGTGCTCAAGAACGACCTGACCGCCCTGGGCGCCGCGGCCATGACGGTCACCTTCATCGCCCTCACCGCCCTCACCTCGCTCTGGACCGCCGTCCGAGCCGCCCGCATCAAGCCCGTGGAGGCCCTCCGTGCCGAGTGACGCAGCCGAGGTCGTCCGGCTCGACGACGTAGCCAAGCACTACGTCACAGGCGACCACACGGTGCGGGCGGTCGACGGCGTCAGCCTCACGGTCACGCCGGGCAGCTTCGTCGCGCTCGCCGGACCGTCGGGCTCGGGCAAGACCACGCTCCTCAACCTCATCGGCGCCCTCGACACGCCGACCTCGGGCACGGTCTGCGTCGAAGGCCAGCAGCTCGGCGGCCTGTCACGCTCGCAGCTTTCGACCCTGCGGCGGGACCGGCTGGGCTTCGTCTTCCAGGCCTACAACCTCATCCCGGTCCTGACGGCGCTGGAGAACGTCGAGTACGTCCTCATGCTTCAGGGCCGCCCCACGGCGGAGCGGCAGGAGCTCAGCCACGCCATCCTCGATGCCGTGGGCCTGGCAGGCATGGCGGATCGACGGCCGGGCCAGCTGTCCGGCGGGCAGCAGCAGCGGGTCGCGGTGGCCCGGGCCATCGTGTCGAAGCCAGCGCTCGTCCTCGCCGACGAGCCCACGGCCAACCTCGACTCGGCCACCGGCGAGGGCCTCCTGGACATGATGGCCCAGCTCAACGAGGAGCGAGGCGCCACCTTCGTCTTCTCCACCCACGACCCCATCGTGATCGAGCGCGCCCGACGCCTCGTCCGGCTGCGGGACGGCCGGGTCGAGAGCGACGAATCTCGCTGATCCTCCATCTGTGGGCGCTGTCTGCGGCGCTCACCGAGCCCGGCGCCGAGGTCGCCCACGTCGGCCGGGTCCGGGCGGTGGCAGAGTACTCGGTCAACGACGACCTGTGGGCCGAGGGCGCCGCCAACCTCATCGGGGCCCTGGGCCCGGGCATCTCGGGCAGCGGCTCGGCGGCGGACGCCTTGCGCGTGGACCGGCTCTCAGTGAACTGGGCCTCGCCGATCGGTGATCTCGCCGTGGGCCGGCAAGCGTGGGGACACGGCGCCGCACGGGTCTTCCCCATCACCGACCTGGTCCGACCCTTTTCGCCCGCCAGCGTGGACACGGAGTTCAAGCAGGGCGTCGACATGCTCCGCTGGTCACGCCCGCTCGGCGAGTCGTTCGAGCTGGAGGCCCTGGGTATTCACGACGCCCCGGTCGACGACCCAGACCGAGGCTGGGGTGGGCTGGGCCGGGCCCGGATCCTGCTGGCCGCGCTCGAGGCCGACGTCTCCATCGTCGCCGGCGCGCTCCCCAGGACGCGCCCGGCGGGCGTGTCCGGCCAACAACCGGCCGCGCAGCCCCTCGCCGGCCTGGCCGCCGCCGGCGATCTGCTCGGCGCGGGCTGGGTGCTCGAGGGTCTTTGGCGCGACGGCGACACCGCAGCCACCGCCGGCCTGAGCCGCATGTTTCCGGGCCGGTTCACCCTGACGGCCGAGGCCCTGTTCAACGACGGCGCCTACCCGCTGCTCCCCGGCCGATGGTGGAGCTCAGGGGTCGCCACGCTGGAGGTCACCCCCCTCATCAACGCGGACATCGGCGCGCTGGTCCCCCTGTCCGACGACGTCCCGCCCGGAGTCGACGAGCTGCTGTTCGGCGGGGTCACCGCAAGCGTATCCGACGAATCCACGGTGCGGCTCGGCTGGGTCGACACCGCGTTCTACGCAGACGTGCGTTCGGCCTTCTGACCTTCGATCACGCGGGGTCGGGGCCGCTTTTCACGGCCCTCGTGGCGCACAGCTATCAGCGCGGCAACGATGCTGACGGCGATCTCCTCGGGAGATCGCGCGTCGATGGCGACGCCCACCGGGCTGACCAGGCGCCCGACGACCTCCTCGCTGCGCCCCCGCAGACGGAGGTGGTCTCGGGTCTTCGCGGCCTTGCGCCGGCTGCCGATCATGCCGGTCCAGCGCTGGGGCCCGGCGATCACCAGGTCGACGATCGCCCGATCCCGGGCGTGGTCGTGGGTGGTGATCAGGATCGAGTCGGCCGGGCGCAGCGGGCCGAACGCATCCAGGAAGTCCTCGGGCTCGTCGAGGTGCAGCTCGCAGCCGGGGAACCGGTCAGCGGTGGACCAGTCGGGCCGGTCGTCGACGACCACGACCTGGAACCCGACCGACCGGGCGGTCGCTGCGGTCGCCCGTCCGACGTGCCCGGCGCCGAAGATCACCAGGCGTTCCCTGGCTCGCACTGGCTCGATGAACGCCTGCATGGTGCCGCCGCAGCACATGCCGAGCTCCCCGGTGAGGCTGAACTGCACGTTGCGCGGCACGCCCTCCCTGATCACCTCCAGGGCGGCGTCGACCACGGCCTTTTCGAACGCCCCACCACCGACCGTGCCGACCAGGACGCCGTCCGCGCGCACCACCAGCTTGGCCCCCAGCACCTGGGGCGTGCTGCCCTTGGCGCCGGTCACCACGGCGAGCGCGGCGGGGGTGCCGGCGGCCTCGAGCCGCAGCAGTTCTTCGTAGACCTCACGCACAGCAACTCAATGTAACATCCGGCCGTCATGGGCATGCGTGCGGTGGGAAAGAGCGTCGGCAGGCTCGACGGCGTCGGCAAGGTCACGGGCGACGCGTTGTACGTCGACGACATGACCGCTCCGGGGATGCTGCACGGAGCGACCGTCCGCAGCGACGTCGCCCGCGGCAAGCTGCGCGGCATCGTCTGGGACCCTGACTTCGACTGGTCGGACATCGTGCGGGTCACCGCCGACGACATCCCCGGCGACAACGTCGTGGCGCTCATCGTCGACGACCAGCCGGTGCTGGCGACCGACGCCATCAACCACCCGACCGAGCCTGTTGCGCTGATCGCCTGCGCCGACAAGGCCCGTCTGGCCGAGGCGCTCAAGCACGTCCACCTCGACATCGAGCCCCTCGATCCGGTGTACGACATCGTCGACAGCGAGGTCGTGCTCTGCGAGCTGTCGCTGGGCAAGGGCGACGTGGAAGCGGGCTTCGCCGAGGCCGAGCACATCCTGGAGCACGAGTACTACGCCGGCCCCCAAGAGCAGATGTACATCGAGCCCCAGGGCATGCTCGCCGAGCCCCGCGCCGGCGGCGGCCTGAAGATCACCGGCTCCCTGCAGTGCCCCTACTACATTCACGAGGCGCTCAAGCGGGTGCACCTGCTCGGCGACGCCGACATCGAGGTGATCCAGGCGGTCACCGGCGGCGGCTTCGGCGGCAAGGAGGAGTACCCCTCCATCCTCGCCGCCCACGCCACGCTGCTCGCTCGCAAGGCAGGCCGCCCGGTCAAGGTCATCTACGATCGCGCTGAGGACATCGTCGCCACGACCAAGCGCCACCCGTGCCTGGTGCGCCTCAAGCACGGCCTTCGGGCCGACGGCACCATCACCGCCGTGCAGGCCGAGGTCATCATGGACGGCGGCGCATACGCCACGCTGTCCAAGGTGGTCCTGTCCCGCGGGATCATCCACGCGGTGGGGCCCTACAACTGCGACAACGTGCGGGTGCGAGGCCGGGTCATGCAGACGAACACGCCGCCCAACGGTGCGTTCCGCGGCTTCGGCGCCCCCCAGACCACCTGGGCGTACGAGCGCCAGATGGATCGGGCGGCGGCGGTCTGCGGCCTCACCCCCCTGGAGATCCGCCGGCGCAACAAGGTCAGCGAGGGCGACGAGACCGCCACCGGGCAGAAGCTGACCGTGTCCGTCGGGGCGGACCAGGTGTGGGCCGAGGGCCTGCGGATGAGCGACTATGAGCGCCGCCGGGCCGAGCTCGACGCCACCGACCAGTCCGGGCCCATCAAACGCGGCATCGGCGCCGCCTTCTTCTTCCACGGCGACGGCTTCACCGGCGGCGGCGACGAGCGCATGGACTGCTCCGCCGCCTTGGACCTGCGCGAGGACGGCCAGGTGGTCATCCGCACGGCCTCCACGGAGATCGGCCAGGGCATGAGGACGATCTTCCCGCAGATCGTGGCCGAGGTGATGGGGATCCCCATCGAGCGGGTGGAGGTCCACGACACGAACACCCAGGAGGTGCCTGACTCGGGGCCGACCGTGGCGTCGCGCACGACCATGATCGTGGGCAAGGTCCTCGAGGAGTGCTCCAAGGAGCTCAAGGCGCACCTGGGCAGGGGGCCGGCGACGGTCGCCAAGGCCTACAAGGGCCCCGACGGACAGGTCTGGGACGAGGACACCTACTCGGGCGACGCGTACCCCTGCTACTCGTGGGCGTTCGACGTCGCGCAGGTCTCCGTCGACACGGACACGGGCGAGGTGACCGTCGAGGAGCTCTGGCTGGCCCATGACATCGGCAAGGCCATCAACCCCACCATGTGCGAGGGGCAGGTCGAAGGCGGCACGCTGCAAGGCGTCGGCTATCTGCACCTCGAGCAGGTCGTCATGAGGGACGGCCGCCCCAGCAACGACCGGATGACCAACTACATCATCCCCACCAGCCTCGACTCGCCCGTGATGCACACGTCCCTGGTCGAGGTGGCCTACCCGCACGGCCCATTCGGGGCCAAGGGGGTCGGCGAGCTGCCGATGGACGGCATCGGCCCGGCCATCGCCGCGGCCATCGAGCACGCCACGGGCGCCTTCCTGACCCAGCAGCCGACGACGCCCGAGATGCTGCTCGAGCTGCTCCACGGCGAGGCCGGCCGGTGAAGCTCGCGCTCACCGTGAACGGTCAGGCGCAGTCTGCGGACGTGTCGCCCATCAAGCGGCTCCTCGACGTGTTGCGCGAGGACCTCGGGCTCACCGGGAGCAAGGAGGGCTGCGGCGAGGGCGAGTGCGGCGCCTGCACGGTGCTCATCGACGGCAAGCCCGTGAACTCCTGCCTGATCCCGGCCTGCCAGGTGGAGGGCGCCGACGTGGTGACCGTCGAGGGTCTCGCTGGCGAGGAGCACCTGCACCCGCTCCAGACCTGCTTCCTGACCCATGGCGGCGCCCAATGCGGCATCTGCACGCCCGGCATGTTGCTGGCGGCGTACAACCTGCTGGAGCGCAACCCGGCCCCCAGCCGCGAGGAGATTCGCGTGGGCATCGCCGGCAACCTGTGCCGCTGCACAGGCTACGAGAAGATCCTCGACTCCGTGCAGGAGGCCGCCCGGCGGCTCGGCGCAAGGCCATGAGCGGCGCCGTGGCCCCCAACTGCGAGCTGGTGCGCGCCACCGACCTCGCCGCGGCGCTGGAGGCCAAGGCGGATCGGCCGGGGCTGCGCGTCCTCGCCGGCGGGACCGACCTCATGGTCCTGTTCGAGATGGGCGTCGAGCGCCCCGAGGCGGTGCTCGACATCTGGGGCGTCGACGAGCTGCGTGGCATCGAACAGCAAGGCGACAGCCTGCGAATCGGCGCGTTGACCACCTTCACGGAGCTCAAGGAGCACGCCGTCGTGGGCGGCCGACTGCCCATCCTCGCGGCTGCCGCCTCGGAGGTGGGCGCCGTCCAGATCCAGAACCGCGGCACCTTGGGCGGCAACGTCGTGAACGCCTCGCCCGCGGCCGACGGGGTGCCCCCGCTGCTGGCGCTAGACGCCGAGCTGGAGATCGCCAGCGCATCGGGCCGTCGGCGCAGGCCTCTGAACGGCTTTTACACCGGCTACAAGCAGATGGACCTGGGCGACGACGAGTTGCTCGTCGCCATCCACGTCACGTTGCCTCCCGGCGATGGAGTCCAGTGGTTCCGAAAGGTCGGCACCCGGCGAGCGCAATCCATCGCGAAGGTCGTGGCCGCCGCGACCGCACGCCGGGCGGGCCCCCAACTGTCGGACGTGCGCATCGCGCTGGGCAGCGTTGGACCGACCATCCTGCGGATGCCCCGCACCGAGGCGCTGCTTCAGGCACGGCCGCTGACTGCCGATCTCGTGGAGGAGGTTCGAAGGAGCACGCAGGCCGAGGTGACGCCCATCGACGATGTCCGATCGACCGCCCGGTATCGCCGGGCGATCAGCGGCAACATCGTCGCCCGCTGGGTGGCCGAGCTCGTGGACGACGGACGGTAGCGGCGGTCCGAGGG
>PVBE010121106.1_pt1 | contig 22884 bp, 18 predicted proteins | sample 1631181 | NCBI WGS metagenome assembly PVBE01 (sample SAMN08397723, study PRJNA350692) | Marine metagenome, whole genome shotgun sequencing project. | isolation source: water | place: Pacific Ocean | collected 2012-04 | reverse complement strand
GATGATTCTAATTCCTTGCAGATAGCGGCGGCGTTAGTCGCAATTTTTGTTATCCCCGCTGTATCTAGTCCAAACACAACCTCGCGCTGGAGTGTCGACGTGGAATTGTAAAAATGGATAATCGCTTGCTTGCTTCCGGCAATGGATTCGAAAGTACGGTTAATCAGTTCTTCTCGGCTTTGAACTAAAACCTGAATTGTGACGTCGTCGGGAATAGCTTTAGCTTCGATGATTTCTCGAACAAATTGAAAGTCTGCTTCGGAGGCAGAAGGAAATCCAACTTCGATTTCCTTAAAGCCAATTGAAACTAGGGTTTCAAACATGCGCCACTTTCTATCCGGGTCCATAGGCTCAATGAGAGCTTGGTTCCCGTCACGGAGATCTACTGAACACCATAAAGGGGCCTCAGTAATAACAGCAGATGGCCAAGTGCGATCAGCAATATCTACAGGCTCAAACTGTTTGTACTTTGAGTAGGGCATTTTGCTTGTCTGCTGAATGCTATGTAAGTGATTGTCTTTACTCATGTGTTCCTCTCGACTCGATTACGACTGAAATAAGTCCCGATGGCCAAGTTGGATTAGGCCACCGGGCGTATAAGTCGTAGGTCGAGGAGTAGGTTATGCACACTTCAAGGGTAGCTAGAAAGTTTACTTATCCCTCAGATAGCTGTGTTCGTTAACGCGTCTGATGGTCAATTCGTTCGCCAGATTCAAATAAGGCTTGCCCCTCGGCCATAGCTTTCTTTGACATTCCTGTGCTCAAAAGAGATGGCGCATGAGATAAGGCATCTAGTCTACCAAGGTCATTCGCGGCCCAGATTGCGCGAAGGCTTGCTTGAACCGCAATAGTCGGTTGACTAGCAATAGCAGAGGAAATCCATGAAGCTCGGTTACGGAGATCATCCATAGGGACAATTTCGCTCACCAGCCCGATTCGTTTTGCTGTTTCTGCTGACAACCTCTCATGATTCCCCAGAAGAGTCATCCTTAATATCTCACCTAGAGGCATACGCTGGGCCATCTTCATTGGTTCGTAGACCGCTGGCATCCCATATGTTACGTGGGGGTCAAAGAACGTAGCATGTTCAGCTGCAATTATGATATCGGACTCAGCGAGAAAATAGAAAGCCCCTCCACAGCACATTCCATTAACAGCGCAAATCACAGGCTTCCACAAATCACAAGATTTAGGCCCTAGATCATCTCCGGGGTCATCGTACATGAAGTTATTAGAGGTCCCATAGAGATTTTCACTGTCATCAAGAGCAGACATATCTCCATCACGGTCGATTCCGACGCAGAATGATTTGCCGCCGCTCCCTGTAAGTACAACAGCATGAACTTCGTCCATTTCTCTGAAAGCACGCCAAGTTTCACGAATTTCTTTTTGCATCAGCGAATTAAAAGCATTGAGAACGTCAGGACGATTAAGCGTTACCCAAGCTACATTGCCGTCAAAATCAATAGTAATCGTTTCAAATTCGTTTGGGTCAAATGAAGTTCCCATATTTCCAGTTTGGCATGTATCTGCTCAAAGACCACCAAATGGGAAGAAAATTGGCTTAACTTCAACGCATGATCCAATACTCACCTAAGAGCGCTAACTCGGTTTACTGTCTCGAACCAGAGGATTTCCTTTCGCCCACTTAATTTCGATTTCTCTATTTTCTATTCGCCAACCCTGTTCTGTTAAGAGAAGCTCGTCCATGTAGATGCCTCCCATTTCATGGAAATCTCCACCCGGTGTATCTTTTAGATACTGAATTACATGAAGATAACATCCAGCATTGGCCCTATTGCCCGCTATTGAAGCCCAATGATTTCCATTGAGATGTTGTACCGACGTCAAATAGTCACACCCGGCGAACATCGCTTGCTTGATTGCTTCAATGCCTTCGTAGGGTCGACCATAGATCCCAACAGCATTCGGAGTAAAGATATCGTCCAGCAGATCGTATTTCCCAGAATCGATTGCTATTGAATAAGAAATTTGAAGCTCTCGGATGGCCTCTTTATGCTTGTAATCGTTTTCATGGTTTTCCATATTGATCCTTTCTGGTACGACTATTTTGTCACTATTTAACTAAAAAACTCAAAAATCATTACAATTTGTCCTATGGACTTAAAATTTGATGGCAAGGTCGCAGTAGTAACTGGAGCAAGTAGGGGAATAGGTGAAGCAACTGTTCGGCAGCTAGATGCCGCTGGAGCAAATGTAGTGCTGGTATCACGAAGCTTGGAGAGGCTAAATGAAATAGCTGCTGAACTAGAAAATGATCCACTAGTTATTTCCTGTGACCTGAGTGAGGATATTTCGATTGGCGCTATTAGAGAAGGAACTTTGGAAAAGTACGGCCGCATAGATGTTCTTGTGAATAACGCAGCCGTTGAACGAAATGAACCAGCGCATCGAGCAACTGCATCTGCGATTGATGAAACCCTCCTGGTGAATCTGCGTCAGGCGTTCATGCTGTGTTCAGTGTTTGCGAAAGATCTCTTTGCCACTCAAGGCAATATTGTGAACGTTACTTCAACAGCAGCTGCTGGAGCTGGAGGAACTCAAGGAGCCTATGCAGCTTCAAAGGGAGGTCTCAATACGCTAACCAAGAACCTCAGCAATGAATGGGCCAATAAGGGAGTTCGAGCAAACGCTGTGGCTCCAGGTTTAGTTTTGACCGAAATGTGGGAACCGACATTTGAACTCTTGGGTGAAGAGAACGTGCTGGAGAATTTCGTCAAGCGAGTGCCACTAGGAAAATGGGGAACACCGGAGGAGATCGCAAACGTCATCTGCTTCCTTGCATCAGATCTTGCTTCTTATATAACAGGGCAAGTTGTCAGAGTTGACGGAGGAATGCTCAACCTTTAAGCAAAATGAATCATCAATATTTGATCGAACACAGAAAAAAGTTTTAGACTGGCTCCGACCATGACTACAAAGACAACAGAAGAACAACTCGACGCTCTTATTGACCGTGAACAAGACGCTATTGGCTGCCCTTACCCAATATTTTCTGCTTTGCGTGACGAAAGTCCGCTTCATTATAGTGAGAAACTCGGAACGTGGGTCTGTACTAGCTATGAAGACATTATGGAGATACTGCACGATACTGATCGTTTCTCTTCGCTTATGCCTACGGGCCCCCGTGATGGGAGATCTGGTTTCGCTACTGCCATGGAAGAATTGGCGACCGATCCAAGCATGGCTGAGTACTTCCAGACATTTCTAGCTAACGCGGCGAATGCAGCTGTACTTTTAAATGCGGACCCTCCAGAACATCGGCGGCAACGGAAAGCAGTTAACCGTGCATTTCGACCTTCGAGGCTTCGTGGGATGGAACCCATGATCCAAGAAGTAACGGATAGCCTCCTTAACGAGATTATCGACAAGGGAGAATCAGAATTTGTTACTGATTTCGCAGTCGGATTACCTATGACGATCATTGCCGTTGCTCTAGGCGTGGAAACAGATGACTTGAACACGTTCAAGAAATGGTCAGATGATCTGGTAATGCCTGTTGGTAATCCAGATCCTACGATTGAGAAAGTACGAGATTACCTTATATCGCTTTCTGAGTTTAATGAGTTTTTCGGCGAGCTGCTCGAATTGCGAAGGCAAGAAGCACAGGAAGATATCATCTCTGATGTAGCAAATGCTGAAGTTAATGATGAAATGCTAAATGATGCTGAGATGCTCTCGATGCTTCAGCAGTTTCTCGTAGCTGGAAATGAAACTACAACAAAGTTACTTACAAACCTTATGCACCACCTGGCTGTTGAAGATGGATTAGTGGAGAGACTGAGAGAAGACCGAAACTTGATCGATAATTTCATTGAAGAAGGTTTGAGATTTGAAGCTCCAGTCGGTGGGTTATTTCGCATGGCGAAAGAAGATACAGAAGTTGGCGGGACACAGTTAAGCAAAGGAGATCATATCTGGTTGATTTTCGCAGCAGCTAACAGGGATCCAGAAATGTTCTCGAAGCCTGATGAATTTACCGTAGATCGAGAAAATGCACGTGATCACCTTGCGTTTGGTCATGGTGAGCATTTCTGCATCGGGGCTACACTAGCTCGACTTGAAGCCAGAATCGCAGTAGAACAAATTCTTGATCGAATGGATAATATCCGCCTTGTTGAAGGTAAAAATAATTTTGAATACGAAGATACTTTCGTCCTTCGCGGCTTAAAAGAACTTCATATCGCCTTTGATTCTCGTAAGTAGCAGGGAACATTAAGGGGAAAATACTGTGTCTACATGTCCTGGAAGTCCACAAAATCTTGATGAAGTAGATGTGTTTGCGCCCGAGACCATAGAGAACTGGTATCCCACCTATGACCTTCTCCGGGAAGAAGCACCGATCTACCACGTACCTGGAACCAAAACATACTTTCTCACTCGCTATGAAGACATCTATCACGTACTTAGGAAGACTGATTTATTCCGAAGGGGTGCAGGGACTTCACGACCCCTACTGTCAGACCCTGAAGCATTGACAACATTTAAAGAAGGGTGGCCCAAAAGGACCGTCTTGGGCTCCAATCCCCCTGATCATCGTCGTTACAGAGACATGGTGGATCATTTTTTTTCAGTAATTGGAGCTGAAAAGCAAACGGATCTGATAACCCGAATAGTCAATGATCTTATCGATAATTGGATAGATGATGGGGAGGTCGAATATGTAAAAAGTTTCGCAGAACCCTTACCTTCAATGGTTATTACCATCATGATGGGATTTCCTTTGGAGGACCTTGAGAATCTGAAATTATGGAGTGAGGCGTGGGTAGCACCATTTTCCCTTCAGCTAACTGCTGAAGAAGAACGTGTTGCAGCAACTCGCATGGTCGAATTTCAGCACTATATACACGACCATATACAGCAGAGACGGAAATCCCCCGGGGACGATGTCGTCTCCTATCTAGTACAAAATCCTGTTAAATTGCATTCTGAAACTCGGATGTTAACGGATGTAGAGATTATCAATATGATTGACCACCTCTATATCGGGGGAAATGAAACTACAACATTTGCCTTGACTTCTGGTATGTGGCTACTAATTCAGAATCCATCTGTTCAAGCAGAGTTACGTACTTCGCCTGAAAAGGCAAGGTCATTCGTCGAGGAAGTGCTTCGGTTGGAGTCACCCACTCAGGGAATGGATAGGCACGCCGCGGAAGATACAGAGATCGCAGGAGTTGCAATCCCTAAAGGGTCACATATACATATCCGGTATGCTGCCGCGAATCGTGATGAACGCCAATTCACATGCCCAGTAGATATAGATATTGACCGAAAAAATTCACACAGACACTTGGCCTTTTCCCTTGGCGAAACGCACTGCCCAGGTGCTGGATTGACACGACTTGAGCAGACAATAGCGGTTCAAACTTTACTCAAACGAATAGAAAATTTCTCCTTCTCGCCGGGGAAGAACAATTTCCAACACCATCTCAATTTTACGCTGAGGTCATTCACTGACCTCCATTTTACATTTGACAAAATTAAGGTCTAGAAATGGTACGGGAAACGGTCCCAGTCAGGTGAGCGCTTCTCGAGAAACGAATCCCGACCTTCTTCAGCCTCGTCTGTCATATAGGCGAGTCGGGTAGCTTCTCCTGCGAATACTTGCTGACCAATCAGCCCGTCGTCTACAAGATTCATTGCGAACTTTGCCATTCTGTTTGCCATTGGAGATTTCTGGTTAATTAATGAAGCCCACTCTAAAGCTGTATCTTCTAAGGACTCGTGGGAAACTATTGCGTTAACCATCCCCATCCGGTGCGCTTCGGCAGCTGTGTACTGCTTACCTAAGAAGAAGATCTCCCGAGCAAACTTTTGACCAATATGCTTAGCTAAATAGGCCGAACCAAAACCGCCATCGAAACTTGCCACATCCGTGTCAGTTTGCATAAACAGAGCATGCTGTTCACTCGCTATCGTCAAGTCACAGGTCACGTGAAGACTATGACCTCCGCCTACAGCCCATCCCGGAACAACTGCTATCACTGGCTTCGGCATGATTCGGATCAGACGTTGCACTTCAAGAATATGGAGACGTCCTACACGAGATGGGTCAATAGTTTCAGAAGTTTCACCTTCTGCGTACCTATAGCCGTCCTTCCCGCGAATACGTTGATCACCTCCTGAACAGAATGCCCAACCACCGTCTTTATCAGATGGCCCGTTACCGGTAAGTAAGACACATCCAATGTCTGTACTCATCCTTGCATGATCTAAAGCCCGATAAAGTTCGTCAACTGTTTTTGGCCTGAAAGCGTTACGAACTTCCGGTCGGTCAAATGCTATGCGGACCGTTCCATGTTCCTTCGCACGATGGTATGTGATGTCCTCGAAACCGAAATTCGGGATTTCATCCCATCGTTTCGAGTCAAATATCTGTGAAACGGTATATTCCATAGGGCCATCCTAGGTGGATATGGGGAATCTCAGGCAAGTGATGATTGCAAAATTCTTATACAGCTAGGGGAAAGTGAACTTATTGGGTAGTTTCCCGCCGTGATAGCCACCATTCAGGAGTAGGCTCGCTGTGATTCTCGACGTATTGGTTCCACCGATCACCTCGAGAGTCATCAATGGTTCCTTGGGTCTGAGATTGGATTAATGGCGAAGCCCCATTAATGGGGTCAAGCCACTCAAGCCTAAACTCTTCGAAGCAATCCATGAAGTCAACATTATGGTGATAATCAGCGACTTGATGCTCCATGAACCCATCAAAGTTCTCAAATGAGAGAAGTACGTAGTAGGTGCGATCATCCGTGCCGCGAAAATATTCGTATCTGACCACAGCAGACTCATTATCATGTGTGGAACGGAAGACTGTCCGGGCTATATCCTCGAAAAAATCTTCAAATTCTGGTTTCAGCTTTGCTTTCGCTAATAAGGTTGACATTTTACGAGTATGCCAGAGTTTCAGGAAGCGTCAAAGTTGAGATTCATCTACCCGTCGGCTCTCCTCGAGCAAGTTAATTTCCCAAAGTACCTGATCAAGCCGGTCAGCGGCAGTAATAGGAGCGTATTTCTGGGGTCTTTCTGGCGTTACGCAACTAGAAACTGGTGACAGAATTGTCCAAGGTGCTGGGTGACAGAATTGCACGATTGACAATCTGTCTCCCTCCTGTTCTGAGTCTGCCACTACTCTGTGGATCCCGGTCGGAATGATGCCGTTACTTATATGTTCAAGCATGATGCCGGTGTTAATAATTAGATGGTCTTCAGGAGGTGATGCATCGATCCAGCCATTTTCTGTTTTTATCTGAAGGCCTCTTGCCGTAGAACGAGGTAATGCGGTTATTAAGTTGATATCACCGTGTTCCTCTGCCCAGACATGCGATTGACTAGGAGCTAAATCCATCTCTGGGTAGTGGATTGCTCGAGACAAAGTTGCTCCGCCCGGCACGCACAAATCGAAAAAACTTTCATTACATCCGAGTCCAAGAGCGATAATCCGTAAGAAGCGTAATTGGATTCCCAATACTTCGTCATGAAATTTTTCCAAAGTTTGCGTTATGCCTGGAACCAGATCTTCTGGAAACAGGTTGTCATGGTATCGGTGGGGGTATTTCTTTTTAAGTGGGTGGCCAGTCGGGGTATCTTGCCCCCAGTTCAGCATCTCTTTCCAGTCGGGAATATCTGATATAGCTGCGGTCTCAACTAGAAGTCCTGTGTAGCCTCGTTGCCCGTTTGCCCCATCGGCGACAGCAGATTCCTTTTGATTGTGGGTGAGGGCAAAAAAATCTTCGAGTTTTCCATAAACGTCATCTAAGAAGTCCTGTGAAATATCGTGTGCGCTGTATACGAATCCAGTCTCAAGACTTTTCATAACTCCGTCTACGATGCTTCGTCGCTTTGCATCGTTACCGCTCTCAAATGCCAGTAGATCAACATCGAAAACTTTGTTACTCATATGTTTACCTTATCGGGTTAAATGAAGGTCTTTGAGTCGATTGGAGCGCGACGTCTGCATAGTCTCAATATAGGTTAATATTGTTGAGTGGGCCCTACGCGTAAAACACGAACAACTTTGATGCTTTTATCAATGTCTCTCCTTGTTCCTCTTATTTTTACCTCTACAGCAGCTTCACAAAGCCAAGAAGACCTGGACACAATTGAAGAAGCTAAAGAGGAAAGAGAAATAGCCCGTGAACGTGAACTATCTGCTGAATCCGAAATTGCCCTGTTAGAGGCCGAGGATATCGAAGTAGTAGCCGCTCTTGAAGCAGCAACTAGTTTGGTGTACCTGCAAGAGGCAAAGGAACAAGCAGCGCAGCAAAGACTGAATGCGGCCCTAGAAGCCAAAGTTGTTGCTCAGGAGAGCTACCTGGAGATAGCGCAAGACATAAAGGCTTTAGAGGAAAGAGCGGTAGCTTACGCAGTGGAATCCTATCTTGGTCTAAGTGACCAACGGGCCGAAGCATGGTTTGAAGCAGATGATGCAACGACAGCTGCTCATAAGATAGCTCTTTTGGATTTCGTCACTAGTGACACAAATGATGTCTTAGATCGCCTGAAGTTAATCCAAGAGGAACGTGACTCTCTACTCAGCGCTGCCTCCTCTGCCGAAGACACAGCGGATCTAATAACAGCTGAGTTAGAAGAGGTCCGTGTCGAATTAGAATCCAAACGGGCACTGCAAGAAGAGCTCAAGAGAGAACTTGATGCACGAAGAGCCCATTGGGATAGTGTGCTTGCTACGGCTGTTCGAGAACAAGAGGACATAACAGATTTCATTGTTGCTGAAGAGGAACGAATTGCGAGAGAACTCGAAGAAGCTCGAAGACGAGCTGAAGAAGAGGCAAGGTTTGGTCAGATAAGTGAATCGGGATGGGTTTGGCCTGGAGGTGGCGCAGTCGGGTCTGGATTTGGAATGCGGATGCATCCAATTCTTGGATACGCAAGAATGCACAATGGTGTTGATACCGGATGCTCAACAGGTGATCCAATACGGGCAGCAACGGAAGGCATAGTCACAATTGCCGAGTCATACGGAGGCTATGGAAATACGGTAGTTATCCAACATGCGAACTCGATATCTAGTCTGTATGCCCACCTAAATACCTGGACTGTTGGCGTTGACCAATATGTTTTTACCGGGGAACAAATAGGTACATGCGGCACCACGGGACTCTCAACAGGACCACATCTACATTTTGAAATTAGGGTGAGCGGCGTACCGGTTGACCCAATGCCGTATCTGCCTAGTTAATTAGTGCTAGCAACCCAAGTACGCAAGCCGCAAGTAGAAGTATTAGCCCAACTAATAGAAGATGTGGAACATACGGAGAGGCCGTTCGAAGTGGAAGCTTCACTCCAGACAATGGCTCCGCTGGGCCATCGTGAGCATCACGATTTACTGGGTTAGGAATAACTCCTGGAGGGTCAATTTGTGCAGAGCTGTTAGAGCGAACCTTTTCACTCCATCGCATCCCATTCCACCAGCGTTGTTCGTGACGATGGTACGGGTCAGGCTCCCAATTCCCTGACCCATCAGCAAGGTCGTTTTCGTCTTTGTTTTGCATGTTCTCGTTGTCCATGTTGAAAGTAATACAATGTTCTCACATAACTATATTTCTGAAAACCACTATTAAGGTTGGTAGTAGGGACTGAAGGCAAGCGATGAATCTGAAAATGACTGAAATAGCACTGTTGTGCGGGGTTTCAACTGAGAATATAGATCCAGATTTAGTTACAGGATATTCAACAGATTCAAGAACTATCAGAAAAGGCGATCTTTTCGTTCCATTAATCGCAGAAAGAGATGGACACGACTTTATCTCTGCCGCTCTCGAAGCTGGTGCTGTGGGATACCTATACAGTCACGGTCAACCCAATAAAAAAGGAATTCACGTAAACGACACTCTTGCCGCACTCCAACGATTAGCTATTGAAGCGCATAACCGGCTCGATGCAAAAACCATAGGTATTACAGGATCTGTCGGGAAAACAACAACAAAAGACATGTTGCATAGTTGTCTTAGCGATGAACGTAGCACCTGGGCCAGTAGCGGCTCCTTTAATAATGAAATTGGAGTTCCATTAACGATTCTATCTGCACCCGTCGGAACAGACTTTTTGATTGTCGAAATGGGAGCGAGAGGAGTAGGGCACATCCATCAGCTATGCCTGATAGCAAAGCCGAACGTTGGAGTGGTCACATGTATAGGAAATGCTCACAGTGAGTTTTTCGGGGGCATTTCACAGACTATCGATGCTAAAGGTGAACTTATCGAATCTCTAGAGAAAGACGACCTAGCTGTATTAAACTATGACGACCCCAATGTTCGAGAGCTAGGTACTAGAACATCAGCGGAAGTGCTTCTGTACGGAATCGGGGGAGGAGAGGTCATAGCTGAAAATATTGCTTTGGATTCTGAACTCAAAGCGAGTTTCGATCTACGTACTCCGTGGGGGAATTCAGCAATCCGACTTAACATCCCTGGTAAACACAACATCACTAATGCACTTGCAGCAGCGGCTACTGCTATGCATTCCAAAGTCTCTATTGCGGCAGTTGCCAGTGCATTAGAGTCAGTGGAAATTTCTCCGCTACGAATGGAGATATTCGAATCCGCAAGCGGAACGCTTGTTATTAATGACGCATATAACGCAAATCCATTGTCCATGAAGGCAGCCTTGAGTGCGTTGGCTACTTCGGGTCGGAAACACCTCGTTGCTGTTCTCGGAGTTATGGCCGAACTCGGAGACGATCATATAAGTAGCCATAAAGAAATCGGAAAAATCGCGAAATCAAACGATATCGATGTCATATCCCTAAATGTCAAAGAATACGGTGGACAAGTCGTTAAAAATATTGACGAGGCGTATCACGCACTAGAAAATAAACTTAATGACCCCCAAAGTACTGCAGTATTGCTTAAGGGTTCTCGCGTTGTGGCACTTGAAAATCTTGCTAAAAAAATTACCTAGTAGCATTCCACTATTCCGTGGGTAGTTGGTCGGGCATCAACGGTGAGCTTGTTTTTTGATATTGAGCAAGTTTTAACGAATCGCAATGCTCACAAAGGTAAATTAGCTTTGCGCTCTGCATGGAAAGCTGTGTACCACGAGATTTAGCTACTACTGCTTCATACGCGGGTCGAACGTCTTTGGATTCGCATTTGTCGCACTGGGGCTGAAGATCCCTTAACCAAGTCAAGCCGCAACACTCACAATTAACAGAGATCTCTCCGTCAATGGAATCTCCGATAAGACGTTCGGATTCACCACACCTAGGGCAAGCTATAAATAGTTCCACAGACAAATAGTATTGACTCCCTGAGAAGTATTCAACAAACGATCAATCGGTTAGGATCGAATCGGAGGCGGGAATGAGCAAAGACCGAACTTTTTACCAAATACTCGGAGTTTCGGAAAATGCTAAACCGGAAGAAATCCGGTCGACGTATCTAGGAAAAGCCAGGAAACTACATCCGGATAACTTTCAGAACGCATCTAAACGCGAGCAGATGGAATCCGAAATGCGAATGCGTGAACTCAATGAGGCATGGTCAACACTATCTAGTGAAGAGAAGCGATCTAACTACGACCTAAAATTACAAAACTCAAATCTCAAAGGAAAAAACTTCGAACCCAATAGATCGGCAACGTACCAGGAATGGACTCCGGAAGTTAGAGAAGAAAAGCAACCCACCCGCTATGCAACTGAAGAGGAAATGAAACTCACATGGTTCGCGAAGCTAGTTCGACCTGTGCCACTACTTTTAATACTGATCGGGGGAGTAGTAGCAGTAGCTATCGTTGCGTCTCTAGGTATCGGCGGTAATGATGATTCAACTAGACCGGTTCCAATGCCAACTGGAACTCCTGAAGATTGCATGGATATCGTTGCTGGCTCCCGTGGTATTAAAGTGCCTTGTGACGGAGAACATGAAGCAATCATTTGGACAACCGTTTTCACCGGAGAATCCTGCCCAGAAGACCTGAACGAGATTTACAATGCACAAGGCGAAGGTGGCCGGTTCTGCTATACCCTTGCACCTCAAGATTAAGCGATACTTAAAGCTTCCATCCTGAATATTCCATCGTAGAGAGCCATACCAAACATCAATTGAAGGAGCCCCTGCGAGCCGTAACTCTCAATGATTCTCTCCCTAGTTGAAGAAGAAATTGACCTGATATCAAAAACGAAATTTTCAGAGACACTCCGAATGAACTGTTCATCGTCTGTATAAGTTCCGACTGGCGCCGATGCTGCATGAGCAACACCGAGTACTTGCGACATTCTGTGTTTAGACAGCGACAAAACCTTTTCAGGTAGGGCATTTAGAGAAAGTAAACTTTCTTCTAGAACAGCCCATCTTGATTCCATGTCAGGAAGGTATGTGAAGAGATGAGAAAAGTCGTTGGTCACGTAAACACTCTCCACTGTCGAAGACTCTGGCAAATGGGGTGTCGGCACAATCGTTGTCTCCATTTCTTCAGGTTCTCTCCCCAAGGCGATAAGCATCTTCGAGAATCCGTGGAATAGGGCAACACCAATACATAGCTCCGCTATCTCATGTTCACTAAAGTACGTTTGTAACGAATTGCGCATCTCTTTAGAGATAGGGCCTGGAGTAAGAATAAAGTGATCTGTGAATTCAAGCGCCGCTAGCCAGTCATCGGACAACCGAGATTCAGTCCAGTTCCCATCAATAAGTTCAACTTTTCCTTCATCAAACCCTGCTTCACGAGCAAGTGAGAATCGTACGTTCTTTCAATACCCACAATCGGTGATCCGCGCGTTACGAACTCGCACTGCTTCTTTTAATTCGTGGGATAGTAATCCGCCAGACCAGAACGTTCCATAGAGATCGCGAAATTGAGTACCGATTTTTTCACTTGGCCATGCCAGCCCAGATTTGTAGTCAGTCGCCATCAAGAACCACCTTAGTGCGTATAACCACACAGTCTAAATAACAAAATTAACTAGTTTTCCCTCAACGATAATCTCTTTTTTAATTTCAGAATTCGAAATAATCGAAGAAATCTTTTCGTCCGCTAACGCAGCATCACGTAAATCCGAAGATGAGCAATCAGTTGGAACAGAAATTCTGCTCTTTAACTTCCCATTTATCTGAATTGGGATCTCAATTGATTCGGTTACCAAATAAGCCGGGTCGGAAACGGGGAAAGGGGAGTAAACGATACTTGTGTCGTTACCAAGCATCTCCCATAGCTCCTCTGCGATATGGGGAACAAGAGGCGCAATTAACTGAGCGAGTACCTCCGCAACTTCTCGAGGAGTTTCAATACTAGATTTCGTGATCTCGTTATTCAATTCCGTAATTCTCGCAATGGCGGTATTGAATCGAAGACCTTCCATATCACCTCGTACAGATTCGATCGTCTGATTGAGGACCCGTTTCAGTTCAAGCGGCGTTTCTTCATCGGTTACTGCAAGAACGCCTGTTTCTTCGTTAACTAAATTTCTCCACACCCGCTGTAGGAGCCGCAAGGACCCGACAACCGATTTCGTTTCCCAAGGCCTGTCCTGGTCAAGAGGGCCCATAAACATCTCATACAATCGAAGTGTGTCAGCACCAAACTCATCGTACATTTCATCAGGCGTTACTGAATTTCTGAGGGATTTCCCCATTTTTCCAAATGATCGCGTCACTGGTTCATTTTCAAATTTGAACGTCCCGTTCTCTTCAACAACTTCTGATGCCTCAACGAAAATCCCTCTTGAATCTTGATACGAAGCGGCCTGAATATAGCCCTGATTATATAGGCGATGAAAAGGCTCTGGAGTACTTACATGTCCAAGATCGAATAAGGCTTTATGCCAAAAGCGACTATACAAGAGATGCAAAACTGCATGTTCAACGCCACCAACGTATAAATCGACGCCTCCACTGTCTCCGCTCATCCAGTATTCTTCGACATCTTTCGAGACAAACTGTTCTCGGTTCGTGGGGTCTAAATATCGTAAGTAGTACCAACAAGAGCCAGCCCACTGCGGCATCGTATTCAATTCACGTTTGTAAGATTTTAATCCTTCGCCTAGATCAAGGTCAGCATATGCCCATTCAGATGCACGTCCCAATGGCGGCTCCGGATCACTATTCTCATCTAAGCTTCTTGGAGCCCAATCCATAAGATCTGGTAACTCAACCGGAAGGTATTCTTCAGGCAAAGCTACAGGTAAATCGTCGTCATCGTAGACAATAGGGAATGGCTCACCCCAGTACCTCTGCCTGCTAAACAACCAATCCCGCAATTTGTATGTGGTATTTCGATTCCCATTACCTGTCTCTTCTAGCCATTCGATCATTTTTTCTTTAGCGTCATCGATGAGTAAGCCATCAAGGAAATCGCTATTAATAGCAGGCCCATCCCCCGTAAATGCATTCCCGTCCCAACCTTCCGAAGGCTGGACAGTTCGAATAATTTCCAGATTGTATTCTTGCGCAAACTCCCAATCACGCTCATCCTGACCCGGAACTGCCATAATTGCACCTGTTCCATATCCCATTAGTACATAATCTGAAATAAAGACAGGTATCTTCCTACCGTTCACGGGCACTGTAGCAAATTCGCCTACAAAGACCCCTGTCTTTTGTTTGTTCTCTTGTCTATCAAGATCCGATTTTTGTGACGCAATTTTTTGATATTTTCTCACAGCATCCACTGGTGATGCCATTCCATTTTTCCATTTGTCAGGAGTATTCTCAGGCCAAGAACTAGAAACAATGCTCTCTAAGAGAGGATGTTCTGGGGCCAATACCATATAGGTAGCTCCAAATAGCGTGTCAGGCCTAGTCGTGAATACTTTCAATTCTGTCTCGCCAGTATTGAAGATTATTTCGGCGCCTTGACTTTTTCCGATCCAGTTTCTCTGCATAGTTTTTATTGCTTCACTCCAGTCAAGCATTTCTAGATCCTGTAGAAGCCTGTCGGCATATGCTGTAATTCGCATCATCCATTGCTTTAGGGGTCGACGGAAAACTGGGTAATTTCCCCGCTCACTTCTTCCTTCAGCTGTTACTTCCTCATTAGCTAAAACTGTTCCTAACCCAGGACACCAGTTAACCGGTGCTTCAGCTAAATAGGCTAAGCGATATGTGTCGATAGCTTTTCTTTGTTCTGAAGCATCTAGGGTCGCCCAATTAACATCATTTTCAAGCTGAATGTCTCCGCTCGAAAGGAGCGCCTCAAGTTCCGAGATGGGCCTCGCCTTATCAGCAGAATGGTCATACCAAGAGTTAAACAACTGCAAAAATATCCATTGTGTCCATCTATAGAATTCAAGATCAGTTGTAGAAACAGATCGCCTGCTGTCATGGCCTAATCCGAGTCGCCGAAGTTGCTCTCGCATATTGGCGATATTTGCATTCGTATTATCGCGAGGATGCTGCCCCGTCTGCCTAGCGTGTTCTTCAGCTGGGAGGCCGAAGGCATCGTATCCCATTGTATGCAGTACGTTGTACCCCGTCATCCGCTTGTATCTAGCGAAAACATCTGTCCCGATAAATCCAAGAGGATGACCAACATGTAGGCCTGAACCTGAGGGATACGGGAACATGTCCATGATGAATACTTTCGGGGATTCGATGCGGCCTGAATCATCTTCAAGTTCACCAGAAGGGTTAGGGGCAAAGTAAGTTCCTTCTTGTTCCCAACGTTCCTGCCATTTCAGCTCGATGGCATTCGCGAATACAGCGTCATATCTGTATTTAGGGCTCTCAGTACGTTCATTCATTGGTTAAAGACTAGGCCACCGCAGGAGGAATTATGCGCTGTATGGTGAGAAACTAGTACTTATATATTCCCATGGTAGAAAGACACATGAAGGACTTGAGTAGCAAACAAAAAACGCTCCTTTCAAAGAAAGCAGCTATTTTCGATTATGGAGGCGTTATGTCTTTTTCGCCTTTATGGAGAGTTCAGCTTTTAGCTGACGCTATGGAGGTACCGAAAGAAATTTTCGCGAAGATTATATTCGGTGGCTCGCACTCTGACCCAGATAATCCTTGGCACGAGGCGGAATGTGGACGACAACGACTCGATAAAAGTTTCGCTGAACAGATGCAACAGCGACTAACTCCGTATGGTGCGACATTTGATCTAGATTTCTTTCTTCCTTGGGTAGCAGAAGCAAAGAATGACCCTGATCCAGCAATGATAGAAATAGTAAAAGAGTTACGCACTGCTGGACATCGACTGGCGTTGCTCACCAATGCCGTTCAAGAATTCAGGCCGGTAATCGAAAAGACAGTCCCGATACATGAGTTATTTGATGTGATTGTTGATTCATCTGAAGTAGGAATGAGAAAGCCAGATAAAGAAATATATGATCTTACGAGCCAAATGCTAGGGGTGGAGAGCGGCCAATGCTTAATGATCGATGATCTCGTAGCAAATGTTGAGGGGGCAGAAAAGGCTGGAATGCAAGGGCTACTCTTCACTAGCTCAGACGAAACTGCGGCAAATATCCGGAAGCTATTTAACCTTAAATCTGGCCGGGAGAAGTAATTTGTATTCCATGTTTCCCCAGCGGCATTTCGATGGTAAAAACCGATAATGTCTTTAACGTTTGAAGAAGCTGTAAATCAGGTCTGTGCCCCAGGCGGCCTATTTGAAATAATCGAAGCTGAAGTGCGAGGTATACCCACAAAAGTGTTTGCCGGGACTCCACCCAACATGCGGTTTCTTTATCAGATGGCCGCTCAACGCCAAGACGAATTTGTTATTTATGAAGACGAACGTTGGACGATGCCAGAAATATTAGAGTTATCGGGGCAAATAGGAAGTGCACTGGATAAGAAATTTGGCATCCAGAAAGGTGACAGAGTCGCAATCGCGATGCGAAATTATCCCGAATGGATAGCGGCATTTTCTGCGATCACATCCATTGGCGCAGTTGCTGTTCCGTTGAATGCTTGGTGGGAGCCAGATGAACTAGGATTTGCTCTAAATGACAGCGGGTCGAAACTTGTATTTGCCGATCAGGAACGGATTCAAAAGATTCTTGAAGCGAATGTCGACGTAACTTCGCTACATATTGTAAGCGTACGATCGCATCCTCCGATGGAAGACGGCTCTATCTCACTAGAAACTGCAATTGAAACAGATGCTAAAATGCCAGAAGTCGAAATCGGTCCGGATGAAAACGCCACGATTCTGTACACCTCCGGGACGACTGGAACACCGAAAGGGGCAGTGAGCTCGCATCGGGCGATCTTAAGTGCTCTTCTCGGTTTTTCCGCCAGAGCCCAAGTCTCGGAATTGATGGAGCCTTCAGAAAGTGACGCCCAAACAAAGGTTAGTAATTCCTTTATGTTATGCGTCCCTTTATTTCATGTGACTGGGCTAATACCAGTTATGCTCGGCTCATTTGTTGGCCAATCAAAACTAGTGATGATGTACAAATGGGAACCTGACCGGGCTCTTGAACTAATAGAGAAGGAACATGTAACACATTTCATCGGTGTACCCACAATGAGCTGGGACCTATTAGAAGCCGAAACTTTTAATTCACGAGATACGTCTTCCTTGCGATCCGTGGGTGGCGGGGGAGCACCAATGCCGCCGGAACTGGTAAAACGGATCGACGATAACTTTAAACGCGGCAAGCCAGGGTTGGGCTACGGGATGACAGAAACTAATGCGTATGGACCTCAAAATACTGGAAAGGATTTTCTCGACCACCCAACATCTACCGGAAGATCCGTTCCAATCATGGAACTCCGGGTAACCGATTCTGACGGAAATGTACTTAAGGAAGGCGAAAAGGGAGAGTTATGGTTTAACGGTCCGACCCTAATCACAGAATATTGGAATCGGCCAGAATCCACGTCAGAGTCGATAGTCGAAGGATGGTTGAGGTCTGGAGACATAGGACATATAGATGCAGAAGGCAGGGTTTACGTAAGCGACCGAGTGAAAGATATGGTTTTAAGGGGCGGAGAGAATATCTATTGTGCGGAAGTAGAAGCATCAATATATGAAATTCCGGAAGTGTACGAGTGTTCGGTCTACGGTATTCCAGATGAGAGACTTGGCGAAAAGCTTGCATGCCATATCATGGTCAGGCCAGGGAATTCACTGACTAGCAATCAGGTGGCAGCTTCACTCAAAGGGCGCATTGCTTCTTACAAAATTCCAGATTTTGTAACCATTGTCACAGCACCTTTGCCGAGAAATGCATCAGGAAAAATCTTGAAGCGTGAGCTCCGACAAACAGCTATAGATTCTTCAAATTAGGTACGTCCAAAATTTCGAATAATTGATCTAGCGACTGAATAACGTAATCCACATTCTCGGTACTGGTATTTACGGCGCTTGCTGGATTGAACCAGCAAGATGTAAGCCCGGAAATTCTTGCCCCTTTCACATCCGATGAAAGGCTATCTCCTACCATTATCACACTGTCACTTGAGTTCAGGCCGAGGAGTGAAAGTGCCTCCTTGAAGATGGCTGGATTTGGCTTCGGTATTCCGAATTCTCCAGAAACAACAATCGCATCAAAATATTTAGCGTAATCGTGGATCTCCAGTCTTAATCTTTGCGTTTCGCTTACCCCATTTGTAACAAGACCTAATTTAAAAACTCCCATCAGAGACTCTAGAAGATGTTGCACTTCTGGGAAGAACTTTCCACATTTCCCTAAGTTGAGCGTGTAGCTATCTGCAAGTTTTTGCGGATCTTTAATTTCATGTAATTGTTCTAGGAGACTTTGAAATCGCTTAACTCGAAGTTGCTCAAGATTGATCTCCTCTCTCTCGAGCATCTTCCAAAGAGACAAATTGATAACTTTGTACTGAGCGATGGTGCTGTCAGTAGGGGAAATTTGATTTTCAAGTAGAGTTTTCGATAGTGCTTCCCGCTCTGATGCCTCTGAGTCAAAGAGCGTATAGTCAAGGTCAAATAGGACCGCTTCGAACGTCATATAACAAGCATAATAAGCATAAGTGCAGGTAGTTAGGGCGATGCCCATTCTCCAGAACATTGAGTTAGGATAGGTTTCGTATACGTGTACCGACCAATATGAAATAATTTCATGAGCCGTAAAGAACAATCGATCCGACCTGCCATCTTTGTTTTGACAGCTATTGTTGCGTCTTTCTTATTTTCTGCACCTTCAGGCGCTGCTGATGTCGCAGAACTGTTCGAAGAAGGCCGATCAGACCCTGGCAATCAAGATTCACTCGTTGTTTCTGATGGAATATGGGCACGTGAGTACGCAAATGAAATGCTAGAGCGATTCCCCAAGCTCCAAACTAACCCATACGCCGTTTTAGTTGGTTTCTCACCGGAGAGCACTAACGATGAAATAAACGAGTTGCTGAATGAAATAGGTGCCGGTGTTGTCGAACATTTTTCAGAAACAAACATGTACTTGATTGAAACTGTTGAAGGGAATATCAATGCAAAAAACTATCTTTCGAATTCAGAACTCGTTACCTTCGTGGAGTTCGATCAAGTCATTAGAGCAGACGATATATCCAATGACCCAAGGATAGGAGAGCTCTGGGGATTAACTGGAAGCCATGGGGTTGAAGCATCTTCCGCTTGGGCAATTTCATCGTCAGCGAATGAAGTGGTCGTCGCAGTTATTGATTCAGGCGTTGATGTTACTCATCCAGATTTAGCAGCAGTCATCTGGCAGAATACAGGTGAGATTCCAGATAACGGTATTGACGACGACGGAAACGGCTACATCGACGATATCAATGGCTGGGACTTTACTACGAATGACAATTCGCCCGATGACGGCAATGGCCACGGAACACATGTGGCTGGAACTATAGCTGCAGTAAGGAATAATAATATTGGTATTACAGGTGTTGCTGACAACGTAAAGATTATGGCTTTGCGGTTTCTGGATAGTGAAGGTAATGGCTATACGAATAATGCAATCTCTGCCTTAAACTATGCAGTTGCGAACGGAGCACCTATTTCTAATAACTCTTGGGGTGGGGGTGGCTACAGCACCAGCTTATTTAATGCAATAGAAGCCGCAGATGATGCAGGTCACACTTTTGTAGCGGCCGCAGGGAATTCCGGTCGCAATATTGATTCCGACCCCTCGTACCCTGCCGCATACAACAGCTCAAACATCATAAGCGTAGCTGCCATTAATTCATCCGGTGATCTAGCGAGTTTTTCGAATTATGGGGTTAGCAATGTCGATATCGCAGCGCCTGGAGTCGCGATCCTTTCTTCCATTTCGCATCAGTACTGCGGACAATCAAGTGGCGCTGATTGCTATGCGTCCCTAAATGGAACATCAATGGCAAGTCCACATGTAGCTGGTGTCACAGCACTAATACTTGGAATGCGCCCTGGTTCATCACCGCAAGAAATAGGCGAAATCCTAAGAGACTCTACTCGGCCTACAAGTGTCTTGAACGGATCTGTAGCATACGGGGGAGAGCTAGATGCCGCTGCAGCAGTTGAACTTGCAACCACAACAGGCTCTATCACTTTCCCCGGACATTCAGATGGCGAGAATGTATTCCAGAATGAAGAATTCCAGTTAACAGCTCTTGCGCTTCAGTCAGACGGCACAGACGTTTCAACGTCGACCACTTGGAAGGACGTATCTGGAAATACTCTTGGGACCGGAGCGACCCTAACGTATCAGACGAACTCTATCGGACTACTCCGGATAATAGCTGAAGTAGCCGACTCCACTGGAGTTACGATTCGAAGGACAGCGACATTTAATGTTCAGGAACGAACTTTCGAATTTAGCAATCCTCAGGGAATCATCACCCCAGACCCTGAGGATGTAATCCAAGCAACTTGGATTTGGAATGGACCGCTAGCTGAAACGGGGAACCTTGTTGCTGAATCTCTCGCCTTAGGGAAAGTAGAAGGCACCTATGCTATGCCCGATATAGGGGGACAAGAGGATGTAAGTGAATTCATATTCTCAGTCGAGGAAAATGAAACTGTTGCACAGGTCCAGTTGGGTATTCGACTTGACCATACTTATGTGGCTGACCTTAATATCAGCCTCATTCATCCCGATGGAACTGAAGTCCTTCTCGCCAGACGAAACGGCGGTTCACAAAATAACTACGGAGACGGAAGTCAAGACTGTTCAGGCAATTTAGCCTACTTTAGCGATGAAGCCTCCGAGTCGATCTCTGACCGCACGCCACCTTACGTCGGCGAATCTAGACCCAGAGAACCTTTCTCTGCCTTTGATGGCAAACCTACTGCTGGAGACTGGAAACTCAAAATAGTTGATGATTGGGATTGGGACCAAGGAACATTTTTCTGCGGTTTACTAACTCTTAATACGACTACGTCCCAGACGATTATTCTTGAAGAAAACAAAAAACTCTCTGATGGGCTATTTGACTGGCAAATAGCCGCCCAAATATTGCCCAACATAGCAGGAAGTTACCGTATGGGCTTTTCTGGAACTTCACTTGGCGATGCATGGTCGACTGGAATTATTATTCTAGAAGAAACTATCCAATATCCAGCTCCGACGAATATTCAGGCCGTTGCAGGAAATTCCGAAGCCACAATTAGTTGGGAAACCCCACCTCTTTCAGATTTGAACACTTTGCAAGGTTACACAGTCACAGGTACGCCAGGAGGTAGCTGCGCAACGTCGACGAACTCTTGCGTTGTCAGCGGTTTAACAAATGGGACTGCCTACACCTTTACAGTGGTAGCAAACTACACGGGAAATAATGCAAGCGCCTCTAGCGATACCTCCTCAGTAGTCACTCCGGCTAGCCCACCAAGTTCTCCTCGCTCTGTATCAGCAGAATCAGGATCAGGAAATGCAACCATCACCTGGCAGGAACCCGAAGATAACGGGGGCTCTCCACTCACAGGATACAAAGTCACTTCATCACCTGGTGCACTGACATGCAATACTGAAAGTCTTAGCTGCACGATAGAAGGACTTACGAATGGGACAGGGTACACATTTACCGTAACCGCCTCAAATGCGATCGGTGAAAGTGCTCAATCGACAGCTTCAAATGAAGTTACTCCACTGGCAGTTCCTGATGCACCTGAAAATTTCTCGACAACCTCCACCTCGACAGGTGAAGTTCAAGCAACTTGGACCACCCCGAACAATGGTGGAACGGACATAGTGGGCTATGAAATTCAATACCGCAATCTGGATTCACCAGCTGGCCAATGGTTACAAGCCTCCGAGACGTCTGGAGATTTATTCTCCGACATCGTAGGCGGAAACCCAGTTTCTATAGTTGACCACCCATACCAAGTGTCATTAGAAATCGCCACAGACCCTGGTTGGGTAATGACGTGCGGAGGGACAATCCTCACAGCTGATTGGGTTGTCACGGCTGCACACTGTCTTGAGTTTCTACCTAATGGAGGCTCCGAATATGTAACAGCATCATCAGTGAGCGTCGCTTCAGGAGTTACAACCCTTCCCGCCACAAGTTATATTTCTGCTGACCAGGTCCACCTGCACCCAGAATGGGATAGAAATACAATGGCGAATGATATCGGGTTAGTCCATCTCGATACACCGATCCAGCTCGGTAGCTTACCGATCCTTGATCTAGAGTCTCAACCCGAAAATGGAGACGCACTTTATGTAACAGGGTGGGGCAGGATATCAGAGGGCGGTAGCGCTTCAGACGTATTGCTTGGCGCTACAGTCTGGGTCGATCAATCATGCGGCTCATATCCCGGACCAAGTTTAATTCCAGTGCTTGATTCAGTGATGATCTGTGCTGGAGGGCAAAACGCCGACAGTTGCCAAGGAGATAGCGGAGGGCCATTGGTAGGAAACTATTCTGGGGTTCTTTACCTCGTAGGAATAGTTAGCTGGGGCGAAGGTTGCGCCCGACCTGAGTATCCTGGAGTTTACACTCGGACAAGCTCATACATCGACTGGATCGAAACGCATACAGG
>PVBE012970383.1_pt1 | contig 22885 bp, 17 predicted proteins | sample 1631181 | NCBI WGS metagenome assembly PVBE01 (sample SAMN08397723, study PRJNA350692) | Marine metagenome, whole genome shotgun sequencing project. | isolation source: water | place: Pacific Ocean | collected 2012-04 | reverse complement strand
TGACGAGGAAGCGGCGGGCTTCTTGTACTGGATCCCGGCCTTCGCCGGGATGACGAGGAAGCGGTGGGCTTCTTCGACTGGATCCCGGCCTTCGCCGGGATGATGAGGAAGCGGCGGCCTTCTTCTACTGGATCCCGGCCTCCGCCGAGATGACGAAGAAGTTGAAGCGTCCTTCCGATCAGATGTTTAACCTGTAAGGAAACCAAACATGCCTGTCCCGACCCTGTCCGAGAAACTCCAGGCTCTGAAACCGGCGCCAGCGACCCCTTACGAACTGGAGTGTGCCAAGATCATCGCGCCCGGAAAACTCGAGATCGGCGTCCAGCGCACCGCCGACATCCTCGATGAAGGCATGGATGTATTCGTCCGCTCCTGCAGAAGTTCGATGGGCGTGGCGGGCGACTCGGTGATCGGCTTATTCACCGCTGCCGGCGATCTGGTCAACGCCTCGTGCGGAACCTATCTGCACGTCGTGTTGCCGACGATGATCATCAAGTACATCCTCAAGTACTACCACGACAATCCCGGGATCGAAGACGGCGATCTTTGGTTCGCCAACGACGCCGTCTACGGTGGGATCCACAACCCCGACATGATGGTCGCCATGCCCGTGTTCTACGAAGGCGAACTCGTTGCGTGGACAGCGGCGCTCAACCATACGACCGAAACCGGCGCCATCGAACCGGGCGGCATGCCGGTCTCCGCCCGCAGTCGGTTCGAAGAAGGAATGAATCTGCCGCCGATAAAGATCGGCACCAAATTCCGCCTGCATGCAGACATCGAGGAGATGTTCGTCGCTTTCGGCATGCGTGCACCGCAGATGGTCACCGTCGATTTGAAGGCGCGTTGTACAACCGCCGATCGCGTACGCCAGCGGCTGATCGAGATGTGCGAGAAGTCCGGTAAAGAAAACGTCACCGGCCTGTTCAGACGCATGCTCGACACCGCTGAGCAGGGTGCCCGCGCGCGGATCGCGAAATGGCTCGACGGCACCTTTCGTTGCGTCAACTTTTCCGACGGTGTGGGGCACACACCGGGGCTAGTGCGCTCGTGTTTCATGACGATGACGAAGTCGGGCACCGAGATCACGGTCGATTTTTCGGGCACCTCACCTGAAAATGCTTCGTCTTACAATGCCCACCCGCAGGCGGTTGTCGCCCACTGCACGAATTACATTTACGAATATGTGTTTCACGACCTGCCGATCAGCAACGCAACGCTCGCGCCCGTCAATTTCGTGTTTCCGGAGAACAGTTGCTTAAATCCCGATCAACGGGCCGCCACCAGCAACTCGGTAATGGCCTGCACCGGCGTGATGAGCGCGCTGCACAACTGCTTCGCCAAAACCAGATTCGCGACCGACGAGTGGCGCCAGGCGGGCGCTTCCAATGCGAACGGTGGTAACGGCGTCGTAGTTGCGGGACAGTCCCAATGGGGTCTGCCGTTTGCCGATCTGCTGGCCTATTCCCTGAACACCGAGGGTCAGGGCGCGCGCCCGGAAATGGACGGCATGCCATCGTTCGGTTTCCCCTGGTGCGTGTTCGGGCGGGCGCCGGATGTCGAGATGATGGAAAACGAGGTGCCGATCCTGATCCCGTTTTCCGAGCACTGGATCGATTCCGGCGGCCACGGCAAATACCGCGGGGGGGTCGGCACCGTCCAACTGTGGGTCGCGAACACCCCGAAGATCTATCTCAACTGCCATGCCGACAACAGCAAGCTGCAGACCCCGCAACCGCTGTTCGGCGGCTACAACCCGTGCACGGTGCCCGGTATCCAGATACGCAAGGCCAACCTGGTGGAGCGCATGCGCTCCGGAGACCTCAAACTCCCGGCCCATCTCACCGCGTTCCTGGAGCGGGGCCCGTCGCTCGGGGACTGGGAAACCCTGTTCATGGGCCGGCCGGTGCGCGAGTTCGACGATGGTGATTGCATTACCGTCGCCTTCTCCACCGGCGGCGCGGGCTACGGCGACCCGCTGGAACGCGACCCCTTAAGCGTCGCCGACGACGTCCGCCGCGGTTTCATCAGCGTCGAAGCTGGCCTACGCGTCTACCACGTCGCGTGGGATCCGGACCAAGCGGAAATCGACGAGGCGGCGACCGGAGCGTTGCGCTCAGCCGAGCGCGCGGCACGTCTCGAACGAGGCGTGTCGCTGCGCGCGTTTCTGCCGATCTGGACGGCAAAGCACCCGCCGCGCGATATACTCGACTGGTACGGTACGTGGCCCGACGCCCAACCCGTACAGACCATCGTGCGCGCCTGACCGACAGCGCCACGCGCGGTCGACAAAGTAGACGGAGGCAGTAACCGATGCTATTAGAAAAGAGTTTTATTCCCTATGGAGCGTACTGGTCGACCCCGTACGCCCGCTGGCAAGGGGCATTGTCCGCATTGCATTCGATCCGACTCGCGGCCGCGGTAAGCACCGACGAACTCGCGCGGCGCGAGATTGACGCGAACACCATCGGGGCCGGGATCCTCGGCGCCACCGTCATTCAGCAGCATTGCTTTTTCGGACTCCCGTGGCTCGGCGGCCTCATCGGCGCCGACGAACTGGCCGGCCCGACCATTAACCAGGCCTGCGCGACAAGCGCGCGCTGCATCATATCGGCGGCCGAAACGGTCAGCTGCGACGGTACCGACAGCGTGCTCATCGTAACCGCCGATCGAACCTCTAACGGCCCGCATATCTATCACCCCGAGCCGAACGGTCCGGGCGGCACCGGCCAGCACGAGGATTGGGTGCTGGATAATTTTAATTACGATCCGCATGGCCGCACCGACATGCTGCAGACCGCGGAGAATGTCGCCGCCAAGTGGGAGATCTCGACCGCAGAACAACACGACGTGGTGTTGCGACGCTACGAGCAATACGAGGCGGCGCTCGCCGACGACTGCGCATTCCAGCGCCGCTTCATGACCCTGCCATTTGAGGTCCCGGATCCGCGATTCCGCAAAACGGTCACGACGTTGACGACCGACGAAGGCGTGATCCCGGCGATCCCAGAAAACCTGGCGCGTTTGAAACCAGTCCGCGAAGGCGGCACCGTGACCTACGCCGGGCAGACGCATCCGGCCGACGGCAACACAGCCCTCATCGTGACGAACGAAGATAAACTCGCGGATTACACGCGCCAACCGAAAATCAAGATCCGCGTAATCGGATATGGTCAGGGCCGGGCCGAGAAATCGTTCATGCCCGTCGCACCCGTGTTGTCGACACGGCGCGCGCTCGAATCCTCCAACCTAGACCTCTCCGATGTCGACGCGATCAAGTCGCACAACCCGTTCGCAGTAAACGATATCGTTTTCGCACGCGAGACCGGCGCCGACCTGAATGCGATGAACAACAACGGCTGCTCGCTGATCTACGGCCACCCGCAAGGACCGACCGGACTCCGTGCCTGCATCGAGCTGATCGAGGAACTCGTCGAGAGAGGCGGCGGGATAGGATTGTTCAACGGTTGCGCCGCGGGTGATTCGGCGATCAGCCTGTTGTTCCGGGTCGGCGATTAGGTAATTGATCCGAAATACGCATCACGTTGTTCGTGGATCCAACTGCCGTCACCGGGGACTGGATCCGGAGCCGGTATGACGGTGATAACGTCTGGCCATCGGTCTTTAATCCGAAACTGATCGATTTTTTGGAATACGTATCCGGACGCTCACGCCTTGATTCGGTACAGGGTCGAATACAGCACCGGCACCAAAACGAGCGTCAAAACCGTACCGAACGTCAAGCCGGCCATTACGGTCACCGCGAGGCCGATCCAGAATACGTCCTGCAGCAGCGGGATCACGCCCAGCACGGTCGTGCCCGCAGCTAGGCCGACCGGCCGGGCACGCGAAATCGCGGCGTTCATGATGGCATCGTATTGGTTCTGACCCTCGCTGAGATAGATATTCACCTGATCCAAAAGAACGACCGCGTTCTTTATCATCATGCCGACGAGACTCATCGCACCGAGCAGCGCTACGAAGCCGAAAGCCGCGCCCGTGCCGAGTAGCCCGAACGTGATCCCTATCAGCGCGAAAGGGATCGAAAACGCGATCACCAGTGGCGGCCGATAGGCGTTGAACAGCGCGACGATGATAAACGCTATGACCGCCGCCGCCGGCACGACGCCCGGGATGAGTGAGGCTTGTGAATCGCGCGAACTCTCGAACTCACCACCCCACTCCATGGCGTAGCCTTCGGGGATCTGCATATTTTCGATCTCGTCGACGACGGATTTACGCAACGCCGGAAGCGTAACTCCCCGGATCGGGTTCGCCTGAACGGTGATCGTGCGGCGGCGGTCGCGGCGCCAGATCAACGGGTCTTCCCATTCAACATGGACGGAGTCCGTTACCTGCCCAAGCGGCACGGTATGTACACTCGTACCCGGTTGTACTTGCAGCGCGAGCAAACCACCTACCGTCTCGCGCTCCCGTGCGTTGTGACGTAACACGATAGGAATGAGTTCATCGCTCTCGCGATACAAGCCGACCGTTCGTCCGTCGAAGGCCCGCTTGGTCGCTGCGGCGATGTTGCCGCGGGTCACCCCGGCCCAACGCGCCCGCTGCTCGTTATAGGCGGGAACGATGACCTTAGTGCGCTGCCGCCAGTCCGTACGGAAATCGCCGGCTAGGGGTGCGCCGCGCAAGGTCCCGATACTCCGTCGCGCGGTTTCGCGCAACGTTTTGGCGTTGGCGACCGCCGGGCCGCTGATCCGGATCGCGAACTTCCAGGTGTCGCTGGGACCGACGCCGAACTTTCTCAAGGGGATCTGGGCGTCGGGAAACTGCAATGCCAGCCACGGCGCGATATCGGCGACAATTTCATCGATATGGTCAAGATCGCGCACATTGACCACGAACTGCCCGTAAGACGCATTGCCCGGTTCCGGCTCCACCGGCAGGTAGAATCGCGGCGGTCCCGCACCGACGAAAGTCGCCACGCCGGCGATGCGTCGATCTTCTAAGAGGCGCTTTTCAATCCGCTTCATATCCGCAGCGGTTACGCTGATGCGCGTTCCCTCCGGGGCCCAGTAGTCGATCATGAATTTCGTCATCAGCGAGTCGGGGAAGAACAGCTGCTTGACGTTACCGAAGGCGACCACCGAGATCACGAGCAGACCGATGCTGGCGCCGAGCGTCAACCATCGGTGGCCAACCGCCACCGCGAGCAGCGACCTGAACCACCGATACATCGGCTTGCCGTACGGGTCCGCACCGGCATCCTCCGCGGGATTCGGCAATAGGTCGATGCATTGCAGCGGCGTCAGCGTGATCGAAACGACCCAACTGACCAGCAAAGAAATGGCGACGACGCTGAACAGCGAAGCACAATATTCGCCGGCGTTTTCGTTGGACGCGGCGATCGGATAGAAAGCCATGACGGCCACCACGGTAGCACCCAGCAGCGGTATCGACGGCAGCGTCGCGGCCTCAATGCCGGCCTTCCTGCGGTCCATACCCATTTGCAGGCGAACGATGAAACCGTCCGCGACGACGATTGCGTTGTCTACCATCATGCCCAGCGCAATGATCAAAGCGCCAAGAGACATGCGCTGCAAATCGATACCGAAAATCGACATCAGAATGAACGTACCGAGAATAGTAACGATCAGGGCGAATCCGATGATCAGCGAAAGTCTCCAGCCCATGCCGATTGTCAGCACGACGATGACGATGGCGAGGGCCTCAACAAAGCTGATCAAAAAACCGTTCACTGCCTCGGCGATAACATCCGACTGCCAGTGCACGCGCTCAACCTCGATACCGATCGGCAGATCCGCGATCAGTTCGTTCAACCTCGCATCGACGGCTTTCCCCATCTCGGCGACGTTGACTCCAGGGACATTGCTGATGCTGATTGCGATGGCCGTCTGTCCATTGAAGCGCATCAACCGCTCGGGCGGCTCGCGATAACCGCGGCTTACCTCCGCAATATCGCGGACACGGATGAGCGCGCTCGAGTCGGTCCGCAGCGAGCCCTGAAGCGAATCGATAGGCGACGCCCGCACGATCAGGTTCGCGATATCCGCGGTCGATTGAAATTCGCCACTCGGCGCGAAGCGGAGCCGTTGATTCTGCAGATCCACGCTGCCGGCGTCATTTACGACATTCTGATTACGCAAAGTCGATTCTACCGTCGCACTGCTGATCCCAGTCTGACTGATCTGAGTTTCAGACACGTCGATGTAGATCGCTTCGTTCTGGTCGCCCCACAGCTCGACCTTGGACACGCCGTCGATGAGGGTCAGTTCTTTTCTTAGACGCTTGGCATAACTTTCAAGCTCGGCGTAGCCGAAGCCATCGCCGATGAGGGCGATAACGTGACCAAAAACGTCGCCGAAATCGTCTTTGACGGACGAAGGACCCGCTCCGGGCGGCAGGGCGGTTTGAGTGTCGGCCACTTTACGTCGCAATTCATCCCACACCTGGGGGATCTCGTCCGATGAGACAGAGGGATCGATGTCGACCCAGATGACGGACATGCCCGCGGTCGACTTCGAGCGCACGAAGTCGAGCGACGTCAGCTGTTGAATTGCAAGCTCGAGGCGATCGGTAACCTCCATCTCCACTTCCTCGGGGCTGGCGCCGGGATAGGAAGTGATGACCATCGCGGTCTTGATCGTGAAATCGGGATCCTCCAGCTGGCCGAGCGAGAAGAAACTAACAACACCGGAAAAAACGATCAGCGCCGTCGCGAAATACGTTACCGCTCGCTTGTCGACGGCTGTTGTGGCGATGTTCATCTTTCGGTTCTACCGACTTTATCGGCTGCCTGCGCTCAGCCTTCGTCCGGGTTCATCAGGCGCACTTTCTGCCCCTCCGTGAGAAAATGAACCCCGGCAGTCGCCACCCATTCACCGGTTGACAGCCCCTCCATCACGCCGATCCCGGTATTCGTCAGCATACCGAGGGTGATCTTTCTCTTCGCTACGGTTTTCGAAGCCGGATCGACGACCCAAACGAACGTGTCATCCCCCTGCGCAAAAGTCGCGGATACCGGCACGGTCAAAGCGCCCTGCAGCGCCATCATTTCTTCGGGCGGATCGCCCGTGACGCGCCCGGCCATGCCGGGCAGGACTTTTACCTCATCGGGCTGATCCATGATGAGCGTAACGGGGTAGGTGCGGGTAACGTCCGAAGCCTCGGTACCTATTTCCTTAATCTCCGCCGGAATTTCGCGGTCGGGAAACGCATCGAAACGTACGCGTACGTTCCGTACGTCGGATACCATCGAGATCAGATTCTCCGGCATATTCACGATCATCTCGATGCGCGAGTCGTCGACCAGACGGGCGACCGCCTGCTTTGCGCGAACATCCTCGAAGTTCTCGACGTAGGTAGCGACGACCGTGCCCGAAAATGGCGCCTTGAGCTTAGTGTAGGAAAGCTGATCGCTCGCCGCGGTATGCGATGCCCGCAAGGAGGTAATCTGCGCTCTACCCCGGTCCCGTTGTTCGCGCGCGTTGTCGATCGCCCTTTCGCTGGTGGCACCCGCGTCTTGTCTGAGGATATTCTCCTGACGTTTGAGATCGGCCTCGGCCCGGGTAAAGGCTGCCTGGGCCTGCTCCAATTGCCCGCGTACGTTGGCCAACTTGACCTGGTAGTCACGCGGGTCGATTTGCGCGAGTACGTCACCGACAGTGACGGTCTGACCGACCTGAATAGGCAGCGCGATCAAAGGGCCGGCGACGCGGAAAGACAATTCGACTTCCTGGGTCGCCTTCGCTTTGCCGGGAAACGTCCTACCCTCGAATTCCTGCCGGTCTGCAATTTGAATAGCCTTCACGGGTCGCACCATCGGCTTCGCCGGGGGCAACGATTCGGCGCACCCGCAAAGGACCGTCACGCCGTAAAGGAAAACGAGCAAACGCGTGCGCGCGCTGGTCCGAATGCCGGTGTCGTTCATCGCTGGCCGGGGCTTCCGCAGCTGCCTACCAATCGGGTTTCCGTAGGATGCCCGAGGGAGACGGTTCGGGCGCATCCGAGCGTAATAGCTCACCCCAGTCCGTCCGCGTCTCCATAGCCGTGCGGGTGCTCTCGGGCAACACACCGCCTTTAGCACGGTTCTGCCAGCCGCCGCCGAGCGCTTTGTAAGTCGCAATGAGATCGCGCACAACCTGGCCGCGCGCCGCGGTGTAGCTATCTTGTTGGGCGACCAGAAAGGTCTGCGTATCGAGCACACGCGTGTAATCTACGGTGCCGTCACGGTACTGAATCAAAGCGAGATCGACCGAACGCCGCGCGGCATCCACGCTCGCGTTGAGAAAGACGACGCGCTGCTTCCCGCGCGTAAATGCGACGACCGCGTTCTCCACTTCGCTCGCTGCTTTGAGCACGGTGTTGCGGTAGTTGACGACCGCCTGCTGGAAACGCGCATCCTCTACGCGTACCGCGTTCTTGATACGGCCGTAGTTCAAGATGTTCCACTGAAACGAGGGACCGAAACCGCCTCGAGGCTGTCGCCACCGAACAGATCTCCGATGTCACTAACCCCGGTGTCACTGGAACGCAACCCAACGTTCCCGACCAGCGAGAATTGCGGGTACAGGTCCGCCTTTGCGAGGCCGATAAGTGCGCTCTGTGCGGCGGCCAGACGTTCGGCGCGCCGAATGTCCGGACGTCGTCGTAGTAGATCGGCGGGAATGCCGACCGCTACTTCGATAGGTACAACGGGGATCTCGCCCTCACCGGATCCAAACTCCTCCAGGCCACCGGGCGGTACGCCGAGCAGGATGCTGAGCGCATTTTCGGATTGCCTCAAACCAATCTCGAGATCCGGGATCGACGCCTGCGTGTTTGCCAACAGAGTCTTGGCTTGCTCGACATCGAGCGCACTGGTGGCGCCGTTTTCGTAACGCACGGTGGCAATCTTGAGACTGCGTTGTTGAATCGCGACGTTTTCCCGGGCGATCACCAGGCGTGCCTCGAATGTCCGCAACGCGACGTAGGTCTTGGCGACTTCGGCGGTGAGGCTAACCAGGGCGTCGTCGTAACCGGCCATTTCGGCCAGGAGATTCGCATCGGCAGCCTCGACCCCGCGGCGCAAGCGACCCCAGAGATCGAGTTCCCAAGCGGCGTCGAAACCGAGATCGGCGCTTCTGTACGAATGATCGACCAGCGGATTCGAGTTCGGAGAGTTCTCGCTGAGTTCGACGTGCGCCAGCCCGCCTCGGGCGCGTTGCAGTTGCGGATATTGGGCGCCAGCTGCTATGCCGAGCTGTGCCCGCGCTTCGAAGATGCGAACACCGGCGTGCCGCAGCGAGAGGTTCTGTTGGACGGCGGTATCGATGATCCCGTTCAGGTTTGTATCATCGAACACCACCCACCAATCGTCGAACTCGCCCGAGTTCGCGGTAACCGACGCTTCTTCCACCGGTTGCCAGGTGTCGCGTACAGGCGCATCGGGTGTTTCGAAATCAGGCCCGAGCATCGTGCAACTCACGAGCGCAGTACTAAGCGGCACGAGCGCCACCTTGAAACTATCCAAAAAAAAACCCTCGCTAAGTTCCTAGAACGGTGCGTGGTCGCGGATGCGGTTTCTAATTGGATAATTCCGCGCGTCGTTTTGGGCGCCGCTTGGCGCAGCAGTATACATGAACTCTGCGGTCGGAACGCCCTTGATGCATTACACGAAATTGCCGGTTCGCAGACACGCTTTCGCTCACTTCTTCGTGGTCGGCGTCTTCTTCCAGAACCCAGCGTTGTGCACGCGCTTGAGCACGGCGACGCTCGGCGCAAACTCATCCGCTTTCAACGCTTCGCGATTGGGGATGTTCTGCGCGGCACAGAACTCAGCCACGGTTCGTCGTAAGGCGCTGTCGCTGTCGCGATTCATGGCGAGGTAGAAACGTTCGTCGACGAGCGGTTCGAAATGCAGGTTCATGCGTTCGGCCGCCGTCGCGGAGCCGAACGCAACATCCGCGCCGCGGCTCGCAACCAACGCGGCCACGGCCGTGTGCGTATACTCCTCCTCGGCGTAGCCGTCGATAGCGCCCGGTGCGATCCCGGCGGCGCCGATCAGGCCGTCGAATATCAGGCGCGTGCCGGAGCCGGGCTGGCGATTGATGAAGCGCCGCTTGCCGCCGGGCAGCTGGTCGACGTTGCGCACCGGATCCTCGGCGCGCGACAACAGGCCCAAGGTTCGTTTCTCGATCAACCACACCTCGTCCCGCGAGGGATCGAGCAGCCCGATCAACAACGCCGCGACGGTGCGCCCGAGTTCGCCGGTTGGCAGGTGAAACCCGGCAATGTTCGCTTCACCGCGCCGATAATGATGGAGCGCACTCTCGGTGCCGGCGATATCGAGGGCGACACGATAACGATCGCCCAGTGCATCGCGCAGCGCAAGTACACGCTCGCTGTGGCTGGAGACGATGCTGACGGGATGGCGGCGGGCGTCGGCCGCATCGCTCAAACGCGCCGCCGCCTCCAGCGCGACCCGTTCAAGCGTCGGGGCAAGCGCGGCCTCGCTATCGGCGGCGGTTTCGAGCAGGGCTTCGCCGAACTCGGTGAGGTGGGCGCCGCGACCCTGCCGCGCCGACAACAGCGCCTTGCCGAAACGGCCCTCCCAATTGCGCAACAGGCCCCATGCGTGCCGGTAAGAGACACCCGCCGCCTTCGCCGCATAGTTGAGATGACCGCCCTCGCGCACCCCGTGCAGTAGCTTGAACACCAGCGGATCCAGCACCACCGCGTCGCGGTCGACGACGAAGGACCAGCGCACATCGAAATTCAGATTCATCCCGGACCGGCCTCATCGTAAAGTCGCAAACGAGAACATATTTTAAAGGGTAGCGCGCGGGCGCACCACTGGAGGTTACAGGAAAGGAACGCTGCCGCTCGAGGGGCACAGCGTAATGGTTAGCGTAGAAAATGCCGCCGAACGGAGACACAATGGCGGTAAGGTTCAGTACGTCCCTGCCTATTTAGCACCTCGCCTTAGGTCCGTACTCAACCGCCCGCGCGATCAAAGACTCGTAGTACGTCCATAGGCTTGCCGCCGCTCGATTTGACGGAAATCGAAACGACCAATTGGGCGGTATCAGGCTTGAACCGGTAACGCTCTGTCATTTTGATCCCGCGGTCGTCGTTGGTCTCGACCACGAGAACCCCCTTGATCCAAAAGCTCAGTGTGTACCCGAACTCGTCTTTGACCAGTTCGTCGCCACTCGCTGAATAGACGCGCCCGTTCGGGTTGGGCGCCAGAGTACGCGTGACCTGACCGTCGTAGGTGATAGTGACCTCCCGGTAGCCCGCGATATCGATCGCTTCGGCTGCCGCGATCCGGCTCACGGCTTCGAACCGCCTACGGCGGGCTTTTTTCTCGCGCTTGAAACCGGCGGCGTCTGGGATTAAACGGCCCTCGCGGAAACCGGCGCTCCGCCGCTCCGCCGTCGCCTCCAATGTGTCCTCGAACGAGTCTGATGCGGACTGATCGAGCCTCCAGGCACCCTGCACGCCCGCAGACGAAGTGCCATCGGCCGCGACCGCCGGACCCCACCCCGGCGCCAGACCGATCGCCCCCGCCAGGGTCATCGCTTTCCACATGGTGTTCACTCCAAGCACCGGATCGAATTTCGCATCCTAGATCACCGGCCGAGGGGGATCCACGCTCGCGGATCGCGCTCCCGGTCACCCGCGCCTTGACATTCCGGGCTGCCGGCCGTACTTTATAAAATACATTAAGTTACAATATTAATTTCTTTTGAATTAATAAGTTATAAAATGCTTCTAAAGACTATTATAATAATAATTCTCAGTCTGTTTTCGGCGATGACGGGCGCCGTGAATGGCTATTTTCTGATGGGGTACAGCCCGAAATACATCGGCGTCGGCGGCATGGGCGTGGCGCACCCACAGGACAGCATGGCGGCTTCGATCAACCCGGCGGGCACGGCGCTGGTCGCGCCGGGCTGGGATTTCAATCTGCGTTTCATGCACCCTCAGCGAGCGGCCGAAGTGGACTGTACCGGAATAGGCGGCTGCGACCGGCCGGTCGCCGACCGCTCGACCCGAGAATTCTTTGTGGTGCCGGCCTTCGGCTTCGTCCGCCGGGTGGCCCCGGGTTGGAGCGTGGGCCTGTCGGTTTACGCTAACGGCGGCTTGAACACAACCTACTCGCGCGCGCTGTTCAATGAAGCGACGGCACGGATCCTCGGCGGGAACCCCGCCGATCCTGGTTTTCCGGTACGGGACAAACTGGGGGTCGATTTTTCCCAATTGATCTTCGCTCCCAGCCTCGCCTGGCAGGCCAGTGACCGCCTGACCCTGGGGTTGGCTCCGCTATTCGCGGTACAACGCTTCGCGGCGTTCGGGATCCAGGGGTTTGCGCCGCTATCGAGCGACGCGACTAGTTTGAGTAATCGAAGTACCGAGTACTCGCTCGGCATCGGTACCCGGATCGGCGCTATCGTCGAACTCACCCCAGGGCTCCGCCTGGGCGCGCAATACACGAGCCGGATTTTCACGCAGCGTTACACGAGATATAACGGCTTGTTTCCGGATGGCGGAGAACTGGACGGACCGCCCCACTACACCGTCGGGATCGCCTGGGACGTCACACCGCGCTGGACTCTGGGTTTCGACTTTCAGCAGATCCAGTTCGCTACAGTCGAAGCGATCGGCAATCCAGGGCCGACGGCGGCTGAACTGATCGGTAACATCACGCCGGCACGGCGCCTTGGCGGCCCGAGCGGCATCGGTTTCGGCTGGCGGAACCAGTCCGTCTACAAGGCGGGTATTATTTATCGGCCGACCGGACGTCTGGTCTGGCGCTTGGGGTGGAACTACGGCGAGGGCCAGATCCCCCGCGAAGAGACCCTCATTAACCTGCTCATGCCCGGCTTGCTGGAGCATCACATTACCGGCGGCATGAGCTATACCTTCGCGCACGGCGGCGAAATGTCGCTCGGTTACATGCACGGCTTCACAATGTCGCAGCGCGATCCGCAGTCCGACTTCCTGGGCGCGCCGGTGAGCGCCTGGTCCCAGGGCGATGGCTTGGACGTCAGCTACTCACGGCGGTTCTGAAACCCGGACTCCGCTCGGGCAGAAAAGACATCGCGTCTCGGTTCGAAGTACACTTCGATCCACCCGTCCACGAGCGAGGTTCCCGCATTGATCGCGTTATATACCGCAGCCACCCCGAACGGTTGGAAGGCAACGATTGCACTCGAAGAACTCGGGATCCCCTACGAACTGCACGCCGTTGACCTCGGCGCCGGCGAGCAACACTTGGCGGCATTCCTGGCGATGAACCCGAACGGCCGCATTCCGGTCATCGTCGACCGCGAAAATGGCATCACCTTGTTCGAGTCGGGCGCCATTTTGCTGTACTTCGCCGAAAAGACCGGTCGCCTCCTGCCGCACGACGAGCAAGGCCGCTGGCTGACGATCCAATGGTTGATGTTTCAAATGGGCGGGATCGGCCCGATGCAAGGCCAGGCGGTCGCGTTCGAACGTTACTTCGCCGAAGACGTGCCGGCGGCGCGCGAGCGTTATCACAATGAAACGCGGCGCCTGTACGAAGTGTTGAATACACGCCTCGCGGAGAGCGAATACCTCGCGGGCGAATACAGCATCGCCGACATCGCCAACTGGTCCTGGGTCAAAGCTCATCGCTGGGCACGCGTACCGGTCGATGGTCTCGACCACCTGCGGCGTTGGATAGAAGCCATCGCGATGCGTCCCGCCGTGCAACGCGGCATTGAGCTCCCCCCGCCGGCCGGCAGCGCCGACAAACAGAAGGCGATGGGTGCGAGTATTACGACGCGGTAGATGGTGGGGGTAATCGCTTGCGGCGGTGTATTTTTCTGACTGGATTCCCGCTTTCGCGGGAATGACGGTGGGTGCAGGAATGACGATGGGTGCAGGAATGACATTGCGCGGGGTCTTTCGGCCCGCCCTTCCTTCATTCGGCCCACTTGGCGGTCTGCTGCTGCGTGCGGTCTTCGAACCAGTCCTGCGCCTGGTCGGCGAGCGGCTCGCCCAACCACTCACCATAGAACGCATCGAGATCGGGAAGGAACTCGAAGATCGGCGGATAGCCGGGCGGCACGACTTCTACACAAAGTTGCCTCGCGCACCCCGGGCAATAATATTCGCGAACTTCCGACCAACCCGGTTCCGGCGCGAACGCTTCCTTGCGATAGACTTCGGCGATACTGTCCGCCGTGTCGCGCACGTGCACGAGCGCCGCGAGCTTCCAGTTGACCCGGTAGTCCCCGAATGCGTGACCGCAGTCGCACTTCACGATCCGGCCTTCCGGCGCGCGGACGACATAGAGATGATCTGACAGGCGCAGCAGGATCGGATCATCGAACCCGACCCGCTGTTGCAGCGCCTCGAGATACTTCCGGATCCGATCCGTATCCTTATGCGGAAGCTTGAGCAACTGGCGCCACTCCTCCCAGCTCAGATCGTCGTCGACCATCCGCCCGACCAGATGGGGTGTGACGTCTTGGGACCCTTCGGCGAAAGCGTCGGGCTGTCGCGTCGCATCGCTCATGACGAACCCTCCTCACAGTACTCGAACTCCGGCGCGAGCGCCCAGAAACCGGTGAACTCTTCGCGGTAGCGCTCGAAGTCGAGACACTCCCGGTGCATGGCGCGCACCGGCTCGATGAATTCGCCCGCCTGCACGCGGCTTCGCTCCTTCTTCCACCAATCCTTCACGGGCACGCCGCGCTCGAGTCGGCGTTTGCGGATCGCGGTGCGCAGCGCGTCGGTCGCGGCGTCGTCGACGGTTTCGGCTCCGGAGGCGCCGCTAAAAACGACGCCGTAAACTTCACGTGCGGTATCGATCCCGAGCCAGCCGGCGTGCAGATCTTCAAGCACCAGCGACCGATCCCGTTCGAGCGGATCGCCCCAGCCGCCGCCCGCGCCCGCCGCGTGCGTGTAGAGGTCCCCGTCTTTCATTTCGATCGGGGGCGTATCCTGTTTCCACGCGGTCGAACGCCCTACCTCGAGACGCCCGTCGGCGACGAACTCGTCGAGCTCCCACGGCGAGTTCGGGTAGGGCTCGCCACGCTTCATCAATTCGCGCATGTTCGTGTCGTGAAATGTTTTGACGAAGACGCCGGGCGCCGGGTAACCGCCGGACATCCCGTTCGCAATGACGGCGCCGCGCGCCATCGTTCCACCACCGCGATTGACGGCCAGCCGGCCGGGGTTGAGGATCACGTAAGTGGCGCTGTTGCCGACCGCGCCTCGGTATTTTCCGTGGCCGCAGTACTCGGGTACCAGTTGGCGTCCGATGTAATACAGCGCCGGGGTCACATACTCCCATTCCTCGGCGTTACCGATATCCGAGCGATGGTTCCAGCACGTCCACGCCGTCGGCAGTCCATCCTTGTAGGCGAACGCGCCCATCCCCGAGGCGCCGACATATTGCAGGTTCGTGAAACCCCAACCCAGTCCGTTTGGCAGGATGCCGCTGCCCTGTACGCCGTCCCAGGACGCCTCGCCGGTCCAGCACTCCTCGAGATAACCCCGCGCTTGAAATCCACGCGATGCGTTGCTGATTGCGCAGCAGATGATCGATACCGTCGTCGCCCAGGGGTTCGAGGCGCTGGCATATTCGTAGTCGGCATTCAAAACCGATCCCTTGTCGGATCCGACCTGCACGTGTTCCATCAGTCCCTGGTTGATCTTGGTGTTGTGCGCATAACCATCCATCGCCGACAAATAGACCGCCCCGGATAAAGCGCCCGGGTAACCGTTGTAGGAATGGAAACCCCAAGGACTGGCGCCGGCGGTATCGATCAGCAGACCGCCGCTGCTGTCGACCCTCGACTCGACCGGGACGTGGATCAGATATTCGCGGTCGGCCAGTGGAAACAACACGCCGACGCCCGTATATCCCGCCGTGCGAAAGGTGGCATTGCGCGCCCGGCCGGGCACGGCCAACGCGCGCACGTTGCGTTTCACCGCGCGGCGACTGTCCTCGATGATCTCTCGCGTGCCGTGCGTAAAGTAGTCGACACCAAATTCGGCGACCACTTCGTGGACCTTGCGTTCGATCATCTGGCAACCGGACAGACGCATCTTCTCGTCCAGAATATTGAACACCGCCGCGCGCGTCCGCCGCTTCCACATCTCAAGCCACCATGCGTGGTACTCGTAGTTCTCGCCGGTTTTGGTCATCGGGAAAACGAAGCCGTCAGTAAACGTATCCTGCGAGAATGGCGGCCAGCTGCCGCCGACCATGGAACCGACGTCCATGATGTGATTCATGCCCGCCGCCCAGGCCACGAGTTCCCCGTCGTAGAAGACCGGGAGATAGGTAAAGCAGTCGCCGGGATGGATCGCGCCCATGGTGTGCGGATCGTCGCCGGAGAAGATGTCCCCTTCCCGGATCCCCGGGTTGTCCTCATAGCCGTTCGTGATCATCCAGCGCACCGCGACCGGCATTGATGCGAGACTGCCGGCGAGCCCCTGTGAGATCCCGATCGGATCCCCTTCGGGCGTCAACAGACCGAACAACAGCTCGCCCATCTCGCGGGATCCGGGCGAGGCGGAGACGAACTTCGAGACCTCGCGCGCAGAAAACAATCCTACGCTCAGAGCCGAATAGAAACGTTCGTAGCGCGTTGGATCAGAATCCTTCAGCCGCAACTCCTCGATCCCGTAATACGATGTCCCGGACAGCGCGTCGCGCTGCGCCAGTCGCTCACGCAGACTCGCCGCCGGGGAAATCACCGCCGGGGGCGCGGTCGGTTCAATCGTACTCATCGCTCGTCCTCCTCTACACCGGTCGGGCAGTTTCTAAATAGCCCTTCCAAAAGATGCCGCACCTTCGTAACCACACCAACGGCCGTCAGCCCGGACTTGATCCGGGGCCGGTATGACGGTGACGACGCACGGCCGTCGGCCCCTAATCCGAAAGTGATCGATATCTTGCAACACCTAATTAGGCCTCCGCGTCTCCGTACCAGATCAAGCCGTGCTCGTCGAAAGACACCTGCTTGCCCGGCGGTATGACCAGCGTCGTCATCGGATCCTCGATGATCGCCGGCCCCGCAATCCGGTTGCCCGGCTGCAGGTGACTCATTTCGAAAATATCGAATTCGCGCCACCGGCGTTGATGATAGACCTCGCGCGGTGTCTTTCGCGCCACTGCCGCGGGCTCGGGCGCCGCAAGGTCGTGCGCGCGCAGCTCGGGCTTGGGTTTCTCGGCAAAGGCCTCGATGAAAAACTCCGAAATAAAAAAACCCGCTTCGCGATATTTCGCGCCGCGCGCATAGACCTTCTCGTACTGATCCTCAAACGCCGCGATGGCGCGGTCGAGCGCGCCCGGCTCGTTCAGCCGCCCGAACGGCAGGCTCACCTCGAGGCTTTCGAGCAGGCCGGTGTAGCGAGCCTGCATACCGTGGCTGAAACGAACCTGGTCGGCGGCGAAACCCTCGTTCGACAGCTCCTCATAGGCCCGCGTTTCCAGCGTTTCGAAGACGCGATTGAATTGGTCGACCGCGCCGCCCTTCGTTTCGTCGTCCGCGTCCAGCGGAATGACCAGGCTCGCCCCCGCCTGGTAACGGTGCGAATACTCGGCAGCGGTCGCGCCGAATGCCGAGAACGCGGCCGCCCACGGAAACGTCGCGATGTTCGCCAGCGGAATGCCCTCGGTCACGCCCCACAGGTGCAGCGGCCCGCCGCCACCGTACATGAACAGGGTGTAAGAACTCGGCTCGTAGCCGCGCGCCAGCAGCATCGAATAGATGAGTTCTTTCATCCGGGTATGCATCACCTCGAGTACGCCTTCGGCCGCCTCGAACAACGGCTGCCCCAACGGTTGCTCCAGCCTTTCCTCGAGGATCCGGAGCGCACGCTCACGATCCAGTTTGATCTTTCCGCCGAGAAAATAATCGGGATTGAGATAACCGAGCGCCACGTCGAGATCGGAGACGGTGATCTCGGGATACTGATAGCAGATCCCCACCTGCGCACCGGCCGATTCGGGCCCGAGTTCGATGCTCTTGCTGACTGGGTCGACGTGGATGACGCTGCCGGCGCCCGCGCCGATCGAATCGAGCGCCACCATCGGCAGGGCCAGACGATGGCCGGCAAAATCCGGCTCGTGGCGAATGCCGATATTGCCGCCGACGATCAAGCCGACGTCGAAACTCGTGCCGCCCATGTCGCAGCATACGACGCTGTCGAGGCCCTTGAGTTCGGCGATCTGCTTACCGCCCATCAACCCGCCAACCGGACCCGAGATAATCGTCTCATAAAGCCGTGGGGTATCGATACTCACTACACTACCGTAGCTGGTCACGGTCATCAGGCTCGATTTAAAACCGTTGTCCTGGGCGGCGCGCTCAACCGCTGTGAGTTGCGTGCGTACCTCGTCGGCGGCGAAAGCTTCAATGAGGACGCTCTTCAGCCGCTGATTCTCCTTGATGACCGGGATCAATTCCGCCGAGGCGATCACGCGGACATCGGCGCCGCGCTCGGCGATCACTGCACGAGCGATCTCGGCCGCGCGCTGCTCGTGTACAGGGTTCAGGTAAGAGAACAAAAACACGATACCGATCGCCTCGATGCCTGCGTCGAGCAGAAACCCGACCTCGCGGCGAACGTCGTCCTCGTTCAGGGGGATCAACACGCCGCCGGCCTCCGACAACCCGTAGTAACTGCCGCTTTCGATGCGCTCCGTAACGCCGCGTACATGACGATGGTCCATCAATGGCGGGGTATGTTCGTGTAGCCGTTGATGCAAGATTTCGGCGTAGGATTGGCCGAGGTAGGTGAGACCGCGCTCCTGGATGGTGGCGTGCTCGAAACCGCGCGTGACCAGTAGCCCGACCTTTTTGCCGCGCCGCATGAGCATGGCATTGAGCATGGCGGTTCCGGTGTAGACCGAGAGCACCGCGCGCCCGTGCACGGTCTTGCCATCGAGGCCCCAGACCGCGGCCGCATCGTCGATAGCCTCGAGATAACTTTCGTGCTCAGCGGCGCGATTGGTCAACGCCTTGCCGACCGCGAAATTGCCATGCTGGTCGGTCAGATACGCGTCGGTCATGGTACCGCCGGCATCTATCGCGATCATCATCGACGGAGTTGTCATCGGGCTTCCTCGTCTGCGTGAGCTCGCCGTCATTGTGACCTCTGCCGGACGCGGTGTCACTACACTCGGGACGTTGCGAACTCTACCGACTATGTTTTCGCCGCTCTGACGCGGCCGGGAAAGGCCCGGAGAAAAATACAGGTAAAGAGGTCAGGCATATTTTCTGTCAGGCTCAACAGCGTCGTTCTTCTTCGGTCGGCCCCGTACACAATTACCGACATGCCGACTAAGCTTCTTTTCAATCTGCGAATGGATAAATACACCTGACACCTTCCCCTCCTTGGACGGGCTCGTCATCGGACTTACTTAGTACCGGGCCGCACCCTTGATCTTCTCGCCGTCGCTCGCGCGTCGTCGGCAACACCGCGGATCAGCTTCGTCAAATCGCCCATATCGACTTCCAGCCGCGGCCGACGCAATTCCATGCGGGTCCGGATCTTCTGCCATTCGCCCGCGACGCCTTCGTTCAGTCCGCGAAGCGCGGTCACGAGACTCCCCGATGACTCGAGCAAAACGGCCAGCGGAGCATCCGGTGAAACCGTACAACCTTCGCAGCCTGCTATCTGCTCGTGCGACGGAGCATGTTCGAATATCGCATCCATGCAGGCGTACACCTCGTCGGCAGCAAAGGCGGATCCATTATCAGCGACGAAATCCGGCATCGACGCGATGTAGGATCGATTCAGGACCATGGCGAGCGCGCCGATCGCAGTCGCACCGGCGTCACCTTCGCAGAGCGCGGGCTCCGCGGAAGGGTCGTTCCGCTCCGCCGGCACAGAGACACCTTCTGTTTCCGTAGTGACCTTCGAGGTATCTACCGCGGCGGGCTCGTCGTCGGCGTCTTCCAAGATCGTCTCGACCGGCGCCTCGATCATCGGTTTGCGCTCGGAAAAGTACGTTCGGCCGTCGGCATCGACCCACTTATAGATATCCGCTTGTGCACCGTAAGCGGCGGCCAGCCCGAGGCCGATCACTGCCAAACACTTCGAGACGCTCACCATCGCTATACGTACCGTTTCCCTCTACCTACCTATTAGGCGGCCTACGGCGAACTATGTTCCGCGAGTGCGCCGTCGATTTCAAGCTATCGGTGCGGCAGTCAGACCGCTGCCGAGCGGTTAGCCGCGTTGCCCTTAGCCGGCGTAACGTGTTAGAACCGGTCATTAAACACAAAGAAGGAGACTCCGGAAATGCTCCCCGTCGGCTATTTTGCCTGCACGCAAGTCCCGCCGAATACCAACGACATGGCGACGCTGATCGATGAGATCATCGAAGAAGCGGTGGTCGCCGAGTCGGTTGGTTACGACGGACTTTACTTTCCCGAACATCACCAACAGGCCGATGCCTTCATTCCGAACCCGGTGCTGCTGTCCGCGCTCGTCGGGATGCACACCAACAGCATCAAAGTCGGACCCGCGGTCCTGCTGGCCCCGCTCTATCACCCGATCCGACTCGCCGAAGACGCGGCCCTGATCGACCTTGCGACTAAGGGCCGGTTCATCTGCGCACTCGGGATCGGCTACATCCAGGAAGACTTCGACGCCTTCGGTATTCCCACAAAGGAACGTGCGCCGCGCACAGAAGAATGCATCGAAATCCTGCGCAAAGCCTGGAGTGGAGAGCCGTTCAGTTACGACAGCAAGTTCTACCAGATCGAAAACCTGCGCGTTACGCCCGCGCCCTACACCAAAGGCGGCCCGCCGATCTGGGTCGGCGGGTGGTCGCGGCCGGGAATGGAACGCGGCGGGCGCTTGGCCGACGCTATGATCGGTGATCCGCTCCAGTCCCTCGAGGTGATCAAGGAATACGTCGATCAATACCGCGAAAAGGCCGACAAGTACGGCCGTAAGCCCTACTACGTAATGATGCGCGATTGCGTGATCGGCCGGAATCGCGAAGAAGCGCTCGCCCGGAGCGGACCGATGATGGTCAAACACCGCTGGTATTTCGAGCACGGCGCTTACACGATGGACGAACACCTCAGGGATGTGAAAAAGCCTGAGGACCTGACATTCGATGTCATGACCAAGAACCGGCTGATTGCCGGATCACCCGAAGAATGTCTCGATCAATTGCAAATGTGGCGCGACGAGATCCAGCCGGATTACGTGATCTTGCGGATGCGCCAGGCGACCGGACCGGAACAGGCCGCCGCGTTGGAGGACATTCGTTTGTTCGGCGAGAAAGTCATCCCGCATCTTTAGTCGATACCGAACCTACTTCACGCGAACTACCGACCGATGGGCAACGCCGTCATCTATGAAGTCGAAGATCGGACCGCACTGATCGCGCTCAATGAACCGGCGATCCACAACGCGCTCGGCCAGGATCTCGTCGTCGGGCTTCTTGGTGCGCTCGAGCGCGCCGCGGGCAGCGATGAAGTTCGCGTGGTGGTGCTCACCGGAGTCGGACCGACATTCTGTGCGGGCTTGAACTTAAAGGGCGATTTCGGCGGATTCGTCCAAAAAGACGACGCCCCGTCGCCGTATCAGACCCTGGTGAAGACTTTCTGGGATTGTCCAAAACCGGTGATCGCGCGCGTCCAGGGCAGCGCGTTCGGCGCGGGCTTCGGATTAATATTGTGCTGCGACATTGCCGTCGCCGCGGCGCCCGCCGAATTCGCCGTCACCGAGTTGCATTTCGGGATGCCGCCGACACTGATCCCATTGATGCTGCGCCACAAGCAATTGCTCGGGGCCTTGCGACCGTTGCTTTACACCGGCGAGCGTTTCGGCGCACGCCGCGCGCTGGAACTCCACGTGATCCATGAAATCGCGGAACAAGCGACCCTAGATGACGCCGTTTCCCGGTGCCGCGATCGCTTGCTGCGGTGCGCACCTGAAGCATTCACGGCAGCGAAAGCCATTCAACGTTCTATCGGCCGGATGGCCTTTGCCGAAGGACTGGAATTCGCGGCCGAGGAACTGTCTCGCGGCTTATCGTCCGACGAAGCGAGAGAAGGCTTCGCCGCGTTCGCGGAAAAGCGGCGCCCGAAATGGGCCGGTTGACACCGCGAACGGCAATTCCGGCATAGTACTCAAAGTGTCTGCCAAGATCAGTATTTTTGTCGACGTCCAGAATATCTATTACACCTGCCGCGAGGCCTATCAGCGCAATTTTGACTACAACGCGTTCTGGGCTGAAGTTACGAGCACGCGAGAAGTCGTTTCGGCCTATGCGTATGCCACCGACCGGGGGGACGAAAAACAAATGCAATTTCAAAATATTCTCCGTGCCATCGGCTTTACCGTAAAACTGAAACCCATGTTGAAACGCCGCGACGGGACGGCGAAGGCCGATTGGGATGTGGGCATTGCCCTAGATGTCTTCGAGGCCGCCGAACATTGTGATGTGGTCGTTCTGGCCTCGGGAGACGGCGATTTCGATATCTTATTGCGCCGTATCAAAAATCGGTTTGACACGGACGCGGAAGTCTACGGAGTCCCGATGTTGACTTCGTCCGCGTTGATCAACGCGGCGACGAAGTTTTTCCCGATCGAGCAGCAATTGCTCTTGGCTAAATAGTCGCCGACTCATCGTCACCCGTTCGTCCGTCATTCCCAGGCACGCGGAAATCCAGTCCAAGAAGGTCCGCCGTCAGCGGGACAACGATCTACTGGATGCCGGATCCGTCACCCCGGACTCGATCCGGGGCCGGCATGACGACTATCGATAACCACCTCACCCGTTCGTCCGTCATTCCCGCGCACGGGGGAATCCAGTCCAAGAAGGCCCGCCTTCAGCGGGACAACGATCTACTGGATGCCGGATCCGTCACCCCGGACTCGATCCGGGGCCGGCATGACGACTATTGATACC
>PVBE011444667.1_pt1 | contig 22887 bp, 24 predicted proteins | sample 1631181 | NCBI WGS metagenome assembly PVBE01 (sample SAMN08397723, study PRJNA350692) | Marine metagenome, whole genome shotgun sequencing project. | isolation source: water | place: Pacific Ocean | collected 2012-04 | reverse complement strand
TTTGGGCGGATAGGCAGGATCACCTTCGAGCCCGGCAACACCTGTCATGCGATCATTTTCTGCGTAGTAAGGCTCCAGGGTTTCATAGTCAATGGGCCAGTCATCCGCAACCCTGTCCAAAGACTTGACCCGAAAATCAGATGGATGAAAACGAGGGAAGTGAGCCGCCCAGAGGATAGTGCTGCCACCCACCCCATTGAAGTTCGCTATCTTGATGGGTGATTCATCTTCGTTGACGGGGTAATCAGTTTCAAGATCGCGGGCATTGGGGTTTATATTGAACTTCCCAAGTTGCTGTAATTCCCAGTCCCGATAATTGGTAGGATAATCGGCAGGATTCACCCAGCCCCCCTGCTCCATGCACACGATCTTCATGCGAGTGTCAGCAAGGCTCCAGGCAACCGCTGCTCCGGATGCACCGGCACCAATGATCAATACATCAACCGGATCTTGAGGCATCTGCTTTCTCAAAGAGTTGTCACCAAGTCAGTATCTCTGGTTTCCTTGGTAGGGTTCAAGGTTTTCCTTTTTGGTAATCACCGCCGTAACGAACTAGTTTGCCTAAGACGTCACGCTTCATGCGTAACCAGGTCACTTAAACACAATAGGACTCGAGGATCTGCTACCAAACAGCAACTTCCCCGGTCGAAAATAAGTATCAGATCATTCACCATCATGCTTCATGAAGAATTTTTTCTATCACTAGCATTGCAATTTTTTTAGCGCTGATTTCACAAGCCTGTTTATCAGGGTGATAGCCATCACGTGCTACAAGAACCTTCACCGGGTTGCGAAAATCCATTCGCGAAAAAGTATCTGACCAAAAGACGTCATCATGCTTCTGCGTCACGTTCATTAGTATCTGATCAAGCATGGCAGCCCTGACACCCAGAACAAACCTCAAGGGTTGCGGCAAACCAGGAAATGCTCCCATAGGAGGCAGGCCCATGAAGACAATGGGTGCGCCGAAATGTTGCTTCAATTCATCAATCAAAGCGTTAATCTCAAGATGCCAACGGGTTACGGAGGTCACACTGGATACATCATTCACTCCAATTGACACCAAAACCTGATCAACTTCCTCATTCGATAGGTGAGCAACCTTTGCAATGAGGTTTCTTGCACGATCACCATTACAACCATAGGCGGCCCAGCTAACGCTGCGATTCATCTTCGATGATAGTTTTCCGGCAACACACGCCGTCAGGGACTCTGATAGCGATTCAACGCCAACACCCGCAATAACGGAATCACCTATTCCAATGATGTGAATGGGCTGGCCTTCACCATCAGCAATACCTTCGTTGGGCGATCGTGCTTCTGGCAGCTTTTCAATAGAGTGGCGCGTCCAAATACCCTGTACTAACAACAGGGGAAATAGGAAAAGGCTGCTGGCTGCCTGGAGCCCTCCTTTTCGCGAGCGGATTCACATGGCTTGATTTTCGCAGCACTCTTCATCCAACACAATCTAATTCTCTGGCCTATATCTCTCTCTTTTCACCCAGGAGGGACTAACAGATGAGTTGGAGGCATTGTCCGTCATTGAGTTTCAGGTTCAATGCCGGTTACTGAAAAGTATGAATCGAAGTGATATATCCAACGCCTACGAGAATATCGACGGTGACAGAGCAACACTTAAGTGGATTGAGACACAAGAAAAGATTGATGGCCATGGGACCTTCCGTTCATCAATAACCGAGACCAATCACTTCGTTAAGGAGAACGACACCTGGGTTTTCGGCAAGCCCTCGAAGGATTCCCCCTGAATCTATTACCTACGGTCAGGAATACCCAACGACAGCAGCCCGAATACACCTCACGCTAAGCCCAACCCAAAAGGCCCCGGGGCATGGATATAATCCCAGAGGATATCTATGATGGGAGCTCGTTGAATCTCGTTAGCACTACAGGAAGATAAATGGTTGCAGACAAAAAGCTTAAAAAGCGCTATTGGGGGCTTGTACCGCCCCTTCCAGCCCCACTGATCGCAATGTTTGCACAGGCAGCTGAGGAACAAGGGCTTGAGGGTCTCTTTACACCCCAGGTTATCGGACCTCCCTGGTCGACTTTGGCAGTGGCCGCGTCACACACTGAGCAACTCAAGATTGGCAGTGGTATTGCTATTGCTGCCGCCCGCAGCCCCTTTGAGACGGCAATGGCAGCCATTGATATGGATCGCATCTCCCAGGGACGGTTTATTCTTGGACTGGGCGCCAGCGTGCAGGAATGGACCTGCAATCTATTTGGTGCACCACCACATAAACCGCTAACACATCTGCGTGAGACCGTTGCCGCGGTCCGACACATTGTTGGCGGCGCCCACAAGGAAGAAGAGTTGGCACCATTTGAGGGAGAGTACTACAAGGGGAACTACGCAACCCTTCAACCGCTGGAGACTCCAGTCCGCGAGCAGATTCCAATCTGGCTGGCAGCCCTGCGGGGTCCGGCGGTGCGCCTGGCTGCTGAAATCGGTGACGGCATTATGGGGCACCCCATCTGGTCAATCGACTGGGCCATAGAAAAGATTCAGCCAGAGATCGTCAAGGGCCTGGACCGCGGAGGTCGCCAACGTGAAGACCTGGAAGTGAACCTCTGGTTCTGGTGTGCCCCAAATGAAAATGAGGCCGAAGCTATTGAGGATGCACGCACCACTGTCGGCTTCTATGCGTCATTCGCCCAGTATGAATCATTCTTTTCTGCGCATGGTTTCGGCGATGAGGCTCGCCGTGCACAAGAAGCTGGCCGCCAACGGGAGGTGTTCACCCGAACGGACCTGGTATCGGACGAGATGGTTCGTACATTTGTCCTTTGTGGCAAACCTAACTCGATTCGCAAGCGCCTGGATCGAGCCTGGAAAATAGCCGACTCCATGGTCATAGTCGCTCCCCCCTACGGGCTCGATCCCATGAAAATCATGTTCTACCAGGATGAGATCGCAAAGCTGCGAGCTTAAAGAGCGGATATTGAAGTAGCAACCAGACAAAGCCGCAACTAGGTACGAGCGAAATGAATGTATTCTGGCTGATATGATCGGGCCCCAGGAAGAGAAATACGGGAAGCGAAACCCAGGAGCGATTTCCGCTGGACACCTTCTTCACCAGTCCCGAAACAGTATTTACCGAACATTCAGTCCTCAATAAGGCAAAGGATCAAACATGAGTGATATTGCTAAAGAAGCCTTTGATGTCAAAATCGCTGGAACAGATCAGCAGGAATCAAAAACAAGTGAAATCGAAGAGGGAGATCCGTGGAATACCATTGAGGATGCCTTCCTCAAGCGCCGCAGCATTCGAAAGTTCAAGAAAAAGCAGGTACCGGCACACCTGATTCGTCGAATACTTGAGGTGGGTCGGTTCGCGCCATCCCAGGGTAACTGCCAGCCCTGGAAGTTTGTAGTGGTTAGAGATCGCGAAATGATCACAGAAATGGAGAATTTCTGTGCCGACATGTGTCGGAAAATCAATGGCCCACTTGATTATACCGCCCACAAAAAAGGCACATTTGCACGCTGGCGAAGTGAGTCCATTCTGAAGTTGTTCGCCAAATGGCAACCAAGTACCGTGCACCCAATACCTTTTGGCGCGGTAAACCTGATTGCCAAGAATCGATTTAAGGTATTTCACCATCCACCAACCGTTATCATTCCGTTGATGGACACCCGCGGAATAGGTCATCCGGAAGTTGATCTGGGTATCGTTGGTACGAATATCGTCATGGCAGCACATAGCCTGGGGCTCGGCACGTGCTGGGTTGGCCTCGCCTCTTTTTTGAACAATAGCCCCGAATGGCGGGAGCGACTGGGAGTAGAAGAGCCCTACTCTCTCGTTGAGGCGATCAGCGTTGGTTATGTGCTTGGTAAGCCAATGCAAAACACAGTCTCACGAGAAACCCACGAGACCCTGTGGATAGAGGATGGGATCAAGGATCTCATCTATTAGCGGAAACAAACGCGTTGTTCTCACAACGCTATAGAATCAGGAGGTGGTGATGACATTACTGACGAAGAAAGAAATGAAGCGCATGCCAATCGTGGATGACGCGAGTGAAGCTCAGTTTGGGGTTGTGGCAATTGATCTGGATAAATGCAATGGCTGCAAAATGTGTACGATCATCTGCCCCGGCAACGTACTGGAGGTATACGGCCCAAAACACGACAAGAAGGCACGCATCAAAGAAGGCCTGTCACTATGTCTGTCTTGCGACAACTGTCATGCGATTTGTGAGCATGATGCCATAACAATCGTACAGGCCTATGATTTCGTGGGCCGCTACAAGCAATTAAATCGTGGCGCACCGAGCCAGCCCCGGCTAAAGTACTGAAAATCACCTATTCACTGTGCACCTTAGATATTGAGCCGATGATCACCCCACTAAATGAAAATTAGGATGTGGTTAGTATAGAATCATAAAAACTCGGTGCACTAGTGTAGTTTGCGATGGCAATGGTAGAAGCTCAGAACCGCCTGAAAGCAGGTACGGAACCTGGCTTCAAAAACCCGGATAATGGGGATGGACATTGATCAATTGTGCCTGTGCCGATCCGATAATTTTAAGAAGTAAGGACGGATGATCTAAATGGAAGAGTCAAAAGAATACATAGCACAGCACCCGCACCTCCCGTTTCTCACCGGGAATAATCGCTCTTACATGGTGGTAGGTTACTATCCCAGAGAAGCGCTGGAGAAGTTCCTGCCTCGAGCGATATCCATACCCTCTGACGAGGTCATGGCCGAGACATACCCCACCGTGAAGAAGGTAGGGGGTATGCACCCCTTCATGTTGCAGTTTGCCAATTGCCACAATGTTCATGACCTGATGAGTGAATATGAGCTACGTCCCTATGAGGAGATCCAGGCTTGTTTTCCTGCCACCTACACTCATAAGAATGGAGAACAGCAGCACTGCATGTACGTGCACCTGATGTATCTTGAATACCTCCTGGGTGTCATTGGTGGTATGTACTTTGGCTTACGCAAACAATTCCGCCCTACAATGCGGGTTGAAGAAACCGACTCATCAAGATCCTGGATGATTCCCAACGTTCTCGACGCAGGATTTAAGCAAACGTCAACTGAAAGCAAAGAGGAGCTCAATCCATTTTTCGCACAGTTGTTCATCAATCCAGCAGTGACCTTCTCGTATTTCTATCAATATCGCTTTTACAAGCAGAGAGTGCATCCAAAAAAGGTACTGGACGTGTCACCCGACTATGAATGGCGTTATAAAGGTTCCGCAATAAAGAACAACGAGAATACCTTCGCTACCTATTCTGAATACCATTTTTCCGTTTCGCAGGTAATGAAATATGATGCCTACTTCCATCCAACGGACCTTGTTGGTGTGGAGTAGAGCCTAATACCCGGAGCATCTTAGAAATCCTCTTTAGACTGTGGCCAAAAAATACAGTGCTGAGACTACCTCCGCTCGAAGAGATGACAAGACAAAGGGAGTGGTAACTGAACGAGGGGGACACACTTGCCTGACAACTTACATCAGCCGAACGTACCGTCGATATCGGGAAAACCTATCTGGTGACAAACAAATACCGCTGGCTGCTCAGATTAGCGAAGACAAATCGGAACGCGTATGCTTGTAAAGCATAGAACTGAAAATAAGAAAGGTATCTAACAATGGCATATAACTACAAAACACTGAGCGTATCGATAGATCAGGGTGTCGCCTTCGCTACTATCTCTTCACCCCCGATCAACATCATGAACGTTGATATGTTTGTCGACCTGGACCAGTTTACCACCGACGTGGAAGTTGATGATGATGTCAGAGTCGTCGTGATGCAAAGTGCAGACCCTGATTTCTTTATCGCCCACTACGATCTGAATACACTTCTGGAGGTGGATATCAGTCAGGAACCAGCACTAAAGACCGAGTTGCACCCTTATCATATTATGTGTGAGAGAGTACGAACCATGCCAAAACCGACAATCGCAAAGATTGCCGGTCGCGTGGGAGGCGGCGGGTCAGAATTCGCCTCCTCCTTCGATATGCGTTATGGCGTTGTCGGCAAGACCAAGGTGTGTCAGATGGAGGTTGGCCTTGGCATTTTGCCCGGTGGTTCTGGCACCCAGCGCTTACCGCGACTAGTGGGAACAGGTAGAGCGATGGAGATAGTCCTTGGCAGCGCAAGTATCGATGCTGAAACCCTGGCCGACTGGGGGTACCTGAACCGCATATTCAAAGCCGATGAAATCGATGACTTTGTCGATAACTTTGCCCGGCGAATTGCGACATTTCCTGTAACGGCAGTGGCGCTTGCCAAACAATCGGTGAACAACGCAGAACTACCACTTCAGGAGGGTTTGTTGAATGAATCATTACTCTTCGATCGAACGATGGCGACCGATGAAGCGCAAGCTCGTATGAAAATTGCTCTGGAACTGGGTGCTCAAACCAGGGAAAAAGAAATGGATATCGATCAACTATGTCTGAACATCGGCAGCGCCCTCGAAGACAAGGCGTAATTACAATGCTTCAACGCAGATAGTGCGAGATAGAGACAAGGAAAGTTAAGCCACCCGGGTGAAGCCAGAGAATAGGATGGTTTTATTACCTGTACTTGAACTTTGCTGAGGGCAAAATAAAACATGGGGCAACACTTATGTCGTTAGATCTCTCAACCCAGCTTGCTGAGCAGGTTACCGTAAACTAGCTCGTGCAAAACATTGTTTATGCCTCCGGTGCGATCAGTGCCCTTTTCGTTGTCGTCGGCCTGCTTCTCATCGACGTTGGTGCCAGCCGGCGGCGCAGTGGAATCAACTCCACTATTGAAAAACTGGTCGGCTTCTTCATAGGCTTTGCAACTTTCTTTTTTATTGGCTTTTCCATCTGGACGTCCCAATACTACATCATGAACGGCGATACCATGGCCGACTCCATCCGGGACTGGTGGGCCGGCGGGTTACTGGCTAACTCGCTCGCGCAAAATGTTGATCCAGCAGCTTTCGCGGGTATCAAGAATTACCAGATTTTCATCTTCTTCATCGCCGCATTTGCCGGTATTACGAACATCCTGCTGCACTTTGCGGTCGCAGAACGCATGAAATCTTTGACTACCCGGATATCTTCGATATCAGACGAGCCGGTCCAAGGCACCTGTCTTTGGGTATCGGTATCCACTACTGTGTGGGCAACCGACTGGCGGAATTGCAATTGAAATGGCTAAAAGAAGTAATTTGCGGTAAAGCGAGCCATTGTTGCGTTCAATGCAGGTATCAAAAGAGCAGTAGATCTTATAATCGCTGCAACATACTACTTGTGAGTGACTCACCTTGACCTTGATCGAACGACTTGCGAGGAACCAGAACTATCAATTCTGGGCGTTCCAGGTCATCTTCTGGCTACTTTGGTCCAGTTTCTATCTCTATTTTAATTTCGTTCCCTTGATCATTCTCGCTGATGCATTGGTTGCGCTGTTTCTAACGACCGGGCTTAGGTATATATACCAGGCACTCTGGGAGCGACGCGTCCTCATTCGCGTAACGGCAATATTGGGCGGCTCCGCCATTGCAGGACTATTTTGGAACATTTTCAAACGGCATATGGAACTGCAGGCATTTGGCTCCGAGAACCTGGAATCATTTAAGAAACTGGGGCAGCTTGGTTACTACACCAGCCAATACGTAGCATTGTCATTCTGGGTATTCCTTGGCTGGAGTGGGTTGTATGAAGGTTTAGCGGGATATGCTCAAGTTCAGAAAGAGCGGGCAACCAGCCTCAGCGCTAAGGCGATGGCCCACGAAGCCCAGTTAAGAATGTTGCGCTACCAGTTGAATCCTCATTTTCTGTTTAATACATTGAACGCAATCTCAACTCTAATACTGGATTCAAACAACAAAATAGCAAATGAGATGGTCAGCAAACTATCACATTTCCTTCGATATTCTTTGGACAAGGATCCGCTACAGAGAGTAGATCTGGACCATGAAATAAGCACCCTGAAACTCTACCTGGAAATCGAACAGGTACGCTTCGAAGACAGGCTGAAAGTTGAATTCAAAATCGAGAATGACGCAGGGAAAGCCCTTATACCAAGTATGCTGCTGCAGCCGTTGATCGAGAACTCAATAAAGTATGTTGTTGCCAGCAGAGAGGAAGGCGGGAAAATTGAGATCAGCGCAAAGGTGTTTGCGGGCGACCTGCATATCAAGGTTCAGGATGATGGCCCTGGGATTACAATGGAGAATGGCAAATTACCGGAGTTCACCGGCGTCGGCATCGGAAATTTACTCGGACGACTGGAAGAACTCTATGGCCCTGATCATTCCTGCCGGATCAGCGGGGCACTTCCTCATGGCCTCGAGATCGAAATTAGGATACCTTTCGAGACCCTCTCAGCGGACAGCGATTCGCCACAGAACGATTCGCCATAGAACAGGCAGCTATAGCCTGGATCGAAAGAATCGCAGAACACCCAACAGGCCCTCATCACTAACAGGGCTGGCTGCTGACAGGTATATAACCTGCATCGCCTTCTTCTAGTATGTACATTACACTACACTGATCGAAAGAATAATTTGGCAGTACTCCAAGCAAAAATCCATGCAGATTCACCTCTTGAAAACCCGGTTGGTTAATTCCTATATTGTCGAATATCCAGACCAATTATTTGTCATCGATGTCGCGGCGGGCTGTCATGACCATGTAGCAGCATTTATTACTGGGAAACTTGGGCGTGCGCTTGATGAAATCAAACTCATCGTCTGCACTCATGATGACCCCGATCATCTCGGCGGTTTGAGAGCCCTGGCCGCCAGTTGTGGGGCATCGATATGTATTCCCTATGCATCAAAATCTCTGCATCGAAAGGTTCTGAATGATCCGCAGGCTTTCTTCTTCCGCTTTGCTACCGCGTTTCGCGAATCTCTACGAGCGCGAACATGGGATATGTACTCAAATCCAGAAAGATCCAACAAAACCAGAGCGGAAATTGAATCGCTCCAGCAAAGCACAAACCTCAACCTGCCAAAAAAGAAATTCTCCCAGGATCGAATAAAGGATAACGAAGCCCTGCCAATGTTCGATGACTGGAAGCTTCTCCATACTCCCGGCCATTCCTGGGACAGTTGTTGCTACTATCATGAGTCGACGGAGACACTGATTTCTGGCGATACGCTACTCGGCAGCCGAAAACGAGGGCACCTGGTCCCTCCTGCTATTCTCGCAAATCCACGACATTTGAAACGCAGCTACCACAAGTTATCGAAACTAAAGATCAGGCGGGTTTTCCCGGGTCATGGTTCAATGATCGAGGGCAACAACCTAGTTCACCGCAGGCTCTAGACATCCAACATATTGTCGGCATTTAAGGTAAAGGCGGTCAAATACCCACAAGTAGTCTGTAGTGTTAATATAATTGTAAGGGACAAAGTCAGCCACTTTGGTCTTTCCAGCCCTAAGATTGATTTAATACCTGCCAGGCTGGAAATAAAACCTACTTTTATCAGCCTCTAAACAGTGATGATACTAATTGGTGGCAGTAATAGTGACCAACTGCCAAAGAAAGGATGGAGATGGAAATGCAAACAGATGACAAAATCGCTATTCAGAAATTACTCTACCACGCGGCATATAGCTTGGATGTACGCGATCTGGAAACCCTAACCTCATGTTTCGCTGAACAGGCTGTAATTGTATGTCGTCAGAACCTTTTGGACGACATACACTAACAAAATGTCTCTGCTTCAGTTTAAATTAGCAGAAGTGTCTCTTAGCAAATAGGGTTAGGTGGCCCTGTATGAGCTGACGTCACACACTGTCCGTCGTCAAACAAATGGAACAGATGAGCATCCCATTTAAGGGAGTGCTTTGCTCTGTACGTCGTCAGCCCATATGGGACCACTGGCATCATCGTTTCCTCTTAGGGTTAACGATGAGCAAAAACTCTCTCTTATTCAAAATCGTACTTTTGTCCAGTTAGTGTTGACGGACTACAACAGGCGATGGACATACAATAACTTCAACCACGCGCGCGCTATCCGGCGGCCGTAGTCCCGTCTTCATTTTGCAGATCTCAGCGGAGCTCACATGAGCTCCCCAATTTGAATCAGTTGGGGTTTCGCCTAAATAAACACCGGGCTCGTAACCTCCATTCACACATGCGACTGTGTAGCTATTATCGTAAAGCACAAGCTTTCCCGGCCCATTAACGTAATCGGCATGTCCCAGTTTACAATTAGCCTCTGACAGTGTATGCGTCACAGTCTGCCAGTCGTCGCCAGAAACCGAGCTCGATCCACCGTCGGTTCATTTCGGCCATTAGAATATCCCTTTTAGGTCACTGGATTTCGGTTGATCCGACCGCCGCAGGTTTCATGGCGTCATGATAAAGCGCCCCGGACTCTTTTCCCGGCTCATCTTTCTGACCCTGGATAAACGATAGACCCAATCGCTGAAACAGGTTGTTATCCGACTTAAGCTCCCGGTTAGGTGCGGTTAACAGTTTCTCTCCGCTGAATATTGAATTTGCACCGGCAAAAAAGCACAGTGCCTGCATCTGGTCATTCATCGATTCTCGCCCGGCGGAAAGACGAACATAAGAAGCCGGCATAATGACCCGGGCAACCGCCACTGTTCGCACAAATTCAAAGGGATCCAGTTCCCCCAGATTTTCAAACGGCGTGCCGGGCATAGGGATCAACAAATTGATCGGTACACTCTCAGGATGTACGGGTAAATTAGCCAGTTGTTGCAGCAAACCAGCCCTGTCTTCCCGGCTTTCACCCATGCCAAGGATGCCACCACTACATATTTTCAGCTCTGCATTTCTGACGTGCGCAAGGGTATCCAACCGAGCCTGATATCCTCGAGTGGTAACAACTTCCTCGTAGTATTCCGGCGAAGTGTCAAGATTGTGGTTGTAGTAATCCAGCCCTGCCTCCGCAAGTTCTTTCGCCTGTGCAGCTGTTAACATACCCAGTGTCATACATGTTTCCATGCCCATTTCTTTTACCTGCGAGACCATCTGCAGGATTGCTGGCATATCCTTTTCCAATGGACAACGCCATGCCGCTCCCATGCAGAAGCGACTGGCACCATTTTCTTTCGCCTTTTTTGCAGCCTCTAAAACCTGCTCGATCGCGAGGAGCTTCTCCTTCTCCAACTCCGTCTGGTAGTGGCCACTCTGTGCACAGTATTTGCAGTCTTCCGGGCAGGCTCCGGTTTTGACACTGAGAAGCGTGCTCACCTGTATTGAATTTGGATCAAAATACTGCCTGTGAATCGTTTGCGCCTGAAAGAGCAAATCATTGAGGGGCAACTCATATAAGCGCAGGATCTCAACAGAGTCCCAATCATGCCGCTCTGTACTATCGCTATCCAAACTTTTCTGTAAACTCATAAAGTGCACCTATTAGATTCGTATGTGCTGAAACCGGCTTTTGCAGGGCAAGCACATGAGAGTGCTTTCAGGGTCGTGCTTATTCGGGATAAAGTCAACTGACAAGAGATGTCACAGAAGAAGAAGTTGATAAGTAAATCCAACCTTACCCATGCCAGCGAACTTGCCTTTCCTCTAAATACGTTTTCGCCTCAATTTTTTCGCCGTTTATGATGAACAGTTCATCATTATAAGACACCTCAATCGCATATCGAGATTTGAAACCGCTGTAGGAAGTTGTGCTGTGATTTTCTAATCGATATTCTTTTGAGGCACTTTTTAGGTCATCTAATTGGATTAGTACAGCTCTAATGTCTGGTTTCAAGATATCTAAATTGCATTTCGGATCGCTTAGGGATTTCTTACAAGCGCTCATGGACTCCATCTGCCTTCTCAGGTGTTCGATGGTTTCTGTTTGTGCTACCACGAGAGGAATTCCAAAAACAAATAGCGTAACAACAATAGCAATCAAAATTTTCATTACTAAATGATCCGTCCACGTCTTCGAACATTGTTATTCAGTTGAAGCTAAAAACACACTAGGATTTGGTATAGTTTAAATGATGTAAGACGACTTTATGCACCTCGAAGTGAAATAAATTGTAAAGGATGGGGATAGTTGATCCTGCCCACCCTTACATGCCTCCGCGAACGCCTGCTCAAATAGCCAATCTTCTAATCACAGTAGATTGTGTTTACGGTAGGACCAAACCCAATACCATCGTCATTCTCGAGATTACCATCAGCATCATGCAACCTTGTCCCAACATCGATCCGCGCTAACAGGGCTGCTGTAATGCTCACATCACTGCTTAGATGGATTCGTTTGAATACTTTTTTCCAGTGCTTCCAATAGCCATAAGCAAAGGGAGCTTCACGAACAAATTTCAGTATAAGACCCTGGTATTCTGTCCATTGACTAACACTTAGGTTACTCAAAGCAAAGCCGAGCCCTGTACTCAATTCCAATATGCCTGAATCAGGCAACTCTAAATAATGATCTAAGGGGTCTTGGACCTCATCTAATTCTGCGCCCCACTCAAATTCAAAGAAACCTTCAGGCAAATACTCTGTTTTTGACTCTGCCTGAAAATATTTTCCAACACGCTCTAAATCAGAGAAATATACCCTCCAATCAATCGTTGTATCACAAGAGCCCAAATCAACAATAAACCGCCAGCGCTTCGAGTTGTCTTTCCTCACGCCCCATTCGGAGTACTCTGTACGATAGTATTCAGTTGTTACTTGGTTGCATCCCGAGGCAGTAAGCCTCTCTGGGGCGGGTTACAACCTGTTATGGGTTACCATCGGCAATCTGTTGTCGGGGAGTCTTTTCATGGCGGGCGGGTACTGGCTCTATTTCGGTGGAACCGCGGGCCGTTAGCTCACACCCGGCACCGAAACCTGGAGCATCAATCGCTGAGTTCAATAATTTAAGACGGGAGATCTTCAAGAATACGCTGTGAACCTGATAAACGTTGCGCTGGTGAGCCCGGGGGCGTTGTGAGATCGACCTCAGATCGTGTCACTCGCTCCCCGAATCAGAGTTAGCTGCCTGCTGTTCACGCCACTCCTTTTCCAGCAAGCGAGCGCCTCTCAAGATGTTCCCCATCGCATAGTTCCCCTCGTGACAGGCGTATTCATAAAGTCTGTCGTCAGGTTTTGATTGCCACATGTAGCGACCGTTCCAGGGTGCTGCCCATACAGTCTCATCTGTCACAGCAAAATCGTAGTAAAGGTTACCGTCCTCTTGCAGGGTAAATTGTTCGATCACGTGCAGGTTCTCATCTGCTCCTGGAAGACCATTGGTTTTGCGGAAGTGTTTAGCCTCTACAACAAGCGTGTCTCCCTCCCAGTGACCGACCGAATCGCCCAACCACTGACCGCCCGTCAAAGGCGCGTGTTCGGTGTCGATTCGGATGATTCGAGCATCATGCACCATCTCGTGCAGAATCATGATGTGACTCTCTGTTTGAACTATGCGTTTGTAGTTGTTATACAAGCTAGGGATGGTTGGCACCGCCGAGGCAAAAGAAATCAGGCATCGCTCAGAAGGTGCGAGTGACTCCGGGCCATCAAAGGGACCCGGGCCATCTAGAGTAAGCCAAGTGGCGCTACCGGTGTTTTCGTGAAAGAAGCTTTGGTAAACCTCATCCAGACGATCAGAGACACCGGGTTGCCTCGGTGGATACCGTCCATTGGGCGGGTCATAGATGATCGAGGTTGGCACATTGCCCTTGACCGTACCAAGTGAACTACCCGGATCAACCCAGAAGGCGTTGTATCCACCGACACCGCCAGCACCGGCGGTGTTGTTGCCATCGCCACCAGCCTCTGGTGCCTCGCGGTCAGGGTCACTGTCGCGATAGATGGCCCAGTTCGAAGTTACTTTGAAGATCCAGTTAAGGAAGCGAGCCACCCATGGGTATAGGTATTCTGTTTCCCCCAACCATTCAGGCCGCTCAGTTGGAGTAAGGGTGCCAGTATCGTACACGCCAGACATGTCGGGTTTGCCCGACAATGTGCGCGGGATATCCGCAAGCGTTTGGAAACTTAGGAGAATGACCAGTGGAAGAATAAAAAGTTGGAATTTGAACATGGGTCTTGGCAGAGAGTAGATGGGATCCCGTATTCTACTCCGTTATGCGATCCTTTTACTAAAATGTCGCTGATGAGCACAATCATCGCGTTTTTTCTGCAAGTCGTTGAGGGTCTGCCTTCACCAATATCTGAAGTGAGGAATTTCTCCACCAACTCGCAGGAGCCCGAATAGGAGATAACGGGAACTTCATCATTCCTTCAAGGTCATTGTCTAAATTCACCCGACTGCGATATGCTTATCCTGAAACGGGATTCTACTCAAATAGTCCCGGACTGGTAGGCAAAAGATCAACAGAGGATGCAAGAGATGGAGTTCTTAGTTGCACTCGAAGCTAGCGCTTTCTCTATGTGGGTGAAAGAGTCTTCAACTGCATACGTCGCTGTCCTTGCGTTTCATACTATTGGCCTGACGTTTTTGGTTGGTATCAGTGGTGCAACAGCAATGCGGATATTGGGTGTTGTTCCGAGTATGCCTTTGGCCCCCATGGCAGACTTTTTCCCGTTAATGCTTGTGGGGTTCTTAATTAATCTTCTAACGGGGTCCGTTCTCCTGTGCCTCTATCCCACTGACTATCTGGTGGATCCTGTAATTTACATTAAGCTGGCAGCCATTGTGGTTGCTTTAGTGATGATTAATAAAATCAACACCCATGTCTTTGCTCACGAAGATCCAGAAACACGGGCGCAAACTAAAACAGCAAAAAGATATGCTGCGACACTACTCTGTATGTGGCTTATTTCTATTGTTGCAGGAAGGGTTATAGCCTACACCCTGCCGACCAGGCTGCAGACCGCTGCTGCGGTTTTAATAGTGGTAAGTGCAGTATTGCTTGTGGGTTACCTTGTTGGACGCAGTCGTGGCTGGATTAAATCGTCGTGACTCAATGTAATGGCACCGCAATGAATTTTTCAGGAAGAGGTTAGCTAATGCTGGAACAACTACCAGAAACACTTTTTCAGCTTGCTTTTGTGGAAGAGCTTATCGGCACGTACCGCTGGGTCTGGCCTCTTTGTGAAGTCATCCACTTTATTGGATTGACGTTTCTAGTCGGCATCATCACAATTTTTGATATCCGACTGATGGGCGTGGCTAAAAGCATGCCGCTTTCTGAACTCAGGAGACTATTACCTTGGTCAGTATTCGGTTTTGTACTCTGCGTGCTGAGCGGCCTTGTTTTCTTTACCGGTCTTTGGGCGAATGTGAAAGTACACCCGGTTGAAGCATTGGTGATTGACCCCTATCTCCAGATAAAACTTCTCTTTATTGCATTTGCTGGTATCAACATCTTAGTGTTGTATCAGAGTGGCATGTCTAAAGTAATCGAAAACCTGGGTCCGGGTGAAGATGCTCCTGCATTGGCCAAGTTCATTGGCGCCACATCCTTATTTCTCTGGGTTGGTGTTGTCTACTGGGGGCGACTGATCCCCTGGGGGATTTGAGACTGGTCATGCTGATATCAAAGGAATTGCGACCTCAAGGAGACTTGCATGTCTAAACCCTGGCGCCATGTAGCAATTACACTCCTACTCGCCGCGGTCTTGTTTGTGGGTGTAACCTACCTTCTGATGTATTGATATCTGTGGAATAAGTATATTGTCCCCGAATTGTTCTGCCATTGTGCACGCCCCAATTCACTTGGTCCTGTGCGTTATAGGTTTTTCAGCCGACTGAGCGTACCAGACCTCGCTATCAGAAACTGAGCGGCCTGTTTGTACAATTTCGAAGATGGTTTTACAATCAAGGCTCCTTTAAGCATCAAAATAGTCCATAGTGAACCTAATAAAAGTCAAAATCCTTTCTGTATCATTCCTACTTGTTACTTTTAATTTCGCTCAAGCAGAAGACTCACCCTACAGGGCACCGCGTGGTCCTGATGGGATTCACCCTGACCTCAACGGTATCTGGCAAGCGCTCAATGAGGCGAACTATGACCTCGAGTTTCATATGGCTAAAGCGGCGATGGCACTTCGCGATGGTCCTCATGGATCTGTCCCAGCCAAGGCCGTACTCGCGCTGGGTGCTGTCGGGTCAGTACCACCGGGAATTGGTGTGGTTGAAGGGGGGGAAATACCCTACAAACCGGAAGCCACAAAAAAGAGAGACGAAAATCGCAGGAACTGGTTGGATAATGATCCCGAAATCAAATGCTATCTTCCCGGCGTACCAAGAGCAACCTACATGCCCCATCCGTTTCAGATTTTTCAGAGCGAGTCTGAGTTCTTCATCGCTTATCAATACGCCGGAGCAGTTCGCGACATCTACTCTGTAGATCCCGGTCCCGCACCCATAGACTCATGGATGGGTCAGTCTGTTGCCTCCTGGGAGGGAGAGACGCTGGTACTGAATGTGACAGGTCTGAATCCGGAAACATGGTTCGATCGTTCTGGTAACCATCATGGTGATAAGTTACAGGTAACAGAACGCTATACACCCATGGGGCCGAATCATCTTCATTATGAAGCCACCATTACTGACCCGGACACCTTTACTAAACCCTGGAAAATCAGTATGCCTTTGTATCGTCGCATGGAGACAAATGCCCAGCTGCTGGATTTTAAATGCGTCGAGTTTGTTGAGGAGTTGATGTACGGTAAATGGCGACGTAATCCTCTGGATTAGATTGTAAGGAGTCCAGCTACAGTAAATGAGAAATCCTACAATAGGACTATCTAAGGGTTGCATCTCACTGGCTCCTACTTCGGTTGTTGGCCCAGTCCACCATGAATCTTTACCAGATCTCAGTGGTACTATGACGTGGCAACCCTGACTCCGATGGGACATACTTTGCATGCACTTCTTTTTGGAAGCTGATGTTGTTGCGCAGGGAGGGAACTAACTCCCTTTCGTTATTTGGAGACACCTATGATATCTAGACTGTTTGTTCCTATGCTAGTCTTTGTACTTATGCTAGCTACACCTACAAAAATCAATGCTCATCACGCTTTTGGTGCGGAATTTGATCCTAACAGACCCCTGGTACTTCGTGGCCCTGTGACCAAGATCGAGTGGATTAATCCCCACGCGTGGATTCATCTTGAAGTAACCGACGAGAATGGCAGCAAAGAAAGCTGGATGGTGGAAGGTGGTACGCCTAACACTTTGCTACGAAGAGGTATCAATAAAAACTCTCTGAAGATTGGTACGGTGATCGTTGTCGATGGCTATCAAAGTAAGGACCGTTCAAACCGGGCTAATGGACGAGATATTACCTTCGCCGACGGGCGCAAAATCTTTATGGGCACAACGGGTACGGGTGCGCCAATAGACGGTCGTGATCCTAACGAGCGTTAGATGAAGTTACTTCAACTAGGGTTGGTCATCCTGATCCTCGTACCCGGTTGCAGTAGGCAACAAGAAACCGAATCAGGCATCTTCAAGATCACTGGTGATACCAAACACGTTATGATGCTGGTTCTGGAACCAGCATCTGATGTTATTTGGGATTCAAGCGGCAGTATTATTACTGCGCAAGGGGTTGAGGATCTCGCACCCACAACAGAAGAAGAATGGTTAGCAGTAAAACACAGTGCTGCAGTGATAGTTGAATCGGGAAACCTCCTACTGTTACCTGGCCGTTTCAAAGATAACAAGGACTGGCAGGAAATTTCCTACGGATTGATCGATGTAGGTCAACGTCTGATCACCGCTATCGACGCTAAGGATAGCCAAGCCATGTTCGATCTTGGAGGGCGACTCTACAATGTCTGCGTCTCCTGCCATCAGTTGTACTTGACTCCGGAACAAAAAAGGACCCTACCTTAAAACATCTTTTCTGGTGACAAATCCATCACGGAATTCCTTGGTGTGGGTATAAAAGCCTGCAGATCGTAGCTTCACACTAACCGCCTCTGACTCACGATTCTCCCAATACCATCCATGAATTCCAGAAAATGGGGCTGTAAAGGTACCGGATGCTCTCAACTGTTTTCCAGTCTCATAGCTCTCCGCAAATCCCTCGGGGCCCTGTTCCGGCTCACCATGAAAGTTAAACGATACGACGCTTGTGGCTTCCCAGAAAAATATCATGGTGCTGTTCCCGCGCAAGTAATACTTGTATTCAACTGACTCGTAGGGCTGTAATACATACTCGACGGAATCAGTAGCGAATACATTCTGCTCAGCCACGACACTCTCCCATGCCGGTTCAGTAGAGAGCCCGAGAACGCCAAGTATTGCACCGGTACCCAATGGGTCATAGCTATATTCAGCGGGCAGAATCAATGTAAAGGTAAGTACGACTGACACCATCAGTGCGCCAGCCGTGGCAATCGCGATTTTATGAGTTTGCTTTTTCATGATGGGGTTACCAGCAAGTACCCGGAAATATGATATCCGGCAAGCAAGAATCCGAAGGTCATTAAAACCGTATTCGTTAAGAATGCATGTCTATGAAAATCTGCACTCCGTCGCCATTGCCACAGAGCTGCCAAAATGAAAGTTAATGCGATCCCTTGCCCCAATTCCACTCCAACGTTAAAGCTAAGAATATTTGTCACCAATCCGTCTTCCGATAGAGCGAAATCCTGCAATTTAGTCGCTAGGCCAAGACCATGAAATAGCCCAAATACGAAAACAGCAACTCGTGTGTCAATCTGAATTTTAAGTAGCTCGGAAAAGCCATCCATATTTTCAAATGCCTTATAAACAACGGACAATCCAATGACCGCATCGATAAGATAGGCATTAATGTGCAGTTCTGCCAACACACCGAAGAGCAACGTGATGCTGTGGCCAAGAGTAAACAGTGACACATACAGCAAAATATCGATTGGCCGGTATAGGAAGAAAATAACACCGACGATGAACAGCAAATGATCAACGCCGGTGACCATATGTTTTGCACCAAGATATAAGAAAGCCACGATAGCTGGGCCGCTTATACCTTCAAGAAAGCGTGAATTACTCTCTGAAATGTTGTGGCAATATCCAAGTAGAGGAAAAATGGCTAAACATAAACCCGCTGCTACCAGAAATAGTTTTGGTTTGGTTTGACAAGTCACTTTATACTCGGCAAGCAAGGTAATACATACCATCCGGGAAAGAACAATATCACAGTATTACATTATCCCCGACGCTTGCCCTTGTTCTTACCTTCCCAGCCTTTGTTAGACTAGGCGCATAACTTGAAGTGGTTTGTATTTCCTTTCCTCCCAGCACTGCTTCGCCGAACTAAAGCCTCGCTGATTTACAGACGCACCAAGAATCTGAGGGCTGTGCAGCCGAGGTAGAAGATGGCCTAAACAACTCGAAAGAAACTGGAGTTTCAGATTCTGCAGCTTCTATTTTCGCTACCTTTTCTGATGAAAAAGTCCAGACTGTTGAGATATTATCAACCCAAATGTCGGCAGGTTAGGGGCGACTCGAGATAGCACTGCTAAAACTGGAGCCAAGGAGAACAATATTATGTTGAATCTTTCAATACCCAAACACGTTGAAACCATCCGAGCAAAGGTCCTCGAATTCGTGGAGCAGGAGGTTTACCCGGTAGAAAATGTCCTCTATGACGAAGAACGTACAAGTGCCAAGCGCAAGGAAGTAATGGATGGTCTCATGCGCAAAGCAAAAGATGATGGTCTGTGGGCCCTTGGCCATCCTGAGGAAATTGGAGGAGGAGGCTTACCGTTTATGGATTATGTGTTTATCAATGAGGTTGTCGGGAGATCTGCCGCGGCCACCGTGGCACTAGGTACACACTCACTTCAGGATTCCATCATGCTTCATCGCTACGCCAATGAAGAATGGCGCAACAAGTATTTGCGTCCGCTGGTGGACGGTGAGGTATTCCCCAGCTTTGGCATGACAGAACCTGGTGTTGCAAGCTCTGATCCCACGCAATTACAAACGAAGGCTGTTCTCGATGGAGATGAATGGGTCATCAATGGTCGAAAATGGTTTACCTCAGGCGCAGGCAGCGCTGCTTATACCACCGCGATGGTGCGAACAGAGATGGACGCTCCTGATCACCAGGCCTTTTCTATGATCGTCGTACCAACGGAGACCCCAGGTTACAATATTCTAAGGGATGTAAAAGTCATGGGTTCCTACGAGGGCCACTATGAAGTGGACTATGACAATGTCCGCGTACCAAAAGACAATCTACTTGGACCAAGGGGACAGGGTTTCAAGATCGCCCAGGACCGCCTGGGACCAGGCAGGATATTCCACTGTATGCGTTGGCTGGGACAGGCTCAACGTGCATTTGACCTGATGTGTAACAGAGCCAACAACAGAGTCGCTTTCAAGAAAACACTCGGGGAGCACCAACAGATTCAAAAGTTCATCTTTGATTCTGCTGCAGAGATTCAGGCCAGCAGACTGCTTACTCTTCATGCAGCACAAAAAATTGACCAAGGAGATGAAGCTAGGGTAGAGATAGGTCTTATCAAAGTCTATGGTGCAACGATGCTGCACAATGCAATCGATCGTGCAATACAGGTGCATGGGGCACTGGGAGTCACAGAGGATACACCGCTGGAGCGCATGTACCGCCAGGCACGATTTGCACGTATCTATGACGGAGCTGATGAAGTGCATGTTCAGACCACCAGTCGACGTATCCTAAGACAGTATAGTCAGGGGAGCAGCTTTGACTTCGGATTGCGTTAAGCAGGAAAAGGGGAGGCAATGAAGGACGTTGCAAGGACATCGCCTGGTCACATACCGTATCCACTGCCATGCGTTCGACCCTGTATCAATTGTCGCTCAATCCGGAAAACCCAATGGAATATCGATATGGCGATGGATTTCGGCCCATCGAGGCTGAATCGGTTGAGATTACCGTGCGCGATACCAGCGGCAAACTCATTGAGGAGCAGCACACAACCTATCGAAGTCATTACGGCCCGATTGTCGTGAGCGATCAGCTGCCCTGGAGCGCCGAATTTGCCTACACGGTTCGCGATGCCAATATCAATAACGATCGTACATCAGAAACCTATCATGCACTCAATATCGCCACTTCTATCGACGATGTTGAGAAAGCCATCAGTCTACAAGGCGTCGCATGGACGAATACGATTGCGGCAGACCGACACGGTACAGCATTTTATGCAGACATCTCCGTGACCCCAAATATAGATACGACACTCCTGGAAGAATGCAGGGTAACACCGAAAGACATCCCATCCTGGGTGATTGTTCTTCAAGGTGACGGTCCTGATTGCGAATGGCGGCAGGATCCGCGCTCTGCCATTGCTGGCACTTTGCCAGCTGAGGAAATGCCGAGATTGAGGCGCGATGATTACGTGACTAATTCGAATGATAGTTACTGGCTGTCAAATCCAAACGCGCCACTTGAAGGCTATTCGCCCATCATCGGTCCCGAACGTACCGCGCGTTCGTTGCGAACACGCGCGGGACTCAAACTGGTTGAAGAGGGACTTGCGCACGGTAATCAGTTCACGCCAGACGAGGTCCAAGACATGCTTTTCAGTCACCGAAATTTCGGTGCCGAGTTACTATTGGACGACGTGCTGCAGCTCTGCGAAGATGAAGTTCAACCGGTTCAGCTGGAAGATGGGCCGGTTGATATCACTCCCGCGTGCCGGGCGCTTGCCCAGTGGGATCGCAGACAGGCAATTGACAGTCGTGGAGCCCAGGTGTGGACCGAGTTTTGGCGCAGTGCTAATCAGACAGCCAATCTTTATGCGATACCATTCGATGCCCGCGATCCCGTGAACACACCGCGCGGCATCAACATCGGTGATCAAGCGGTTCGCGATGCGATGCGTTCAGCGCTAGCTCATGCCCTGGTAATACTGCAGGAGGCCGGTATTTCAGCGGACGCGAAATGGGGTGATGTCCAGTTTGCCGAGCGCAATGGCAGTCGCATTCCTATTCCTGGCGGCCAGGGCTGGGCGGGAATGTTCAGCATGATCGTCGCCAATTTAAACGAGGAAAAAGGCTATACGCCCATCGTACATGGCAACAGTTATATCCAGGTGATCTCATGGGATGAATCAGGCAGACTCGATCCGCGTGGAATTCTCACCTACTCGCAGTCACAGGAGCCTGAGTCGCCACACTACGCTGATCAAACTGAGCTGTATTCTCGTGGTGAATGGGTGAGGTTTCCCTTTGAGGAAGCGAAGATTGCAGCCGACCCCAATTTGAGGACTCTGCGACTCACTGAATGAGACCAGTTACAGACTTGAGCTTATATTGTGTAGGCTTCACAGCATACTTAGTTTCTCGCTCCGACCGAGAAGCCTAATTGCTTGACCTAGTCTGATGCACAACATATAGATGGAGTCATAAAATGAAGGGATTAATTATCACTCTACTGCTTTTCAGTTTTGTGCTGACCGCATGTGAGCCAAGTGACAGCCGACCAGGTTTGTGGCTGTCCGGGGAAGTGGAAGCTTTTCCATCAGATTGGTCATTTTCCGACGATTTCGAACTGATCGCGGTTCAGGTTGACACCCCTTACGGACTGCCACATTCGGTCACCATCTGGTGTGTGCAAGTGGATGGTAATCTATACATCGCAGCAAGAGCACCCGAGAGCAAGAACTGGCCAGGTTGGGTAGAAAAGAACCCCGATATCAAATTGAAGTTTGGCGATAGGGTATTTGAAGGACGCCTTCAAAAACTTGAAGACCCTGATGCAATAGGACCAATAAGCACCGCTTATTCAATCAAGTATCATTTAACTCAAGATCTTAATAACGATGATGAAGGACCTCGCAGTTGGTTCTGGCAGGTGCTTGATCGACAGGGGTAGCTTATCCACGTTACAACATTAAGAGGCGAAGAGTTTCGTCACTACTGTGTGACGTCAGCCCATATGGTACCACCTAGCCCTGTTTGCTAAGAGACACTTCTGCTAATTTAAACCGAAGCAGAGGAGTTTCAAATGAGCATGTCAAACACAGAAAAACACGTTAAGGATATA
>PVBE012022878.1_pt1 | contig 22899 bp, 22 predicted proteins | sample 1631181 | NCBI WGS metagenome assembly PVBE01 (sample SAMN08397723, study PRJNA350692) | Marine metagenome, whole genome shotgun sequencing project. | isolation source: water | place: Pacific Ocean | collected 2012-04 | reverse complement strand
TTTTCTATTCAATTCATCATTTGTTGTTTCCGTCATTGTATTAAAACTGCTCGTGCATTTAGATTCCCATTTCCAAGTCTGATTTTCTTTATCTGTATTATATATTTGAGATCCAATTGGTAATGTCATCTCTTTACAACTATCACTTCCAAGATTACCATTCCCAGATGCAGCAATTGTCAATTCTATAGGATTGAAATCATATATATCCTCAACTAAACCAGGAACCAGACCTCGGCCTTCCGTTAGTCCAGTCAAATTGCACCCAGTTGCGTTATAAAAACTCAAGTTTAAAGGAGGTATTGTTCCAGTTGGTATATTTCTAACATATACATATCTATCTTTATCTTTACAGATTGCAGATGATGATTCGGAATCACATTTCTTATTTGTGTTAATGAAATAATTAGCACCTAGTGATCGGTCCTTTCCATTTTTCATTTCTACACCACTTCCCATGTATCCAAGACTGTATTCAATTCCATCATAAATATTATTACGTATTTCTTTCGAAGGCTTTTTTACATTTTCCGGATATTGAATTAATTTAGCCGGCTTTACATCATAACTATTTCTTACATTTTTTGGATGAAGAAGTAGGGTATCTGAACTCAAATTATTATTACTCATAATTTAACAAAATATTTTTATTAAATATATTTATTTATGGCGTGGACCAAGCGTCTTCCCATACATTTTTCTTTCCGGGTACGGTTTGGTAATGCGTGGCGGTGGCGGGCTGGTCCGCGGCCTTTGATGAATTGCGCTTCGCAACAGTATCTTGCTCCTCATGAGTCAAAACCCATTCTAGTATAAAGTTTAGTTTGGTGTCGTAAAAATCATAGCCCACCCCTTCGGTTGTAACAACATCTCCTGTCTCTGTACTTGTACTACCCTCAATAGTAAGAGCATTTAGACCATCTGGTGTAACTTCCGCTAGCGATTTTTGTTGGAAAAATATATCAATTGTATAATAAACCATCATTTTATCATATCTGACAAACGGTATATATTCTAGCTCTTGTTGTGGCGCGGCGTCGGTTGCGGGATTCGCGCCTTCGCCTTGCGCTGTTCTAAAATTCCAATATTTAATTTCGTCATCTAATGTTTGACCATCTACCCTATTGTTTACCGGATCCTCGCCAGCGCCGAGTGGCGCGGGTGGATACCACTCACTTGGTGTAGTTACTACTTTCGCGACGCCGTTTTCCGCGCCAGTCCAATCACCCGATACATCTACTTTCCCGTGCTCTTCATCAACATCAATAGCGCGTCGTCCTCTTTTATAACCATTAAAAGCTAATAAAGTTTTGTGTAAAACATCATTTGGAATAGTGAATGTACGATCTTTGCCACTACCTTCTACAACTGCACTATACTCGTATAGTGGTTCATACTTGTTCGACGGATCGTACTGGGAGTCGGTCGTCTCTACTCCGGACGCATCTAAGTATAACTGGCGTCCGTCGGCATCACGTTTGAAATCGGAAATGGTACCAAAGTTAGGATCAGTTAAACGAAGAAATTCACGACGGAGGTCAAATTCGCGTTTTGTCTCATCAGCAACGACTGAACCGGCGTACGCATCTGCGTTCAAATCCGCCGCCGCGCCCAGCTGATCAGTAATCCACGTCTTGAAAGTTTGGCTTGAAAGTACACCAGTAGGATAATTTTCGGAGGTGTTCCCTTGTTGCAGCATGATGCCGTCAGAAGAATTCACCACTTCCGAATCCTCAATATTAACAAAGAACAGGCCACTTTCTCTTTCTTCTGCAGATGAAAAATCAACATTCTTCAGTTCAAGATCAGCATCATCCGTACCAGTATTAAATATCTTTTTAACCATTGAACAAAATATAATTCCTTGTAATAAATCTCTAGTCCCTCTTTTACGGCGCTGATCAAACGCTTCGGGTGTTTGATTTTTGTCAAAATTCTTTATATCGCGTGTAATGTTTACATGCATAATGGAATTTGATTGCGTTAGAAGTGGATTAGGATCCGAGGTCTCCACGATGGAGCCGAGTTCGCGTTTAACGCCTGATATACCAGTTATGGGTACATATGGCATAATCTCTCCATTTTCATCTGTAGCGAGATGATCTTCTGACCTAGTCTGGCCGGCCCCGATGGCATCACTGTACAAAAGATCACCCGAAGCGTCGGTAGTCATATAAGTTACATCTTCAGTAAACTTCGGTTCTGTTAAGAACTCGTATTTGCCGGCCCCGCTCTCCGAAGGCGGGTTAGGGTGTACGTAGGTGGTGCCGTCGACACTCGAGCCGCCCCAACGAGGATCAACAAAATCATATCCACGATCATCGATGGCACTAAGTTGCATTTCACCGCGGAATGCGTGATATAACCCTGCATTGTCCATGGCTAATGCGGGATCGGTGGCCGGAGCGCCCCCGGCGGCGGCGGTATTATTGTAGAAATTCGCCGGATCAGGTCCTACCTCGAGTTGGCTAACGTTATTTTCCGGAGCGCTAGAGTAGCCCGCCGGGAAGCTGCCGTCATAATTACCATGTCCGGCGGGGTCGGGGTTCTCAACCGGCGCTAAAGTGTCGTCGATGCCGGTGGACGCGGTCCCGCGGCTAGTGGCCCAACTGTCTACAAAGCAAACTCCTTGTAACTGTTTGGTGAAACGTTCTCCATCACGATCGACTGTAATATTTAAATTTTGCATACTACCAGCATCTAAAATGGCAAAGTCAGCTGACTTGAAAACACCAGTTCCGGGTGCAAAATCTATTTTTTCAAAGTTAACATCGTCTAATTCAACTACTGTTGGATTTAAATAATTAGGCATGTGTATGACATTTTCGACTATTTACTGTGAGACATTAGTTTTAATTAGTGCAAATTTAATATATCAGTATTAACTCCAAATCTTGAAAATAGAATACTTGTACCTAAGCTGCGACAGCCGCTGCTGCAGAAACAGTTGCTGCAGAAGCAGTTGCTGTTAATTTACATAAATCGTTATCCCCAGTTACAGTCGCGTTTGGTGATGCTAATACAGGGAAATCGTTTGCTGTCGGTAATGGCGGTGGCGCTGGTGGTGAACTTTCTTCCGCCGCCGCATCGGCGCCATTTGCACCTGAACGCGAGCGCGGTCGCTTTCGCTGTCTACGTTCATATGGTTTTGGATTTTCACATTTCAAAGAATTACCATTACCAGTCACCTCAATCGCTTGATATTTGTGCTTTGAAGTTGATAGAAATAATATTTTAAAAACCACCATCTCATCTTGCTGAAGAAATTTATAAACTTGTTTTTCAGTTGTAATACCTGTGTGGTGAATAAATATATCTTCATTTACAAGCGTTTCTGGTAAATCAGATGGAGCATCATCTGGTTTTTTATCCGCATCTTTTGTAACTGTTATGAATCCGTAGCCCGCCTTATTAGAAAACCATTTTACCTTTCCTTGATAACAGGTAGATAAATCCATAGAATAACTAGATTATCATAATTTATTCTTAAATAATAACGCAATAATTATGCTACTTGAATCAATGTGTATTGTAATATACTAGAATAGGCACCTCTTAAAGCACCAAATTGCGACATACCATGATCTGTACCAGGATACCAAGCAATATCTATATATAATCCTTCTCGCCTATAATAAATATTGGCTGCATCTATATTATACGCTGATAATAGTGTATCTGCAATATTTTTTGTTTTAATATCTGATAGCATGAACCAATGTAATCCATCGCTGTCAATATATTCTCCATTCTCTGTATTTTTATCTACATTTAACCATGAACCAACATTAATATTGAGTAAAAATGAAAACTCTAACGGAATTTCATCATCATCATCAACATTTGCATATGCAATATTTCCCATTGTCGCCGCTTCCTGTGGATAAATCAAGGAACCAATATCTATAATATTCATATCACTATCTTTAAATGTAAAGTACCCATTTTCTTTATTGTCGGATAATTCAATTACAAATCCCCATCCCCAAGACAACTCAGAACGAGAGAGGTATTTTCCACTTTCTTTATGTTTTATTAAATAACTAGGTCCATCTGTATCAGCTATTGGCTCAATCTCAAATTCTGGCGCAGCCGCGGATGAAGTCTCATCCCAATTTGTTCTTATAATATTTTCGGATTCATTTCTATACCAATATTTATTTAGATTATCTCCAAAAAGATCAGACTTTAATGTTTTTATTCTAAAAAATCCATTCTCATTTAATTCTATTCTATATTCATCTGAAACAGTATCATTAATATCCAATGTTGCTATTCCATTGTCGCCATAATTGTAAATTGTATAATCATTCGAACCACTTGCTTGTGTCCAACATATTTTAAGATTATCTATAAAAGTAGGTATTTCAGGTTCGGGTTCGGGTTCCGGATACAACGCCTCTGGCTCAGGTTCCGGTGGACTTTCTTCATTCCAAGTGAAACCAGACATTGCATCGTGAGATATTTTGCTAGTGTTTTCATTCCAAACCAAAGATGCGTTCTTTTCTCCTTGCCATTCAAATATCTTATCACTACTACCATCTGGTATAAAACTCCAACTAAAATATGGTATTCCATCGTTATCTGTGTCTTCACTGTCAATAACCTCTACCCAATCATTTCCAGATGGTTCATATTTAAGTAATTTCCACTTTATTGTTTTATTTACAGGTAATTCTATTTGATAATCAGAAATACCTGTCTCTAGAGATGTACGAATATAAGGAGCTACATCATCTTCGTTATTCCAAGTATTATCAGCTGTATTAGACCAATCAGCAATATTTCCGAAATCATCGCGTCCGTCACCCTCAGTACGCGGTTCACTCGTCCATTGACCTGCCCATTGACCATTTCCCCACCATCTTTCATCAATAAATAATCCTCCACCCGACGCGTCGCATTGAACCTCATCCTCCGGAAGATTGCCAGATGAATCACTGTCACTATATTCTCCATCCACTAATTTATTGACATATTGACTCTCCATCATATCGCCGTTCCCTTCATCGACTTCCTTACCTACATACACACCATAGACAAGGCCAGTCCCGTCCTCTGGAGCTGTGATGTCTTCGGCAACACCCTCAACTTTATTATCAAATGTTTTTCCATCTAGTTTATCCCCATAAATACTTGCACCGTACCACCTCACAGTTCGTCTCGGACCGAGTGAACCGTCGTCGGCTGGTAGCGCATCGTCGCGCAGGTAGAACCTAAATTTCAGCTGAAATTCTCTTAAATGTCTTTCTGCGCCCTCGTCAACGACCCCATCACCAATAGAAAATACATATCCTTCGCTTTGATCTCCCAAAATGTTGTCTTCAGAATCATAAAAATTTATTCTGTAAATTGGCCAATCTTGCTCTTTCCAGAGCGATATAGGACCTTTTTGAATGTTTCCAATAGTACCATCGCCTCCTACATCGCTCCGATCAAAATCCTTCATGAATTTGTCGAACGAATAGTAAACGCTCATTTGACTATCCCAGCCGGAAGCATCTGTTATTGGCTCGTCAGGTGTTACTCTTTGAATATAGTTACTTTCTTCTCTACTTCTATATGTATTAACAAGTCTTAAAGTACCACGAACAATTTCTAATTCCGGTTCTGGTTCTGGTTGTGGTTCTGGCTCCGGTTCTGGTTCTGGTTGTGGTTCTGGTTCCGGTTCTGGTTCTGGCTCAGGCTCAGGCTGTGGCTCTGGCTCTGGCTCTGACTCTGGTTGTGGTTCTGGTTCTGGTTCTGGTTCCGGTTGTGGTTCTGACTCCGGTTGTGGTTCTGGTTCTGGCTCTGGTTCAGCATTGTCTCTCTTTATTCGACAGCAAAGTTTGAATTCGGGTCCTGAGACATGGGGAGTGAGGGGTGACTCTGGAGACATAGTTTCCTGTAATCCAATCCGGAATTTAATAAATTCTTTTCCACCAAATAAAGTATATTTATATTTTCCATGACCGGTACCAAAACTTGCATTTGTATTAGCCATCGAAGTAAACGTCGAGCCAGATGAATCATCTCCATATTTAAAAATATTTGTATTATATTTTATTGCATTTGATTCTACTGTACAACTATTTTGAATGTTATTATTACTTTCTGTTTTTGTTGAAGTAACTTGAAATCCATCAGGACCAATTGCATGATATAGAGTAGTATTATTTTGACTATACTCAAAAGACAATAATGAATCTCCTAAAGTCGCAGTTGCAACTCCTTGTTGTTCATTATTCTCAAATACCAAACTTTTATTATTTAGTGTACAACGAAAATCAGGAGGTGAACCATCATTGGTAGGTTCAGATGTAAGTTGTATAAATGCCGGAATCTCTGGAACAGTTGAGGCCTTTAATTTAATTTTAGAATTATCAACACCAGTTAACTCAATATATGCATCTGGATTTAGAACGTCACCATCACGAAGGGCATTAATAATAATTGCTTCATTTTGAATAACTATATCCCTGTTTGTATAAGCATTTACTGCGTCACTTATTTTTCTACATACCGCTTGTTCAAGCGATTCGTTCTGCTGCTGTCCATCACCTTCCTCGAAAATTATAGCTGTCGGCTGGTCTCGAAGAACTAAAGCGCCCGCTACTGTAGCTGCCATCTTAATTCCCTCCCCTCCAAGAAGGGATGCGATGTCTCCAACGCCATATAAGTCACTAATATCTGTTTTTCTATTATCATGTGCTATATTGAATCGCACGGTTTGTGACCAACGCATATTAAGTGATTATTTTATTTTATTCAAAATAAATTAATGATTTTATTCGCAAAATTTAATTGTATAATGTTTTTGTAGGAATAAAGTTTTTTTGGAAGTTTACTTTATTTTTTTGATTTTTAAATAAATTATAATCTTTACTCAGATACTTCTTTTTTATTAGACTCATTTCAATATCCATGCTATTTAAAACAGACACAATCCAAAAATTATTGTATAAATGAATCCTTTCTTTATGGAAAGGAATACGTAATACAGGAAAAATAGAGTTGTTGTAGTAAAATTTAATCCTACCAGAATTTGAAATATCACCAGTTCTTATTTTATCAATTATTTCATCTGAAAAGACAATGGAAATATCTGATGAAATTTTAATTTTATGTTCATTAGAACCATCTGCCTCTTGTTTGAATGAGTAATGCTTTTTTATTCCAACTTCATCAACAACAACGATATATTCGTTTATATCAGGACTGTCAACATAAAACATTATTTTGATAGTAAAAAATGAATTTCCATGATTTTGTACAGTTACATATTCATTCCATTTGTCTGGAATTATTTTTGATTGTGAAAACATATTTGCATCGATGGCGTCTGAATATCTATCTCTCATATTTGTAAAATTTGTATAATTTTTGACGAGCGTCTGCATATTCGCCTCGCTCTTCAGAGCTAAAGATTTTGATAATATTTCATAAATATTTTGATAAATATTTACAGATTCTTTTAGATAACCAATAAATGACATAACTTTTATAAATAATTTTTTATTAATTTGAATTTCAATAAGACAGTGTAAAGGTATGTCTAATATATTAATATAATATTCAATCAACAATGGGAATACCAGCGTATTTTAAATATATAAAGAATAAAGTAAAACGAAGTATTTTACTCGAACGGCCTGAAAAAACAACTCGTTTATTTTTAGATTTTAATGGAATTATTCATGGTTGCAAGGAAGAAATTTTTGCTGAGAATGGTTTAGAAAAAGACATATATCCAAAAATACTAAGCTATATTGAATATATTGTTAAATTAATTGAACCATCAGAATTACTATTTATTGGAATAGATGGTGTCGCACCAAGAGCAAAGATGGAACAGCAACGTAAAAGAAGGTATAAATCTGTACAAGATAAAAATGTCAAGTCAGCCATGACTGGTTGTGTAAAACAAAAATGGGATTCAAATGCAATATCTCCTGGAACTCGGTTTATGTCTAATCTTGACTACCAATTGTATACTTCGAAATATTTAAACGAATTATCTAAATCAATTAAGGTGGTAATTTCTAATTCGTCATGTCCTGGTGAAGGTGAACAAAAAATATTTCGTTATTTAAGAAAAGTCCCTGATGATGGTGTTAATGTTATTCATGGTTTAGATGCCGATCTTATAATGCTAAGTCTATTACAAAATCAAAAAAATATTTACTTATATCGAGAATATTTAGAAAAACCTTTTTTTCTTTCAGTAAATGCATTTGATGATTGTTTAAAATCACATCATAATAATTGGAATTCTCAAGATTATGTTTTCCTATCATTTCTCATGGGGAATGATTTTTTACCACATTTCTACGCGTTATATATGCGTATGGGATTATTAGACAAGGTATTAGAAATATACGACGAAGTGAAGAATGAACTAAAAATAAATTTAATAGTTAACAATAAAATTAATCATTCATTTTTGCTAAAATTAATACAGAAACTAGCAATTCGAGAAAATCAACTTGTAAAAAATAGGGCAAATGCTATGGTTTACAAGAAATTAGTAAAACACGGTCATTCACCCGAGGAGAAATTTGAACATTTTCCAGACTACTTTCGTAACAAAGAGATTTTTATAAATTTTGGTTGCGATGGTTGGGAAAAACGATATTATGACACAATACACATGACTGATAAAATAGATGATATGTGTAAAGAATATGTAAATGGTCTTGCGTGGAATATTAAATATTACACTACTTCTGACCCAACGGATAATTCTGTTAATCAAACCTGGTATTATCCATTTTTACATGCACCACTGCTTAAAGATTTAGCAAATTATCTTGAAAAATCTCCTATTCATTATCCAATGAATAATATTGGTAAATCATATACATCTTTGCAACAATTGGCAATTATTCTCCCACCTCAATCGGCACATTTGTTACCAAAAACATGGAAAAGTGAAATTCTGCGTAACGAAGACACATATCCTAAAAGATTTATGCTTGATCCTATTGGGGCTGTTTTTCGTTGGGAATGTTCGCCTGAACTACCTTATAATGATGAATCAATATTAGAAGATTTGAAAAAATTAACATTAACAACAGCTGAAAAAAAGCGAAATATAAAACATAAAGAACAAATAATAAAGCCAAAACCCCCGAACATGAGCGTTGGGGTGGAGAAAATATAAGGGCGAATCTATTTTTATTAATAATAATGCGTAATGTTGTACCTTGGACTGAACAATATAGACCCATGGAATCATCCGAAGTATGTGGTAATTATTTAGAATTTGATCAGGTATTGGAATATGGTCGTCAATCAAAAAATCTATTACTGCATGGACCGTCTGGAACTGGTAAAAGTTCTGCTGTACGAGTACTTCTGAAAAATGTTCCAAAAGATTCAAAATTAATATTAGATGCTAAAAGCAGAGCGAGTGAAACAACACAACATTTAATTCATAAACTTACTACATTTTCAATGAGAAAAACCAGTTATAATCAACGGTTTGTTCTTGTCGATGAAGTTGACTCTATTCGAATCCAGAATCAAAAAATGTTTATTAGACCTCTTACGAAGGATATTGGTCGAAGAGAAAAGAATGACAGAGGTATTATATTTCTATTTATTTGTAATAGAATTGACAAAGTTTCAGAATTTATTATTCGTAACTGTGTCGTTATTAATTATAATTCATTAGAATTTCATCAATGCGTTGATTACTTGGTCAATATTTGTGAAAAGGAAAACTTAATTTACGATAAAGAATCGTTAAATAAAATTTTCTATGGAATTGGACAAGATATGCGGAAGATGGTTTCTACCATGCAGTATTTAAGTTTGTTAATGAATAAAAAAATACATTCAGATGATTTAGTAAATGTAGACACATTAAACAAATTAGATTTCACAGTATTATTTGACAGAGTATTTAGAGAAAAAAATATAATGAGTGTAGTTAATGAATTATATTTTCAAGCATATTCTATTATTACATTAAGTATCAAGTCATTACAATATCATTCTAAAAAAAATCATTTAACAAACGATTATGTGCAAGTATTGGCAAAAATTTCCAATGATTCTAGAACAACGGAAAACACGTGGTTCTTAATTTATAGATTAATAAACGAATCACCATTAAGACAATCTCTTTTTAGTAAGGAAACATAAAACTATTTTTGGCATAATATATATTTCTATTATATCTTTTGGCGATTTGTATTTCATATTCTGGTAATTTTCTCATCCAATTCATATAAATTATTTCTCCATATTCTGGATATTCGTTTTTATTAAATTGAACTACATTAATACCAAGATTTTGTAGATTAGGAATTAATTTTATTAGATCTTCATATGAGCAATAAATATCATGAAATTCTAAGCATTCTTTATCAAGTATGCATTCATTTAGATTATAACTTTGCTCCAAACGAATAATTCTCGCTATTTTTGATAACAATGAATGCGGATTTAACAACATTTTTGATATATCTTTCCATAATATCGAATCATATCTTAATTCATTAATGAAATAATTACTATTTTCATTAATAACAACATTTAACGCTTTATATGAAGACTCCTCCATGGTTAGCTAACCCAATATTAAAATTGTTTGTTCATTTTTTTTACTGCGCGCAGACGCATACTCGGCTAGCTGCGTTTACCAGACGCTTGCCGGAATCCCGCGCTTCGACAACTTGCCTGTATCTTGTTTGCAACTTTGATTCTAGCCCTCTCGTATGCCTTGACAGATTTAGAAGGATTTTTCAGGTCTCCTTCTTTCAACGCTGCAGAAAGCGCAACAACATCAGCGAAAGCGGAATTCGCACCCTGACCAGGTGCTGGGTGCATTGCATGAGCGGCATCACCCATAAGCACGATACGCCTCCGTCGACTCGACCACCGTTTTAATGGCTTTCTATCCAGGATTCGCCGCTCGAAGATATTATTATCACTCGCCACAACTAGAGCCCGTACTTCATCGAAATTCGATTCTGGTGTATCTTTAGACGCTTGGTCAATTAATTCCAGAATACGTTTTTGTACACCAATGAGACCAGCTCCACCGCGACCAGTTGAATCAACTGCCTTCGCTATCTTTTCATCAGTTACACGTAACTGCCAAAATGTTCGATTTCTTCCAATGTCAACGTTCAATAGGGAAGCTGCAGAATCAGATAAAACGTATGAAATAGACACTGTCGTCCGTTCCGGGACACGATGCGCCTCAGGAACAGAATCACGCGGAATGATTGCATTCCAATTAGTCTGTGCATAAGAACGGGGTCGATCCGGCCATGGTGATGTGATTTGTCGTCGTACAGATGAGAAAGCTCCATCTCCACCTATTAACAACGATGTATGTATGACCGAACCGTCATCTAATTGAACCTCAACTCGTTCCGATGTCTCCCTGTAACTCTTTACTCCCGAACCACATCGAAGCCAAGACTCATCACTAGAAACCTCGCGTATGGCATTTGCAAGTGCATCTTGTATATCTGCCCAAGCGACAAGAATACCAATACCTATACTTGGGTCATTTCCTGTGAAATAGTTAACCGTTCCGTTTTCCAACACTTGTTTCTTGATAGACTGTTCAAAGACAGCACCAACTGAACGCAATGTATACGGAAGCGACGGATAAATTATTCCAAGATCAGCCAATCCTGCGTCCGTTAGACGTATCGCACCCTGAGACTTCGTACGTAAGGCCGAGGCTCTCTCAATTACAAGCACATCCTCAATTCCAGACGACTTTAGGGACAAGGCAAGAGCTAATCCTGATAGGCCACCTCCAGCAATCGCAACGGATGTTTGTAGCTTTGGGGTAGGCGCGGCCGCGCGCGCGGCCGGGTAAGCAAGGGTGAACCGGGCGTCGCGCCGCCCGAGTTGAATATATGTCAATAATTCAAAATGATAAACAAGAAAAATGTTTAGAGCAAGCGAACATGTTATTAAAGTTTTTAAAAGAGTATTCATTATTTTTTTATTTAAATAAAAGATTGCTTGCGCGACGCGACGTAAAAAATATAACAATAAATGTACCTAATTTAAATAAAATGTTTAAAAATAGGATATACTATTTAATTGGGCTACTCTCCCTAGCGGCGCGCAGCGCCGTGGCGATAAAACTAACTTCAGAACAAATCAACAATTACCAAAGAGATGGTGTTATTGTGGTAAAAAGGTTGATTCGTGGTAGGAAGTTGCGAAAAGCACAATCTGACGCCAAAATATTAGTCAAACAGAGCAAAAGTTTGAGAGATATTTACCGTCACCTCAGCTTCCAAGGATGGTACGCCAATAAAAAGCTTCGAAATATCGCATTTAACTCACCTGCTCCTAGAATAGCAGCGCAGTTGATGGGTTTAGATAAAAAACAGCCATTACGTGTTATGAAGGACGCCTTACTGGCTTTATCTCCGGGTGATAAGGCCTGTGGTTGGCATGTGGATGACAAAATATTCTGGCCTTGTTACGATGATTCCAAGCTTGGAGCAGCTAATGAGGGTATTAACGTCTGGATCACTTTATCACCACTTCGAGCCAAAGAGGGAGGCGGCCTTGCTGTCGCCCCCGGTAGCTCAAATGCTACGTGGCGGGAGAAGTGTCGTGGATTTATTGGAACATTCACACCTGGTGCTCCTCCTATCACATGTGAACTAGCTACCCTATCACCAAAGTGCAATCGTCTTCTCGAATCAATGAAAACTCTCCACGACATGGAACCCGGTGACGCTATTTTTCACAGTCGTTATTGTTTCCATAAAGGAGAAACGTTTGACGAAGGCGAAACAAAACTACGCTATTCTATCCGATATATGCCCTCGTCGGCGCGACTTTTTGATAATGGACATGAGATAGCTATTCGCAAAAAAGGATTATCTGATGGTGCATTGATCTCAGATGCAGGAGAGTATTACCCTCAGGTTTGGCCCTACTCTATTTTTAAAGAGCGTTGGCGCATTTGGCTAGGACTCCGATGAAAAGGCACGCCATGAAGTACGCCAAAACCACCAAAACAGTTTAATAATCCAAATAAATGGTGTAAATAGATACATTTGTTTCTTCACGTATCCGTGTTCTGTTGTTATTACGTAACCGCGCTTTCTATAAAATTCGCGCACACCTATCCCAGAAATACAAACAATATTACTAAATCCATGTAGCAATGCGGCTCGCTCAGCATCACATAATAGCCTTGTACCTATTCCTTTATGTTGGGAACCCAATTCTGAACCGACACCGGAAAGACTACCATATACATGCAATTCGCGAATAAGGGCAGAGTTTTTAAGTTCATCTAGCCCAGGGGAATCGGGAATACGCAAACGAATAAATCCATAAATTATTTTTTCATCTTTAGATTCGTAACTAATGAAAATTTCTTTTCCACCCGATGCTAAGTATACACGAACTTTTTTGTAAATTTTATCAATTTTTCGACCTTTAACTTCACGACATCGGATACACTTACAGTTACTAATCTTAGATAATGATTGACGCATATTTGGTTCTGAACACCCTCCGGTTATATATTCTATTGGAATATCACGTATCACTCTGTTAAGTCGAATCCAAGGATGCATTCGTTGTTTAGCATAAATCAAAACCTTTTTCAATTCTTCATCTGAATATGGTTTGTACTTACCTGATTTATGCATATTCTCATAGATTGACCAAGGAACAACCGACACTGGATATAATTTTATTTGGTCTGCTTGTAAATTTGGATCATATAAAATTTTATCAAACATTTTTATATCTCTCTTTGGAGTCGAACCTAGTAAATTTGGCATTAAATGTATATCAACTTTATAGCAATTATCCTTCAATAATTTTATAGCTTTTATTGAGTCTTCTATTTTATGACCTCTATTTGACATTTTCAAAATTTTATTACTTGTGTGCTGAACTCCCATTTGTACTCTTGTACATCCAAAAGAACGAAATCTTTTTATTTCATCGAGATTAATTGAATCTGGTCTTGTTTCTAAAGTTAACCCAATTACTCTAACCCTTGATTTCTCATTTAAAAGTATTTCTGTTTCTAACGGAAATCTTTCAATTCGTTTTGTATCTAATACAATATTCGCGGCATAATAAATATCTCTTACAAACTCTTCCTGATATTCATTTGGATATTCACTCCATGTACCACCAAGTACAAGAACTTCTAATTTATCTGGAGTATGTCCCATTCGAATATATTGGTCGACTCTCATAAATACTTGTGTAACACAATCATAATCCGCAGCATTTGCTCTCAACACACCAGGTTCTTTAGTTAAATAAGATCTTGGTTGAGCTACCCAATTATTGCCTTCGTGAGCAGGTTCACTTGGACAATAATAACAGTTATGTTTACAAGAGAATTTTTGAATTTTTTTTTTACCAGTCCGTTTATCAGTATACGTTGGTGTCGCGGATGTAAATACAGTAACAACCAATACACCAGATTGAGAACGCATTGCTTTTTTGGTTATCAATCCATAAAATTTATTATTTTTCAGTTTTAGATTTTTATAGCTACACACTAAATCCATCTTTCTAAGTTCTACTTTATGCTTTCTTCTAAACATTCTCATTTTTTTTTCTAATTTTACCCAATCTGAAATAAACTGATTTTCCAACACAAAATCATCAATAAACATTGAGTATTTTATATCATCATAAGTAAGAACGACATTCGTTCTTGCTTTATTTACTAAATCTTCAATAGCTTGCATTTGTAACTACTGCCTCAGTAGTTACTCTACATAATTATTCATTTTTTTAGAAGCAAATTTTAACTAAGAGAATTTGCTCTATTTCTTTCAAATGTTCTTGGTTTATATAATGGCGTCGGTGTTGATTCCGGTGGATTCAGATCAATATGAACTTTATCAAATATATTAATAATACTATTTTTAATATTATCTGTTCTTTCTTTATCAGTTAATAAAGTGCGCGACGATGCACCTTCTAGATAGGCCAAACATATACTATTTATCAATTCTTTATCGTTAGTTCCAGTCACAACTCTATTAACACGATTACCATTGTATGTATGAACAGTGGAAATACCTAAACAAATATTATAATAAATCTTCATTGATTTTTTTATTTGTTCAGACAATTTTTTTACAAGATATTCCGGATATGATACCGAATAAGAATCATATAACAATAATATTGTGTTTAGTTCTTTCTCGGAATATGCTATTTTTTGTCTAAATTGCGGATAACGAATAAATAATTCAAAAATATTTTTATTTGTTATAAAAACATTTTTTCTGACTTCTTCCAAATAATTATTAATAAAAATATCTAAACCTAAAAAATCTGCTAATGGTAAAATATTTATTATTTTTTCAGGTTCTAGATTTGGCCAAGTTACTTCGTTCTGGATTTGGATTATTTCGTATATTTCATCCATTTGATTCATACCAAATTTATACGGTGAATGTACAAGTTCCAAATCCATCTGTGGTACAGGAATTATATCCATTTCAGAAAAATTATCCAATAAACCCTTCGCGGTTAATAAATCTCTCCTATATTGGGTAGTGCTAGTCACATCATCGAATTTAAATATAATTGTATTCTGACACATGATAAATTCCTATAATACTATCAAGATTTTATTCCAAAACACCATATAACATATTTATAACAGAATCAACTAGACTAGTATATTCTTTGTATATAACCACCCTTTTTCTTTTGCCATTATTTATAAATGTAGTCAATAAGTCATTTCCTTTTAATTGTATGCATGCCATTTTCGTACCATTTTTAATTATTAAACTTTCAGGACCAAGTGTTACAACGCTGTCTCTGGGTATCTCTTTTTTAAATAAATATTCAATTTGTATTAATTCACTTTTTTGCATCTGAGATTCATAATCATCCGGAACTTTTGATTCTTCCACCATACTTATATTTGTCACACTAATACATTACCTTCATTTTTTCATATAAATGCATTTTCATATTAATTATAATTATGGCAGATATAGAAACATTTGAATCGACAGATGCTGGAGCGTCCGAAACCATTCCTATGGAAGCAGGTCAAATACGTAAAGGAGGATATATTTGTATTAAAGGGCGACCATGTAAAGTAACATCTGTTTCTACTTCAAAAACTGGAAAACATGGACATGCAAAATGCAATTTTGTAGCTACAGATATATTCAATGGGAAAAAACTTGAAGATATTGTTCCGTCATCCCATGGAACGACTGTACCAAATGTATTTAAATCTGAATATTCATTATTAGATATTTCTGATGAAGATTATTTAACTCTGATGACTGATAACGGCGAAACACGCGAAGATCTTCAAATGCCGTCATATCCACCAGAATTGGAAGAGCAAATAAGGGGTGGATTTGAACAAGGAGAACAACTAATACTTGGTGTAGTAAAAGCCATGGGTGAAGAACATGTTATGAGTTGTAAAAAAGATAATTCTTAAAGATTTAAAAATTATATATTACATTATTTTAATGAAACTTGTTGTTACTCTTTTTTTAGCCGTATTTATAGTTTTACTAATTATGAGTACAGTGTATTCTACAAATAAGGTTCACACATCACTAAATGATTATTATATACAAAAAAACACGACATTACATTCATCCGGAAAAAATAAAAAATCAGATTCGCCTAAATACGGTGAATCTACTGGATATGTACAATCTTATGTTTCTCCGAGTGCAACTATCGTTAATACTGCACCTGCCGATTCAAGAGGTGTAGAATTAGTTAAATCATTTTCATTAGACAATTCATGGAAAAATAGAAAGTACCAACATCTTTACAATACTGGAATAGTAAGTAGCCCAAGTCCAATGATTTCAACCATCGGTAGTAGCACACCAAGTTCAATATCCACTAGTTCTTCCACGAGCCCTAGCCCCACGAGCGCGAGCTCCGCGCAAGCCGCCGCGAGCTCAATATCAAAGTGCGAATCCAGCTCATCCATCAAAAAATGTTATGGATGTGATAAAACACCACCATTGGCCACATGTTCCAAGGTTCCTTCTAATAGATGTCAAAAAGGTAGATATGTTTGCAAGAATGGTAATGTTGATAGTAGTAAAAAATGTTCTAAGAAAGACAGAATTTACTGTAAATGGAATGGTGACGAATGTGTTGACGACTGTATCGGCGGTGGCGCCGAAGGCAGCGACGCCACCTCGCCCTCGCCTACTCCGTCGTCTACTCCGTCGCCATCGCCAGCCTCAGAATCGGATTCATCACAAGGTTGCTCAGGACTTAGTGGAGTTGAGCTCGAGAATTGCTTAGAAGAACAATGGGAAAATGAAGATGATGGCGAATCAGCTCCCGAGCCAGCTCCAGAACCGGCATCTGAAGAAGAGTCTGAAGAAGAGTCTGAAGAAGAGTCTGAAGAAGAATCTGAAGAAGAGTCTGAAGAAGAGTCTGAAGACGAGCCATCCTCCGCACCACCAGCAGATTATAGCAATGGTTGTTATTCCTCTGCCGTCCCAGAGGATATGACGGAAGATGAATGGAAAGACCAGAGCTGGTGGAGAAGAGATGCTGGTGGTGTATACGCGGCATGTGAATGGAAATCAGGAAAGTGTCAGGAGACCGGAGACGAGTATACTCACGACCAGGTCTTCAGATGGAACTCGAAGAAAGGCAAGTTCTCGCATAGGGAAATAGATGGCTTGAAATTTAGACACTGGAAAGGGGCGGACCCCAACCGGATCGTTCAATGCGATGATCTCACGAGCAAAGGGGAAAGTGATTGTGATAAGACTTATAAAGATGAATTGCGTGTTGTTAAAAAGGATGGTATGGACGAAGAAGATAAATGTTAACGCCGCATGCGTATCTCTAGTGCTTGTAAGAAATAAAGTTGCATTATACTAATGAATATTCTACCTACACTTTTATTAGCATCATTCATTATCATAATGATAATGACCATGTACTTTTCCACAAATAAAGTTCACTCTGTGTTAGGTAACTATTATACTAAAAAAAATACAAAAAAATATTCGTCTGGGAAAAAGCCAAAAGAACCGGAACCAAAATATGGTGAATCTACTGGTTTTCTTCAAGTATATACCCAACCTAGTTCTAGTCCGAGGCCGAGGCGGCGGCGTCGACGGCGCGCCCATGTGAACGCCATCCGCGCCGGAGACCGCACAAGACGCCGACTCCGGCGTGGCGAGGCCTCCAACAAAGGTATACCCGGTAGATCCTATGGAGGTCCTTGGAATGAAAAATTAGGACCCACACGTGGCAATAATGATGAAAACGCTTTAGAAGATACTTGGGAAAACGCCGCCGACACCGTCGACACCGTCGCCGCCGAAAACGCTTTAGAAGATACTTGGGAAGACGAAGGTGATGATGCCGCCGACGCCGTCGACGAAAACGCTTTAGAAGATACTTGGGAGGAGGAGGAGGAAGGCGACGTCGCCGCCGCGACCGATGCGGGGGTGTGTGACGAAAATTGCATGGAAGATGCTTGGGAAGATTTAGAAGAGGGGTTTGCTGTCAGTAGCTTAGGCCGTCTTCCTAGACCAGGTCGTATCATTGCACCATAATAAACATCCTTTATCAATCCAATTTGCCTAATAACCTCCGTCGTCGTGCTCTTCCAGCACGACCACCAGTTCTAGATACTTTGCCTGCACTCACTTCTTCAATATTTTTAAAACTTAACATACATTCGGACTTAATTATATAACTATTATCTATTTTCCAAGTATTAAGCACTTTGCGCAATCCCTTAATTTTAATATTTCCTACTTCACTCACAACATAGGGTTTATTATATAATATTATTGTATTGTTTCCATTAGCCAGTTGGGATAATTTTCGCCATTTATTCATTTTTCTAGTTGCAGAAGTCGAAATATGCTTAAAAAATTTCATTGTACATATTTTCAATACATTATTAATCAACCTTTTGATGGATTTAAAACATAAAGATGCTATTGATTCCTGATTAATAATAGGAAATAAAGATGTAGATTCATCAATATCTATTAGTTTTACTAACGGTTCTGGATTTGTAGAGGCGGCCCCATATATTGATTTATAATGTGAATAAGTGTTACTAATTCCTAAAGCATCTTTTTTTTTTATTGTCAAGAATATACAACTTAAAGAAATACTCGCATTTTTTGCAATTAAATGTATATTACCGCCAATACCATATCTTGAATGCTTTGTATACCACTTCCCAAATACATCTATTATTTTATTGCCATGAATGTCTAATATATTTACATATGCTTCACCATTAATATCTAATAACCAATCAAATCGTAAATTACTTGTTTTCACAACAAACATTTTTTTAATAACACCAACGGGCGGCGTCGGCCGCGGCGCGACGGCGCTATCGGCGCGCGACACCAATAGTTCTTTTTCTAATATACTCGCTTCTGCTCTTAACTTTGCAGCTTCTGCTCTATACTTTTCAGATTGAGCTAGTAATTTTTTTTCTAATAATTCGGATAACTTCACCGGATTAATATATGGACTTGTATAAATTAGTTGGTTAGATAATCTAATTAGCCCGAAAAAAAATATATACCATCGCATTATTAATCACTTTATAATTTAATACTTAACATATTATGTATAGAATGATGCGAAAATTCTTATTATTACTATTAATTCATATGTCACACACATTTAGTGAACCATTCCTTAGGTATACAACTCCTCAAATTATAGAACATTTTAATCCATTTATAACACATACATCTAAAAAAATTAGAAATAATCAATATGGAACAAAAGAAAGAGAATTTTGGCAAAAATCAAATAGAAACATACATTCTGCAATTAAATATGCAAAGTTAAGAAATGACAAGTGTCTTTATCTTGGATGGATACCATCGCCGCATCATACACAACCACTCATGTATATATTCTTAGATATAGAATCGACTAATATATTACAAATTACTCATATTATTCAAAATCCATGTATTGAAATACAAGTCGATTTTTCATTATTTAAAAATAACTTAATAGAATTTACCGATAATATTGGTATTTATTTAGATATATCCCAATTAAAAGACTATGATGAAGGACGATGGTATTTGGATTTTATACATTCGCGTTCTTGAGCTACAACTCTGCAGCAGCTTTTTTTAATCTACCAATGGCTTGAGCAGGATTTAAACCTTTAGGGCAGGTGTTTGAACAATTCATTATTGTTTTACATCTATATAACTTCATCGCATCATTAACATATCTTAAACGTTCATTAGTATTTTCATCTCTTGAATCAGAAATCCATCGAAATGCTTGCATTAATACCGCAGGGCCTAAATATCCATTTTCACTATTCCACCAATAACTAGGACAGCTCGTAGAGCAACATGCACATAAAATACACTCATACATACCATCTAATTTTTTTCTATCTTCTATGCTTTGATAGTTTTCATTTTTGTCTAACTTCTTTGAACTATGTAACCATGGTTTTATTTCTTTATATTGTTTGTAAAATGTTTTCATATCTGGGACTAAATCACAAATAATTGGCATATGAGGAAGTGGATAAATTACTATTTTTTCAGTAATCGGAGTTAAACACGCTAAGTTATTTCTCCCATTTATATTCATAGCACATGAACCACATATACCTTCTCGACAACTTCTTCTAAAACTCAAGGATTTATCAATATTATTTTTAATATAAATTAGACCATCTAAAACCATTGGTCCACATTCTTTTTTTTCAAAAATAAAATCCATCATCCTTTGTGGATTGTTTGGTCGTTTTCTATATATTCTAAATAATGTTTTCCCAGTCCTAGATACCATTATATTTCTGTATCTATTATACTTTTATTTTTGTAAATAAATATTCATATATTTTTATTATTGCATTGTCAAATACAGGAATCGTCTGCATTATTATGAATCCCACGTTAAATACAAATACACATACTATTATATTAGATACAGAACTTAAAATACCTTTATCAGTAATGCCATGGTAACGGTGGCGAGGACGCATAAACAGATTATACAATTTTTTGTTAAATATATTTATATAACATTATAAAATATAGTTTTAGTAATAAAATGAATAATACTAGTAAATACAAAGTAGGAGACCACGCCATCTATGTAACTGATAATAAAGAACAAATTATAATTATTGATTCTATAGAACCAAATCATAAATACAAATATTATTATGGATTAGAAGGGTATCACGAAGGATACGTAAAAGAATGTTATTTACGCGAATTATCTACTAAAGAACACGATTTACTAAAAAATAAATGCTACTATCAATTACCAAGAGACTTCTACGATAAACCACCATTTTCTGATTAAACATAATTTTATAATAAATAGTAATGAAATTAATCAAATGGCTAGCATTCACGGCAGCAGCACAACAAAATATAACAAGAGACTTTAAACCACGAGTTTATACTAGAATTACAATAAATCATGTCGAATCACGTGTTCGAGATTTTCTAATGGAAAATAATATTAATAACTGTTATCAATTCTTAGAGGACAATTCACACATGATATTAAAATGTTGGGGTGGTGATTTTTGGGAAAAAAAACAGTTATTCGAAGTTGATATTATTGTTAGGAAGGAATATCTTTCTAACAAAATTACATATTAACTTAGCGCCTTCGCTTTGTTTTGCGCTTTTTTTTTCTCAGTAACCGTTTCCTCTTCATCGTTCGTGTCGCCCGCGTGCGACGTCGCCTTCCTCCAAAAGGAATCATTTTTTTTGCTTTTTCATTTCTTTGTCTAACTAATCTATCGCGCAACTGTTCGCTATGCATTAATCTTGTTGGGCTGTTACGTCCTTCTTCTTCAGCCGTTTGTGGTCTATCCTCGAGCGCAACTAATGTCTCGCCATCGACTGTCTCAAATCCTTTTTTTATAACGTTACCAGAATCATCCTTTTTTAATTCCATCTGTTCGACACCATGGTCAAGAGCAGCGTATCCAACCCTCCGGACCGGTCCAAATTGCCTATGGTGATCACCTGGATGATGCCCGAGGCCTTCGACTTCATCATTAATTGGAAGACGTCCATATCTATCCGATTTTGGACGGTCTAACAACAATGTCGCATCAGATTCTTTTTCTGGTTTGTATTCTATCTTTACATTTATTCTGCTCGGCCTTCGCGGCCGCGCCGTCGGCGACGCCTCGGCTTCATCTTTTATAACTTTAAAATATTTTGTGTCAAGATTTGGTCTTTTTAATAGTCGGGCACCGTCGGCCACCGCAACATTCTCTTCATAACTATCATCACTTATTAATGTTTCTGTTGAATCTTTTTTTTCCATTACTTAAAAATTTATTATTTTTAACATATTATAAATTGGATACATCAAATTTGGGCCGACGTTATTGACGACGAGGCCTAGGAGTCACCAGGCTCAATAAAATCAATTGTTATTGATGATTGATTTCCCATCAATATATTTCCTCCACTAAAATTACCAATATATTGACCCAAAACTATTTCTGATCCCGAGCCGCCATCACTCTCGCGTGTGTAATCATCATTTTTAGTTAACATTTCTTCAAATATACCATGTTTACTATAATTCCAAAACACTTTTTCAGACTGCGATGCCTGCAGCTGCGCGAACGCGGCAACGAAGCCGCCGCCGGCTTTAAATATACAACTATTTTCTTCTTCAGTCTCTGCTAATGCTATTGTTTCAGTATCATTAATACATGTATTAAATACTTTTATATTATGTATTTTTCCCTCAAATTTTGAATATAAGGCTTCGGTGTGCCGGGCTGCCCCTATTATAAAACCAGTACCTTCACCAGATCCAGTATCTAAGGGTGCTTGCTGGCCGTTGTGTGTGTGAGGAACCAATTCCTTACTCCAGTCTCCAGTTTCTGGGTCCTTTACAAATAGATGAGCTAGTCCGGAACCATCA
>PVBE010899510.1_pt1 | contig 22899 bp, 22 predicted proteins | sample 1631181 | NCBI WGS metagenome assembly PVBE01 (sample SAMN08397723, study PRJNA350692) | Marine metagenome, whole genome shotgun sequencing project. | isolation source: water | place: Pacific Ocean | collected 2012-04 | reverse complement strand
TTCCCGCTGCTCGTGGACTCGTACTTGATCGCTCCCTCAAACATTGGCCATACGCGATCTGTCCGTGGCGGATCGGCACGCTGGATGCGATCGACGATATACGTGCCCCCCACAACAGCATTCACTATTGTGGGGACTACACCGAAAACTCCGGCCTCGAGTCCGCAGTATTGAGCGCCCTACGTGTGGTTTCAGAACTTTTGAACGGGCAGCAACCTACGAAACACGCCTAGTGTCGGTGGAACGGTGGTCATGATGCCGACAGTGTAATGATGTCGGGGTCAGGGTGCTGAGATAAATGTAGCAACGAATATTAGATCAATATGACTATTGCAATTCCACAGCATTCTTAATGTTATTTAATAATTCCCGCTGCCAAGAGTAGAGCTTCGCATCGATTCAATGACTGCATTGAATTACGACCCTGGCATAGCATTATCACATTACCAATAATTGCGTAATCACCGTATAACGGAGTGAGAGATCCACGTGCTGCTCCACCCCCACGGCGATCGTTAGTACCCTCGTCCCAACGTACGTCAACAGATCGAAGTAGGGCGTCTGCTCCGGTTACTTCCTCCGCGTACTCCATGCCTTTCTCAACTGCACTCGTATGATCAGGATAAATTCGTAGTTCATACTGAATTGGTTTGCTGTCAGGTGGAGTGAAAAAACCCTTATATGCTGCTTTTGCCGCTGGCAGTGCGGAAACGTCGTACTCTTTGGACAGCTTGAAAGGTGCTTTTTCGAAACTACTTAGATTTCGAATGGTCTGATCCGCGTTAATCTGTGAAAAAGTATCTTCACCACTACTATTACCAGATGAACATGAAGATCCAAAGATCGCTATGGCAACTACGACCACCCACAGAATTGTTGGAGCGATCATCGGTATCTTTACCATTTTGTGTTTTCCATGTAGGGAGTATGCCAGATCAAGGACGCACCGATCTCGCCACGTACTATGAGAAATCAGTGTGTAGGGCTCAGGGTGCTGAGTCAACGTACGACATAATTAAGAATGCTCAAGCACTTTCGCAATAAGAGATCCATTGGAGGACTCTGGAATATGCCACTTCTTTTAAATGGATTCACGGATCACACGATTAATACTGGTGAAGTTGAGATTGGTTATTCGGTTGGACCTAACAATGGTCCGACGCTGCTGTTGTGTCATGGTGTAACGAGTCGGCGTGACGGATTTCTACGGGTGATCGATGAGTTGGTAGGCGACTATCGAATAATAACGATGGATCAGCGGGGTCATGGTTTTTCAGGGCATACAACTGGGGCTTACGATCGATTCGATCATGCCCGAGATATTCGATTTGTTATGGAGAATGTGAGCAAAATGCCCACCGTTGTTTGGGGCCACTCGATGGGTGGTGGCAATTCGGTGGCGATGGCAAGCGATCCGCCTGAGAATTTGAAGGCACTGGTACTAGAAGATCCCGCTGTGTTCGGCAAGGTGCGCCCAGCTAGAACTGATAGCAGTCCGACAGTGAATACTTTTCAGATTCATCTTGGGTTGATAGAACAAGGATTATTGATCGAAGAGATGGCTTCACATTTGCAGGTGGCAAGTCCGAATCAGCCTGAATACTTTTCGACTTGGAAGGCTGAGTGTTTGCTGCAGATGGACGCTGACATCTTGCGAGCCATCGTTGGCGGAACGTCGCGTGGTTTCGACGATCCTGCCCAGACCTTGGCTGATATCAAGGTGCCTGTCTTGTTACTGCAGGCTGATCCTGACGTAGGTGGAATTTTGCCCGACGATTATATCGCTGGGCTGATTCCTGACAACGAAACTTTCACGATGAAGAAGATCATTGGAGCAGGACACAATATTAATCGAGAGTTTCCAGAACTTATGCTGCCCGTTGTACTGCCTTGGTTGGCGGAACATGCGTAGGATCTCACAGCGGTACTCGTCAGTATGCCACAGGTCTTCAAACTGCTGAATCCAGTCACCACAACCACAACCTAATCAGCATCAGTTGAGTCGGCTTTAAATCGGAATTATGCTTATTTTCGGTGGACGTCGTGCGCGCGCTAGTGATCTGGTGGTTATTGCAGTTTGGAAGGGGGGCATGCTGTGGAGAGTGGAGGATTGAGTGTCGATGGAACGAGAACGCCAGCAACAAGGAGTTGTGTCACCTATCTAGCGCAGGCCTCTTGCTATCGAAACTCCAACCGGACACAAGAAATTGCATCGCACTTGAGTCATCCCGAGATCCTAGGCCATGCTCCAAATAAGTCTGATGTGCAGATTCCAAGGCGTCCATATCGATCTCGATTCCAAGACCCGGGGCAGTCGGAACCTCAATTTGTCCAGCAATTATCCTGAGTGGGTTCTTAGTCAAAGCTTGCCCGTCTTGCCATATCCAATGGGTATCTATCGCCGTGATTTCACCCGGCGCTGCAGCTGCAACATGAGTGAACATCGCTAAGGAAATTTTAATGCCAGTTGTAATTATGAGAGCGAAACTTGAGAAATCCTACGAACATTGGGTATCAGCTTTTGACGGTAATAACGATGCCAGGGAAGCAGCTGGTTTCAAAGTGCTTTATCGGGGGCATGAACTAAACGACCCAACCACGATTCATGTCGTTCAGTACACACCTTCTGTCGAGTTAATTGGAAAATTTATGAAAGAAAATGCTGATGTTATAAAGGAAGCTGGACACATCCCTGAATCAACGGAAGTGACCATTTGTACTGACATGTGATCAGTTGTCTGGGAGCAGAATGCTGAGAGTCGCCGATAGTCGCCATGCACTAACACAAATCAGTAGTTGGGTTTTGCGGTTTTAAGATCGTATTATGGTTTTGGTATGTTGAAGTTACCGATCAATATTGTCATTCTGACGAGTCTGATGCTGCTCTCTGTATTAACGGGGTGTGGAGATGGATCACAAATTGACGGGTTTGTGCAAATCAAGACGGCTCCTGATAATTACACCATTGAAGATCTGAAAGCCTTTGGTTTTAAAACTTCTAAGCACTATGACGTTAAGGGGTTACCTGACGGACTAGATGCTTGGAACGGCTTCTGGGGTCTGGATCCTTATGAACGTCATGATTATGAGATTCGTTTTTATTCATCTCATGACCTTGCCGTTTCAAGTGGTAAGCCTGTTGCGATTGAATCAACCGGGGCAGAGTTTGAAGCTAATCGCGATACAACACAGCCTCTGTTTTCCAGCGGAGAAAATTCGGGATACCGGATCTTCAAAAAAAAACAGACTTGGACCGAGGGTGTGAAGGACAGATGGCATGCCAATCCTTTGGGGTCTGTTGGTCCAACTTATCCCGACTGGATGATACTCGGCAATATGGTGATTCTATGTGACGGTCTTGATTCTGAAGAGGCTTTGATTAGATGTGCCGAACTAATCGATAATTTCTTATCGTTCGAAGGAAGTTAGTTGGGTGCTTTTACTGCTCTTGAGTCTATACTCGACAAACGCTCCGCCTAATACAAATTAGTAGGTGGGTGTCAGGGTGCTGAAATTATTTATTCAAAGTATTAATTAAATCAGAACAATTTTGTCTGGCATCTGTTAAATCCAAACCTTCACATAAAATCATAGCGTTTCCAAATACTATGTAGTCCAGATACTTTGCTCTTACGGTGTTAGATTCACTTCCGCTCATACCTCTGCCGCTTCTCGTCCTCCTATCTTGAATTCCTTCTTTCCACGATGAAAGTGATTTACCTAATATCGCATCTTCACCTATTACCTCTTCAACGTATTTCACTCCTTTATCTAAGGCTAATTGTTGAGAAGGATAAGTTCTTATTTCATAATCCAGAACGATAGATTTAGTGGAATTATTTTTCCAAAACCCAAACCAAACTCCGGTGGAATCTTCTAGTTCAGAAACATCATATTCTTTGACGACTTTGAATCCTGTATTTTTGAAATCTTCAATGGAATATATTCCACTCTCATTGGTGATTTTTTCTAGAGTGGTATTTTTAGAATTTGCAGTACCTGTCTCATTTGAGCAACCAAATATCTGGACTGCAAATAGAGATATGGCAAGTAGTACAACGGTTCGCGTTAGCACATGAACCTCCAGCGTTTGTAATTACTGCGATTATGATATAACCCTGATGCACCGATAGTCACCACGGCACTAATACGAACAGGTAGGTGGGTGTTAGGGTGGCGGGGATGTGTTAACGTTGTCAGCTTGTCCAAGCTAAGGTTAATAATACTCGTATCGCTGCTGGCGGTAGCGGTTCTATCTGCTTGCACGTCATCCAGTGACACTAGTATAGAGAGTGCGGCTCTCTCAGACATCTCGGTTGAGGATGCAGCCGCTGCGATAGTAAAAGCACAGGAAATTACTGATGCTGTTGATGCAACCATTCAGGCGACAAAAATCTCTGGTGCTGTTGATGCAACCGTTGAGGCGATGGCAGTTGTTCCCACTGAGACGGCGACTCCACCACTAGACCCAACCGTTGTAATTGAGACTGTTGCTGCATCTACTGTTACAGAATCGACAGGTACAGTAACTCCGACTGCTTCAGTAGTTGTTCAGGTTGCAACACCCACATTGATCGTAAAGGGATCGATTGAAACTGTGATTGCAACAGCAGCCGTAACACCTACAACGGTTCCCATCCCTGTACCCGTACCTACTCCGACTCCTACGCTGAGACCCACTCCGACTCCTACCCCGATTCTCCTTAACTACAACATAATTGAGGGGACTACCCCGATAGGCACAAGTGGTTACAACTACACGCTTCAGGGCTTTTTCGTTGAAGACTACGATCTGGTATCTGACCTGATATCAACACAGATCAAATGGGGCGACAGCAACGACTACCAACCGGTATCTGTGATGCAGGGGACGGGTGAGATCCTTGCGAACCACACCTTTACTTCAGGCGGATCTTTCTATGGAGAGATCAGGCTTGTGAGCATAAATACCGGTGAGGTGCTGGCAAACGTGCCAATAAACATAGTGATGAACCTTGGTGACATAGCAACTGCCGTACCCACCATTACAGTGGCTGACGTTGTAACTCCGACTTCGACGGTCTCTGCTGGAGCGACCTCAAATTCGATTGTTGAGCCTGTAAACAGTAGAAGTGGTAGTGATGCAATTGATCCTCTTATCAAATATTCTCCTGTATCCGGGGAGAAAATTGTTGACCAAAGTATTTTAAATCAATATAGCCCAGACAATTACCTACATTTTGACTCATTTGATTTCCATGGAGAATACCAGGGTAATAATGCGAATACATCAACTTATAATCAAAATTTAATACCTAAGCCTGATCCTACCGACACTATTTCTCTTCCAAGTGATTTTCCAATCCTAGGAAATGTCTTCACTATTGAAGTTCAAGTCTACTCATCAGTTGACCACCCAAATATGGCTCATAGAACAATCATTGGTAATGATGCCAATCCTAAAAAAAACGACAGGGTCAGACCCCCAACTATTACGATTAATAAGGAAAATGGGATAAACCAAATCAGATATGGATTCGGCGTTGGACCTGATTCGAAAGGAAAACGAAGGGTTATTGATACTGACATGGCTGAAAACCAGTGGTATCACATCGCTTTTACCTTTGATGGCACCACCACCAAATTATTCATTGATGGCGTAGAAATTGACAGCTCTGATTTTGCATCAGGTTTAACACCACATCCAGTACCTCTTTCAATTATTGGTAGGCAATTTTTAGGGAAAATGGATGAAGTCCGTATTTGGAGCATAGCCAGAACTCAAGAGGATATTCAATCCACATTGACAGGTGAACTCATTGGTAACGAACCGGGACTGATTGCCTATTATCCGATGGACGTTGATCAAAATTGGGAATTAATTGATAGAGGCCCAAATAATCATCACGCCACTATTACAAATGTCGAAATTCTCCAGAGGCACAGCTCATTAGATTGCCCTAACGCCAATGGTACTTTGGCCTGTCCATATCCAACGATAAGAGAAGCATTGGATACTGCTCAAGCAGGAGATAGCATATTTATAAAAGATGGTAGATATCCTGAGGTAATCTTCAAAGAATTATTCAATCAATCTCACGAGACAAATGGTCCAAAAGTTACGCTCAGGGGTGAAAGTACAAATGTCATATTGGACGGAACTGTCCCCTTAATAGCAACCTGGCAACTCGTGAACGGTAGATATGAGGCTTCAGTTGACATGAACCAACTGTCAAATGCGGCCGGCACAAAAGTTGAAAACATTTATGCTTTGTGGGTAGATGACAGGTATATGATTCCGGCAATGCCTGTTAATTTCACCAACCCTACAGATGTTTCAACAAGCACTCAAAACAATCCGGAAATTGGCACTGTATTTGATTTAAATCTAACTTCTCCTTATTACCTACCAGGAGAACAGACTTTAGAAATGCAAGATGAGTATATCGTTGGCGATATAAATAACTTGGATGCTATTGAGGAATGGTCATTTGATGAAGTAAATAAGAAGTTGTATTTGATTCCAGCAGATAAGATTCCGGATTCAGAAAATGTGCGAGTAAGGGTTCGTACAAAAATTGTCAATATAGAATTTTCGGATAATCTGGAATTCCGTAATTTACATTTTTTTGCCGGCGCATTTAATTTTTTACAGTCTAGCTATATCCTCTTTGAAGATTCTAAGTTCTCCCATAGTTGGGAAGCCGGAATCAGTTACCTTCGCCCAGGACGCGATGAGGGCTGGATGCGAGGGAATACTTTTAAGCGTGGAACAAATAACACCGTAAGAAATGCTATTTTTCAATATATAAATGATGCAAGAGCTCTTAAGTTCAGCGGGTCGATGTATCCATTAGTTGAGAACGTTTTATTTCAATATAACGACTGGTTTAAGAACACAGTATGGTCCCCTACCTCGAATGATAATTTCAGAGGAGGCAACAAATGGCATGACGAAACAAGTATTGTCGGTGGGAGTACTTGGCGATATGTCACGAGCCAACAAAATCATACCGGCGGCATTAGTCCAGGATTAAACTCACTGGTCGAGTATGCAAGAGTACAAGATCAATACATCAATATCGATGGGAGTGGAATTCAGAGAACCAGAGGCAATGCATCGAATTCAACGACTCGATATAGCTGGCTTTTAAATAATCAGCGCAACGGAATGAGACTTGATAGCAGTTGCGGTGGGACTGATGCTGTTATACATAATGTGGTATCGGCAGGGAACAAATTAGCCTTCAGATTAAAAGGCGACAGACACAGGGCATTCCATTTACTTGGCTATGACACTAATCAAAATGACATTTCTATGCCCAGAAATAAATATTGCGGGGATGACCCGGTAAATGACCATTCTGAAACTATGGCAGGTAATTTAAATTCTCGCCTACTTAATTCAGTTGCAGAAAAGAACATATCGGCACATACACCAGATGCCGGTGACCCAAATGTTACTGCAGGGAATGGCGCAGCTATCGCAGAAAATATTAGCAATGAATTCCTACTCAACCAGTCTGGTATTTGGTACGGAAGGGCATTGGATGAAGACAAAATACCACCTTTCACATACCCACATTTTGAATTGCAGGATCCGTGGGTTGAAAACCGAGAAAGATCTGATGCATCCTTACAATCACAGTTTGGATTAAATCCATTTACAGAGGGTGTCCAAGGTTATGATTTTAGGCCTAGACAGGGTTCACCGTTAGTAGATGGCGGTGTAGTAATTTCAGGCATTAATAATGGAGAGGATATTGACCAAAATAAGGCTCCTAACCACCCTCCATCATATCCCGGACAGCATAGAGAATTTATAGGTGATGCCCCAGATATAGGGGCCTATGAGTATGGCGATTCCGTCTACTGGATTCCAGGGTACAGGTACTATTATCCAAGTGTACCTATTCCGGGAAACGGAGCAGTGGATGTAGCCCCCGAATATGGTCTGTCATTTAATTATCCTTGGAAAACGGATTACTCAAACACGACAGCTCAAGTCACAATAAATGGCCCTGGAGTGAATAAAACGATCACTTTAAGTTACCCTAATAATGTAGTCTTTGAAACGTTTCTACCAGGTCAAATCTACAATTGGTCAGTTACAGTCGATGGGGTTATTAGTAACACCTGGCACTTTACCGTAGCCAATAAAATACACCCATTAAGTGACAGATCTGTTGATATTAATGCCGATGATGAAAAGCTCCTTCCAAACCATAACAAAAGTCTGAGTTTGTCCGACGGGGTTTTATCTTTCTTGAAGTTTGATATCCCTTCTTCTATTGATTCTGATTACCAGGTATTCCTAAATTTAACACCGGAAACACTGACATCATTAAATGGCCAAATTATGTTATACAAATACAACTATCAGGGCTGGGGAGAGAAACTAGACACAGATAATATTGGTTTGCTGGATCATAGTTTGCTAACAGCTTTAAAAAGCATTTCCACGACCAACACCTCTTCCACGCTGTCAGTAGAAATCACTGACTATATTGATTCACCCGGAGAAATTTCGTTCGCTTTGGGAGTATTGGACCCTAATGATCAATTATCCTTCTTCAGTAAGGAAAAAATGATTACTGATGGAGTTGACCTTTATGTGTTGGCAGGTGACCTTCTTGGGCCTTCAGGTAATGGAAGCGGGTATGCGCCCTATACTGATGTATGGCCCAATATCTCCTTCTTGGAAAAAGATTAGTAAACCCGATGTCAGACAGTCAACTTGATCGGCTAACATCCTACGTCAAGGGGGTCAGCCGACCCCCTTGAGACCGCTGCAGATGAACTTCCTGTAAAGTCAGGTTACCCGCGCCTGTTTGATTGTAAAACCGCCAATAACCATTGTCGTGACAAACCAACCTATGAACCCGATGAACCATATTATTCCACCTACAGCCTCTATGGCCGTGGTTGAATCTAGACCAGGATCTCCGGCTGGAATTACTCCACCTATCAAAAGCAATAGTCCAAATAATCCAGTAAATGCACCTAATATGAGGTTCAGATTTTTTTGCCTAACTATTGCTATTCCTAGCAACAATATGGATGCGCCAATTAAAGAAAAGGAACTGTGCGCTATACCTTCTGAAATGGCATAAGCGACAGCGGCGTCACCACCCCGTTCTGTATACGAAGTGTCAAGCAAAGACATTTGCAGGCCGCTTGAAACAACAAGTATTGCGGCCGCCAAAAAGGCTAAAACTGAAGCCAATCCAGCGATGTCGGATCCAGGTCTGTTTTCACCTTGCATGGAACGAGCTAGGTATGCCGTACCAATCAAAGTAGCCAATATTGAAATAGTAAATACCGTTCCTGAAAGCGCAGACTGCATCGAGCTATCAATAAGCTGTTGCGCCGCAACAGCAAAGCTGTCAGTTTCTGACGTCGAAGTCTCTAAAAACGTGGTGATGAAGCCTAATATCATCCCACCCAGCATCATAGAGCCCGTAAGCATTTTAGATCCCATTATGAAACTCCTAAACCAGAGTTATTTCTCTATATACAGTGATATTTGGGCTATATTTTATAAAGCAAAGTAAGAAAAAGACATACGTTTTGAGATACAGATAAAACCAATTTAATAACTAATAAAAGTGGGACCCCTAACAGGACTCGAACCTGTGCCTCCGGTTTGGGAATTGTACTGAAGGTGTTTTAAACGGTCATTTTAAAGATTAGATTATCTATATTTGTACTCAGCACAATGGTTAATCTTCACTAACAGTCTTAGTCCTTATCGGTACATCCTCAGAATTTGTCTAAATTATATTTCTGGCCGCATCAATCAAAAGATAGATGGATATCAGAGCTAACAAAATACCACTTGCTCGTAGTATTAGAGATCTTCTTTTTGAAATTGTTGAAACCATTTTATTGTTACCAATAACTAGGGCTACGGTTGTGTACCATGCTCCATCGATAATACCGGCTGTCAAACCCATGATGAAAATTTCGACCCAATTTGAACCTGTATTTACAAACTGACTAAATATCGCTAAGAAAAACAAGGCTATTTTTGGATTCATTATGGAAATTCCGAATCCTTCTAGAGCGGCTCGTGTTAATTTGCGGTTGGGTGCTAGGGTTTCAAGAGTTTTAGGTGAAGGAACTGATTTTGAAGCTGTTATGGATGTTCGGTAGCCAATGTATAGGATTAAGCAAGCCCCGATAATTTGAAAGATATTAAGTACAACTTCGTAATTCAATATGATGGTTGAAAGCCCTACAACGGTTAGCATCGCCCATATTACGATTCCGAAGGCGTGAGATATTCCGGTAACTGAACCGCATATCTTACCTCTGTTTATTGTGTTAGTTACTACGACAGCAAGGCTTGGCCCTGGCGTGATAGCCCCTAAAAAACATATAAATATGATTTGTACCCAGGAAGTTAGTTCCATGATGCAATGTTTCTCCCTGGTTCAGTCATAGCAAAATTTCCGAGCAAATATCTACCTCAAGTTTGATCACACACAAAACAAATCGGGAGTGGTACCCCTAACAGGACTCGAACCTGTGCCTCCGGTTTAGGGATTGTACTAAAGGTGTTTTAGAAGATCATCTTAAAGATTAAATCGGCTCTATTTGTACTCAACACAGAGCCTATTCTTCACTAACAGTCTTAGCCTTTATTCATACATCCTCAAGAGTTTATGACCATTTTGTGACCATAATTCAACCTCCTATTTAAATAATTGACCTTACGAATAATTTGATTGCTGATTGGTTCTTTGGCGGTATAGCCAAGTAAACTCTTCTTTATAATTAAGGTAAGAGGTGAATATGGTTGGAGATGTTATATACGGCAGGGTGGTATTGCATGAGAGCTCTGTATTTAGGGATAAGAAGTCCTCGTCTGATTATTCAATCGTAATTACCTTGCCCGAAGGCGTGGACGGTGAATATGTTAGCCCAGTACCTATAAAGATAAGTATTGGAATCTGCCTGCGAATTTGAAATATATGACTCACCGCAGAGTTTTTGATGCTGAAGGCTCACATTTCATTGATGAAAATATTCACTCAAGTTTTTGGGAGGCACAGGCTGACTATAAAAGAAGATACTTCAGAGTAACCGAGCCAACATCCTCTACCCAAAATGCAAAACCACTTCCACCAGAAAAAGAGAGCACCTTCTTTTACCGACGGAGAAAGACTCTAACAGGAACCCTAATTGGGGTAGCAATTCTATTTTATTTTGTCAGATTTGCTGGCTATTTCTGCTATCAGAAATATCTACAGTCGAGGGTGTTGATTCAGGTAAGTTTTCTCTTGCGGTTTCGGTTTCAGGCACGTTTTCAGAGTTGGCAATATTGGCAATTATCGGGTTATTATCGTCCAATTGTGCGACCCCAGTAGATGCATCTTTCGACCCGCATCTGAATGCTATAGCACCTATTAGACAGGCAGCAACCATAGGGATCATCAGCCTTAATCGGGGTCGTGCCATAATGATTTTCATCTTTTCACAATACCCTCTTCCCACTTAGTTCGACCAATTGATTACTTCAATATTATGAGAGAACTTTAAGGAAATTATAAGAAGTTTTCACTTGTAGTGGAATCCTAGAGTCGTAAAAGTCATACCAAATAGGGAAATAACTCACGAATTGCAAGGAATTAAAGACTCCAATATATATATCGTTTTTTAGGGGTGATACAATCCAAAAAATACCGGAGACAGCTTAGTTAAAGGAAGGGTTCGGCATGCCAGAAGGTAAGGAACTATATATGCTTATGCTTAGGCGAATGATGCTCATTCGCAAGTTCGATGAAACAGTGAAGGATTTAGTTCAAAGCGCCGAGCTAGTCGGCATGGCTCACTGCTATATTGGTGAAGAGGCAGTAGCCGTGGGTGCCTGCACCGCACTGAGAGACGAAGACTATATAACTGGTAATCACCGGTCTCACGGTCATCCAATATCAAAGGGGGGGGATGTTCGAAGAGCGATGGCAGAATTGCTGGGAAAGGCTACAGGCTATTGTAAGGGCAAGGGAGGGTCTATGCATTTAGCAGACTTCGATATCGGCATTTTAGGAGAATCCGGGATTGTGGGGTCTGCTTTACCCGTTGCCGTCGGTGCAGCAATGGGAAGCAAAATGCAAAACAACGACAGAGTTGTCATCTCTTTTTTCGGGGATGGCGCCAGTAATCAAGGAGCATGTCATGAAGCTATGAACCTGGCTTCAATATGGAAATTACCTGTCATTTTCTTATGCGAAAATAACCAATACGCCGTCACCACCTCTTTTAAGGACACTGTTTCAACGGAAAATGTTTCTGACCGTGCCACTGCCTATAACATGCCAGGAGTATTAGTCGATGGACAGGATGTTATGGCCATGCATGAAGCAACTGTACATGCAATTCAAAGGGCCCGAGCTGGTGAAGGGCCGACCCTTTTAGAAGCCAAAACATATCGATATGAAGACCATTCAGAAGGTCTCAACAGAATTCTCAGGGAGCCTTACAGAACTGAAGAAGAAGTCGAATTTTGGCGTCAAAGAGACCCGATAGACATTCATTCGAAATGGCTTTTGGAAAACGATGTAGCGAGCCAAGAAGAGATTGATAAAGTACAACATGATGTATATGAGGCTATAGGTGATGCTCTTCAATTCGCTAGGGAGAGCCCGTATCCGGATGAAGCAGATTTATTTACTGATATGTTTGCGGACCCAATCCCGCTCCGCTAACCATTAATTGTCGGACTTATAACAAAATGATCTGATGAAAGGGGAATTTTATGGGTGAAATTACATATTCCGATGCGCTTAACCATGCATTAAAGGAAGAAATGCGGAGAGATGAAAAAGTGTTCCTCATGGGCGAAAGTATTCGAGGTGGTATTTATGGTGTGACCGGTGGCCTTTCACAAGAATTTGATAAACGGGTAATTGACACTCCATTATCGGAAAATGGATTCATGGGAGCTGCTGTCGGAGCTGCCGCTGTGGGGATGCGGCCAATCGTTCAATCATTAGCTAGTTTCGCTTGGGTTGCCATGGATCAACTGGTTAGCCAAGCTGCAAAGATGCGTTTTATGTTTGGAGGTCAGGTCAATTTACCCATAGTTTATCGCTGGGGGCTGCTGTATGGTAACAACATAGCCGCTCACCATGCCGATCGCCCATATCCCATGTTCATGAATATGCCGGGGTTAAAGATCGCTATACCTTCCACCCCAGCTGATGCCAAAGGATTGCTGAAAACAGCGATCCGGGATAATGACCCTGTCATGTTTTTTGAGGATAATAATTTAGCCGGCAGCCGTGGCGAAGTTTCAGAAGATCCGGAAATCTGCATCCCGTTCGGAAAAGCAGAAGTTAAGCGAGAAGGAGCGGATGTAACTGTTGTTACCATCGCTGGAATGCTGAGACCAGCCTTGGCGGTTGCCGATGAACTAGAATCTGATGGCATATCTGTCGAGGTGATTGACCCACGGACAATCGTACCATTGGATACCAAAACCATTCTAGACTCTGTTGAAAAAACAGGCAGGTTAGTTGTTGTTGACCCTGCGCATCGAAGCTGTAGTGTGGCGTCTGAAATATCTAGCATAGTTTCTCAAGAAGGGTTTTGGAGCCTTCAAGCCCCAATTCAAAGAGTGACCAGCCTTGATTGTCATTTCCCTTTTAGCCCAGCATTAGAACATCTTGTTTACCCTAATGAAGATAAAATCGCTGATGCGATAAACCTAACACTTGAATGAAAATAACCCGCTTAACCGAGCAAGGAAATAGTAAGGTGTAATGCATGGCCATTAACGTTGCCCTCCCTCAATGGGGTATGAATATGGAAGAGGGAATTCTGGTTAAGTGGTTAGTTGATCAAGGCGAAGAAATCCGAAAAGGCCAGCCTTTAGTGGAGGTTGAGACTTCCAAAATTAGCTCTGAGTTGGAATCACCAGCTGACGGAGTGATAGCACATCTAATGGCGCCGGAAGGAGCTGTCGTCAAAGTGGGAGATTTGGTGGCGGTCATCGGGGAACCGGGGGAAAATCCTCCTAGACCAGAGAAGACAGCATCTAAGCCCGGGAGAAGGAAGTCAACTCAAGAATCCCGTTTTAGCCTGAATAAACCAAATAGAATAAAAAGAACCCAGGCTACCCCAATTGCTCGAAAATTAGCTAAAGACAATAACATTGATATTGATGAACTGACCGGATCCGGGCCAAATGGAAGAATTTCTGAAGGTGATGTAAGGGAATACATCAAAAGGGACAAAGCAGGAACAAGGACAAAAACCGGTCAAATTTCCCCAAGAGCCAGAAGACTCGCCTTGAACAATAATATCGATCTGAATCAGATTTCAGGAACTGGCCCCAATAGGCGTATTTCCGTTGCAGACGTGGAAAATGCTATCGGTTCAATCGCTGACGCTGGTGTAGATGAAAAGTCGATAGGCGCTTCTCAAACATTATCTGGCTTGAGAAAAACCATTTCAGAACGGATGTCCCTCAGTGTGCGAACCATGGCACAGGTGACATTAACATCAGAAATCGATGCTACGAAAATGGTTGGTGTTAGGAAAAATTTACTCCAATCTTGGCGTTCTCATAAAATACGTCCAATGGATCAAGATATCCTGGTCGCAGCCGTCGGGGATGCCCTCACAAAACATCCTCGTTTAAATTCTTTCCTTAAAAATGACACGGTGTTATTGGCAAAGGACATTAATGTGGGCATAGCAATGGCTGTACCTGATGGATTGATGGTGCCGGTCGTTAATTCTGTAAATGAAACCAGTCTCATCGAAATAGCAAAAAATCTCCGAGATCTGGCAAACAAAACTCGAAAGAACAGTTTAAACATAGCCGAGGTTTCAAATGCAGGGTTTACTATAACTTCTTTGATGAATCATGACATCGACGTTTTCACCCCTTTGGTTGACCCGCCTCAAGTCGCGATTCTAGGAATCGGAAGAATAACTGATAAACCTGTAGTGGTCGATGATGAAATCGTTATCAGGCAGATTATGCATATCAGTGTAACTTTTGATCATCGAGCTTTAGATGGTGTTCCCGTCGCTGAATTTATTCACACCCTAAAAAGCAACCTTGAAGACCCCGAGTGGCTGAAGGAACGTTGCCTGAACAATCAACTACCTTCGAGACGCAATTAAAATTGCTAAGCCATATGAATTTATTGTCCGGTTGTAATTAGCAATAAGAGAAATCACCCTTTGATCCTAGACATCATCGAGGTATAGAACTGGGATTTAATTTATTTTCCTCAGGAGTGCTATTATCAGCTTAGCAAGAACTACGGACGATTCAGCTTGAAAACGGAGGTATAAATGTTACCTATAAGCACGGAACCGATGCAGATTAGAACCTCAAATATTATTGATTCAAAAGGAGACGGTCCATGGTATGAAGCCCTATTCTCAGATGGACGCAATAATGTGGGGTTAATCTGTGACACTCTAGGATCGGTAAACGACGATCACTACCATCCTGACTTTAATGAATTTTGGATCATACTCAAAGGTTCACTTGAGTTTGAAATAGGTGATTTCCCGACCATACATGCCCACAAAGGAGATGTTGTACTAGCTCCTGCTGGAGAAAGACATCTTATAAGAACTATTGGCAATGAATCTTCTGTTAGATTGCATGTAAGCAAGATTGGTTCTGATCATGCCAATAGGAAAGATCGAAGTAATCAGACAGTCCCCTACCCTACTCAAAAAGAACCCCCTAACCTTCTACATACCACCTTGGACTCAGTAATAGAACAACTGGGCGAACCACAGTGGGTAACTAGCATCATCAAGGATTCATTAAATACTGCCAATCTGGTATACAGTGCTCCTGGTACACCACATGACGCGCACTGGCACCCAGAATTCGACGAATGGTGGACAATCCTGAAGGGGGAGCTAACCTGGAATCTGGGTGAAAAACGCCCCGTATACCAGGTAAAAGAAGGCGATATCATGTATTTGCCTAGGGGATTGAAACATCACATACTTACCCAAGGCTCGGAAACTTCCTTCAGATTGGCAATAACTGATTCCGAAGGGCTCCACGTTTTCCAGGAAGGCGATGAAGATGCGCCTCCTCCTCGGGAATAGAACCTTTAAGGCTACTATTTCACATGTCATCTCAGGTTTGGAGGCAACCACCAAATGAATTGACGTGTTTAAATGGAGTGAAGTCTCTATCAGGACTAAAACTTTGTACATTCGGTTTAGGAATCTCTTTGCCAGTCAACCGTAATGCATACGGCGACCTATTAGCTAATATAACGAAATCTGGCAAATTACCATAAGTGTGTTTCCTGAACTAAATCCTGTTTGACTAAGGGTTCAGATATATATTGATACTTTGACGAGAATATTCACTCCAGTCTCGCGTCCCGGTGCTCTCTGTCTATTTCTTCCAGTTAGCCCGTTCTGCCTCGTAGGCCCGGCTCGCATTGTGCAATGCGCTTTCCCTCTCCTCTGCCAGAGTGTCTCTCATGCCTCTGAAGAAATCGAAAGACATGTCCAGACTAGCCGTGCTGCCTTGGAATTTGGGCATGACGTACCTGGCGGCCAACTCGTAGCTGTTTTTCATCTGTTCATGGGTACCGAGCTCTGTTGCCAAGAAAATGAACTTGCCGAAGCCGCCACTTTCCTCATCGAGACGATTGATAGAGTCCACGAGGTCGTCGGGAGTGCCAATACACCAAATACCCTCGTCGACCATTTTATCGATAATCTGGTCGGCCGGGCCATCGATCGGTGGGTTGCCCACCACTTTATCGAAGTACTCCCTCATCAACAGCCCCGAATTCCTGCGGGCGATGGACATCGCCTCCTTTTTGGAGTCGGCTAAGAACACATGCTGCACTAAGCCCCAGTTTTCGCGGTTCATCTCCCGGCCGAATTCGGCAGCAGACTGGACCCCGATCTCCCAAAGATCTTTGAGAGTATTGTGATAGAAACCCCCAGGCGAACGGGCGAACGTGAGGGACACGGGGGTTGCTCCGTGCTTTCCGGCAAGCTTCATCCCTATCGGTGATTGGGCTGAGGCCACCATGATTTCAAAGTGAGGTTGGCTATAAGGACGGAGTTGAAGATGCGCGTCTACCAACTCAAACCAGTCGGAACGATAGGTAAACGGTTCCTCTTCGGTTAAGAGTCGCATGATCACGTCCAGTGACTCTTCCATGCGAGGCCGCGCCTGTTCGTGGGGTAGGCCCAGCATGTGCCCATCGGAATTGAGAGCGCCTGGTCCTACCCCCATCGCTGTTCGGCCTCTCGTCAAATGGTCCAGCAGGACCATTCTATTCGCCACTATCAGTGGGTGGTGATAGGGCAAAGGAATAACGCCAGTGCCAAGCTTGATGTGCTTAGTGCGCTGCGCCGCGGTTGCAATAAATATTTCTGGAGATGAGATGGTTTCCCAACCACAGCTATGGTGTTCTCCTATCCAAGCCTCATCGTAACCAAGATAATCGAGCCATTCAAGCAACTCAAGGTCTCGTTCTAGTGCCAATGTTGGGTTTTCAAACGGTGCATGAAATGGTGCTAGGAATATTCCAAAACCTAATCTATCGGGTAAAGACATATTCACCTCCCTAATTCCAATTATCTTCCACCTGAATCAATTTCAATTTTTCCAAACAACCTTCCTCCGGTATATCCTACCAAGGTATTTAGAAAGCCTTCTCAAATATGAGGCTCGTCTGCGTTGATATCACAATTTCATCATATGGTTGGAGTCATATCTTATAAGTTGTTCATGGTCTGGAATTGAAAAACACATAAGGGTACATGACCTTAGGCATTCCGCAGTGAGCTTAGCCCTTCTCAAAGGGGTCCCTGGGAAAGTGGTTCAGGAAATGCTCGGGCACACACTATTCATCCACGATGGATATCTATAGCCACGTCGACCCAGGTATGCATATGGAAGCTTCAGAGAAGATGAATGAAGTCTTAGAAGGCTAGCATTTCAAAAAAGGAGCCACATATTTAAGAAGGCAATCGGTACATATTCAAATCAGAAGTCCAATTCTCTTACAGGGGCAATATCACACTTGGTCCAGCTTAAAGCAGGCCTCAAAAATTCGTACAACTTATCTACTTCATCAGTATCTACCACATAGACAGCACGATGCTCTGGTCTGCCTCCGAGGGCTAAAATGACTTTCACTCCTGCTTTTTCTGCCCCCTCAGAAGTAATCATTTTTCAGGAGAATTGGTTACTAGTGGGCAACTTTCTACGGTGTGGTCAACAGTTACATGAAATAACATGTTTTCCCTCCGTAATTTCTAACCATTATTATATTTCTTGTATTCACGAACCTGTTCTGTAAGCTATACGACTTAGAGTTCTAAACATTCTCACCGTCAATGACGAAACCTTGCTTCTAAAAGGAGCAAAGCTTTCACCGTTTACCTCAGCAATTATGCTGTTTACATCTTCAAGTGAGTTTATTCCATTAACTATTCGCACTACATCAGGATTACCAAACATTGGAACAGAAATAAGAGGGTCCATCGTTTTAGATGAATCTGCCATCTCAAGAACAGTATCCAGCAAATTTGGAGCTTCACCCCTCTTTGCAACAAAAATAGTTCTTATCATGTACTTAGCCTCTGGAGAAAATACCTCAGGCTGTCTTACATTGCGGATTATGGAGACATTTACATCTTCACAATCTGCTGCCAATTTCTGAAACTTATCTCGAGACTGGTCATTTTCAAGGAATCCATCGTGGAAAGCTTCTATTTCTCCCAACGTATCGAATGTTAAGGCGCTTATGACCCTACTCTTAAGAGCGGGAGGCGTTGAGATTGTGAAAGAGACGTTACCATTTTGATTAAGACCTTTAATTAAATCAATCGAACCCTCTGTTACGTCAAAGTTTTTTCCTTGCTTTGGTATCCTACTAACGTTTTGTATGAATTCCGGCATAATAAGCTCCTTTTATCTGAATTATTGTCCGTAACACAAAATAACCGTTTTACTCGTTATTGGCAAAGTATCGGCTTAAATCTCTCATAGTATGTCAATAGAACCTCAAGGTTTAGATTAATTGGACTTTGTAGATTTAGCTGTAACTATGAATTCAGCCGAGAGTTCTTGACCATTTTGTGACCATAATTTATATTGGCCCAAGAGGTTAAAAAGGCAACCCTGGCCAGACTGGAATCTGTGCCTCAGGTTTAGAAGACCGGCAAAGTCAGCCTTGGGTCGCACAGATTTCTGTCAAAATTCCCTATCGCCAGTACCCTAATAGCAGGAACCTCTCGTTACACCTCAGCCTTCTGAATCAGGCTCTTTTGCCAAAATTTACTGTCATCGGTATTTATGTTCAGGTGGTCTCAAGGATTTATACTCATCATTTGTTAGTATCCTTGACACTGTCATAAACCTCAATCCGAGGGGAATCTCTAACGAAAAACTCGATCCTCGTCCTTGGCAAATGTCAATGGTGATATGGGAATATTTATAATATTCAAATTGATCTTCGGCCATAAAAAACTCGCATCCATGAATGGTGCCGAGGGATAAGTCTATAGATCCGACAATGAATTCACCTTTTTTAAAACACATGGGTGCAGACCCGTCACAGCATCCACCACTTTGATGAAACATAAGGTCGCCATGTTTCTCTCGTAATTGATCTATAACCTCTTTGGCTTTGTCGGTTACGCTGATACGTTCGGTATACATAATAGATGCGGGTAGTTTAAACTGCCCGTTCCCTCTTTTTTGATTTAAAAGAACCCTAAAGGATTTTTATCATAGGATATTAATATGTTTTTGGTATGGCGATAATGGTCGAGCATCATTTTATGTGTCTCTCTACCAATCCCGGATTTCTTATATCCACCAAATGAAGCATGGGCTGGGTATGCATGAAAGCAGTTACACCAAACTCGACCCGCTTCAATACCACGGGACATAGACTGCATTTGATGAATATCGCGTGTCCATACTCCAGCGCCTAATCCATAAAGAGTGTCATTAGCAATTTCCAATGCTTCCGCTTCATCTTTAAAAGTAGTAACACTCAAGACTGGTCCAAAAATCTCTTCCTGGAAAATACGCATTTTATTATTCCCTTTAAATACAGTGGGTTTAATATAATAACCATCTGGGTAGGTTTCATTTTGGTAGGCTTCACCACCGATAAGGACTTCCGCACCTTCTTGTTTCCCAATATCAATGTAATTCAGAATCTTCTGGTATTGGTCATTAGAAGCTTGAGCACCCATCATGGTTCCGCCATCCAAAGTATCACCCATGGTAATGGCTTCAATTCGTTTTAATGAACGTTCCATAAAAGCATCATAAATATTTTCTTGAATCAATGCTCTGGATGGGCATGTACAAACTTCTCCTTGATTGAATGCAAAAAGCACAAGCCCTTCAATGGCTTTATCAAGGAAATTGTCATCTTCCGCCATAACGCTATCAAAGAAAATATTGGGAGACTTCCCACCCAATTCCAATGTAAATGGAATAATATTTTCTGATGCATATTGCATTATGAGACGACCAGTGGTGGTCTCGCCCGTGAATGCAATTTTCTTTATGTCGGGGTGCTTAGCTAGGGGTTGACCTGCTTCTGGTCCGAATCCATTGACAATATTTACCACTCCTTTAGGAATTAGATCCTCAATTAATTCCATTAGAAGAAGGATTGAAACAGGAGTTTGCTCTGCAGGTTTTAAAACAACACAGTTGCCCGCAGCTAAAGCTGGGGCCAATTTCCATGCAGCCATTAAAATAGGGAAATTCCATGGAATGATCTGCCCGACTACACCTAATGGCTCATGTATTTCCATTGATACAGTATTGGAATCAAGATCAGACATTTCACCCGACTCAGCACGAATAACTCCTGCAAAATATCTGAAGTGATCGATTGTCAATGGAAGATCAGCAGCTGTTGTCTCACGTATAGCTTTTCCATTATCCCAGGTTTCAGCTTTGGCTAAATAATCCAGATTTTCTTCAACCCGATCTGCAATTTTATTTAATAGCGCACTTCTTTCAGTTGCAGATGAACTGTTCCATTCGGGAGCAGCTTTCCATCCAGCCTTAACAGCGAGGTCAATATCATTTTTATTTGATTTTGGAACTTTAGCAATTAGACTTCCATCAACTGGTGAATTATTATCGAAATAGTCACCATCTACCGGCGGCACCCATTCTCCACCAATATAATTCTCGTACTGGGATTTAAATTCGGGTCTATTTGACATATTTAACTCCAAATTGTTTTTCTTATTGACTCCTGGATAGGATAGTTGCGGTTGATAGGTGTATTGTCACCATTTGCATTGAATATGACAAGTGACGGATGACAAACCCAAGGTACCTAGCGCTACCCCTCAGGAAGGTTTGGAATCTGTGCCTCAGGTTTGGAAGACCGGCAAAGTCTGTCTTGTTTCGGACAGGTTGCTGTCAAAGTTATTATTTTCAGCTTGTACATCATGGTGAAGAACCACAATACAGTCTATTCCGTGACTACAAGGAATGGTACCCCTAACAGGACTCGAACCTGTGCCTCCGGTTTAGGAATTGTACTAAGGGCGTTTTAGAAAGTCATTTTAAAGATTAGATTATCTTCACTTGTACTCAGGACAGAGCCTATCCTTCATTAACAGTCTTAGCCCTTATTCATACATCCTCAATAGTTTGTGACCATTTTGTGACCAAATATGAAACCCAGTAGGTAGCAAGAAGCTATGAGTAAATTGGACGCTTTACTGACTAGCTAAAATTAGAATGATATTAAGCTAGTTGGAAATTTTCAGTGTAGGTTAATATCATTGTGGAATCATATAAGACATATAAAGGAAGTGTAGGAATGAAAAAACTTCAGGAACGCATAGCCCAGGGTGAGGTCATTATTATAGACGGCCCGATGGGCACTGAGCTCGAGCGTCGTGGTGTGCCGATGCACGGCGAGGCGTGGAGCGCGGCGGCCCTATACACTCATCCGGAAGTGGTACGCCAGGCACATGAGGACTATATCCGCGCGGGTGCAGACATTATCATCACGAACACCTTCGCCTCCGCACGACATACATTAGAACGCACGGAGATGGCAGACCAGGTGCGAGAGCTTAACACCCGCGCCGTCACGCTTGCAAAAGAAGCGCGCGAAGCCACAGCAAGCGACCGCCCGGTCTATATCGCCGGTTCCATATCGACTTCTTTCAGGGGCGGCACTCAAGAAGCGAGTGCTAACTACAGGGAGCAGGCCGAGATACTCACCGAGGCGGGCGCTGACTTCCTTATTATGGAAATGATGGTAGACGTTCAGCAGTCCGCGTACGCAATCGAAGCGGCGGTGTCGATAGGGATTCCGGTTTGGGTGGGATTTAGCTGTAAAATACGAGACGATGACTCTCAAGTTGTTTTTCGGGAGCTCCCTTGGACGCACGGCAAGGACGAGGACAAGACGTTCGCGGAGGCTCTGGACTCCCTGCTGCCCATAGGAGGCTCGTTGGTGTCTGTGATGCACTCCGACATCGAGGCCACGGCGCCTGCGTTGCGTGCTGTGCAAGAACGCTGGGATGGACCTTTAGGCGCTTATCCCGAATCTGGCAGGTTCGTGAATTTCAGCTGGCAGTTCGAGAACGTCATTCCTCCGGAAGATTTCTTGTCTGAGGCCAAGAAGTGGGTGCAGATGGGTACACAGGTAGTCGGGGGATGCTGTGGAATTGGGCCGGAGCATATCCGTTTGCTGAGAGAGGGACTTCCGTCGCACGTTCCGGCGGAACAACAATCCGTATCGTGACTAAAAAGAGTGGTACCCCTAACAGGACTCGAACCTGTGCCTCCGGTTTAGGAAACCGGTGCTCTATCCTCCTGAGCCATGAGTGGTTTTGATAACAAAACTTGCAATATTGTCTATGACATGCTGTCGATCCTTCTTATCCTCACATAGAAAG
>PVBE010877146.1_pt1 | contig 22900 bp, 21 predicted proteins | sample 1631181 | NCBI WGS metagenome assembly PVBE01 (sample SAMN08397723, study PRJNA350692) | Marine metagenome, whole genome shotgun sequencing project. | isolation source: water | place: Pacific Ocean | collected 2012-04 | reverse complement strand
TCCGCATAGGGACCATAGGTGCCAAAGCCCTTGATGGTGGAATAGATTAGGCCCGGGTTGATATCTTTAAGCACGTCATAGCCTAGCCCGAGCCGGTCCAGGGCGCCGGGCGCGAAATTCTCGACCAATACATCTGATTCCACGATCAGCTTCTTGAACAGCACCTTGCCCTCATCGGATTTCAGGTTCAGGGTCAGGCTGCGCTTGTTGGCATTCAGGATCAGAAAGAACAGGCTATCGCCTTTGCCATCCGCCATGTTGCGCCGCGCAACATCACCGCCTGTCGGTTCTTCCAGCTTAATCACGTCGGCACCGAGAAAGCCCAGGATCTGCGCGCAGGCCGGGCCTGCCTGATTGTGCGTCATGTCGATAACGCGGACGCCGTCCAATGCCGTGCTCATGGCTATATTTCTCCCAGAGTTGATGTTGGCGAAAATCCTAGCACTTAGTCAGGATGGATCATAACGTTTGCCCTCGGTTTCGCGCTTAGCCAGGGGATGCAAATGTATGTCAGACGGATCGGGATCATCCTTGTAGCCTTCCTCCTCATTGCATCCGTTCAATCGTCCGCGGCGGATTAGGCGAACGACGTCGACATTCAACCGCGCCAGTTGGGAGCCACGCCGCAGCCGGGCCAAGATCTTGATATCCAGTATCCCTGCAAGTTCTGGAGCACCTGTGAATTGGCGGACTTCACCAAGAGGCTGGATATCTATGCGCTGTTCGTGATGCACCAGGGCACGCCGGTATTGCATTCTGTTGAACCAGAGTATGGCACAGACAAGAAATGCAAGAAGAAGACAGCCCGCGAGCGCTATGGCATTGCCTCGATCGTGAAATCAACAACCTCTCTCTTGGCCGGCTATGTTTTCAATGATCCAAAATTTAGCGCGCCGGTTGATATTTGAACCACGGCTAAGGACGCACATGCCGAACCTGGCATCACGTATCCGAACGAAGAAGCGACCCTGCGTGACCTTCTACAAATGTCCAGTGGTATCGGGTGGGATGAAAATAGCGAAAAGCAAAAGGCGGTCATCCGAATAGAAAATATTTCCGACGGCACGTACCCGCGTCCATATCCAAAACACCTTGCGTCATGGCGCCACGGTGGACGGATTATTCGAGGTGCTGCAGCTAATCGCCAGTCTTGGCATCTATTCTTGTACCGTGGGCGTGCCCATCCTGGCGAAGGAATCCGAGACGGCCAAATCGACCTCAACTGGCCTTGGACGCCGTTTTCAACTTGCTATAAGCTTTTGGCGTTGGTGCAACGTAGTTTGAGAAAGGGCGGGAACAGCCATGGCGGATATCATCATCATCGGTGGCAGTATCATGGGTTCTAGCATCGCCTATCATCTGGCGATGACCGGGCGTGCGGGCAATGTTTGTGTGATCGAACCGGATCCGACCTATGAATGGGCGGCGGCGCCGCGCTCATCGGGTGGTGTACGCTTGATGCATGGCTTGCCTGAAAACATCGAAATGTCCCGTTACGGGCGCGAGGTCTACAAGGATTTCGCCCGCTTGATGGACGTGGACGGCCAACCGGGCAGCTTTGAATTTCTCGAACATGGCTATCTGTATCTTGTCTCTGGCGCCGAAGGGGTCGGGGCGGCGGAAGAAAGCTGGCGCATTCAAAGAGAATGTGGCGTGCCCAATGATTTGCTGGACCGCGAGGGGTTGGCGGCGCGCTTTCCTTCATTGAACGTGGCCGATGTGGATGCGGCGATCCACGGACCGCAGGATGGTTTCATTGATCCCAATGCCGCCGTGCTGGGTTTTCGCCGCAAGGCAATTAGTCTTGGCGTTGAATATATCGAGGACAAGGTAGTTGATATTGAGGTTCATGGCGGTCTGGCACGGAGTGTGGTGCTGGAATCCGGTGATAAGGTTACGGGCGATATCATTGTTAATGTGGCAGGTGCCTGGGGGCCGAAAATTAGCGCTATGGTCGGCATGACGGTGCCGGTGGAACCATTGAGCCGCAATACCTTCTATTTTGATATTCGCGGCCAGATCGAAACTATGCCGCTGACCAACAGCCCCAGCGGCGTCACCTTTCGCCAAGAGGGCGCTGGCTTCACCGCCGGGCAAACCGACACTAATGTGCCTTTCGGTTTCGATTTCGACGTCAAGCACGAAATGTTCGATGAAGTGTTCTGGCCCTATCTGGCGCATCGGGTGCCCGCCTTTGGGGCGTTGCAGGTCAAGCGCGGCTGGGCCGGGCACTACGCCTATAACCGTATGGACGGTTGCACTATTATCGGCAAGTACATCGGCGGCCTAGATAATTTCTATGTCGCCACCGGCTTTACCGGCGCCGGCTTGCAAAAGGGCCCGGCGATTGGCCGCGCCATGACTGAATTGCTGCTCGATGGCGGCTATCAGTCAATCGATCTCTCACGCATGTCCTATCAGCGGGTGATCGACGAGGAGCCTTTGGTGGAACCTGGATTCACGGCCTGAAGTTTTTTGGCCGAGGCCTTTTTTCAGGCAGATTAGTGGGCATTTATGAGATGCAAGTTGTCGTACGGAACAGGGGGAGTGAAGATATTCAACCCCAAGACTAGTTTGCTGTTGGCCCTGGTAGGTATTTTGGTGGGGCATTACGCATATTTGCATGATCTGCTGTTCGGAGGCGCGGTTATCATGATGGGCCAGCGTCATGGTCTGTATCCGCGGTTGGCTTGATTATTGCCTTGGCCGGTCTGTGGTTTGCCGTGTGCGGCAACGGGGACGAGGCCGCATAGACCTGGGCTAGGCGCTTTGCTAAATAAAGTTCGCCAAAAAAAGTTTTCTAAGCAATAAGGCCTAGCCTGAAGAAGGCTAACCACTTGGTGTGGGGGGCTTTCAAGGTAAGAGTCGAGCTTGCGACAAGGTGGTTAGTCTATGACAAGGCGATGAACCATTGGCTGGGCCCGCACGCACTACAACCAACGACACCCGACAACTGCGTACATTGTGGCGGTGAGCCTAAAACGTCTTGCTGCTGTTCTTGGCGGGGATGATCGACATTGCTTCATATGATTAGGTTCCCGGTATCCAGCGCTGAAAAGCAAGCGTCAGCGGGAAGCCGATCAGAGCGAATAGGGCCAGGTTTGTTTCCCCACTGGCCGCGATCAGCAATGCATCTAGCAGGCAAATTCCGGCCAATAGGGAGATCACGGCCCGGGATACATTGATACGGGCGGGAAACACCAGAAACGAAAGTGCGTACAAAACCCAAAGCAGAAAGGCCGCTAAAATAAGCATGCTTGTCCGATCGACTTCGAGCACCCCCGCGACATAAGCGAAAGGAACACCAAGAAAAATCAGGGGCCATAGATTTGTAATTTGGTTGAGATTTTCCTGCTTGGCGGCAAATGTCAAACCGATCAGGTAACACAGCAAGACAGCCGCGCCAAAATACAATCCGTTTGGCAATGCTGTTGTTATCACCAGACCGGCAGCAATATAAACCAACATACGGCAGGCCCCCATAACCAATGGGCCCAGGGGATTATTCTTGTGGTGCCAGTCATAAAAAACGATACAAGCCGCCAGCAACAGCCCCGCGATTGCCGGCGCCCATCCGATGCCATCCGGTAACCGTGTGCCAGCGCACGCCAAACCGATGATCCCCAATGCCAACATGGCAAAGCCAAGACAGAATACTGTTCGGGCGGAAACTTGACCCGATGGGATCGGCCTATCCGGGCGTTCAGCGGCATCGATCTTGGCGTCAAATGCATCGTTGAGATACATGCCGCCAAGGTAAAAAAATGTCATCGATATCATCAGGGCGGCGATCTGCGCGGCGCTCGCGCCCGCGCCGGCAAGCGTCAACCCGGCTAGAACATTGGTCCAGACGGTTGGCAAGTTCGAGACGCGCCCAAGACGCAATGCAACCTGAATATTCATCAAATCTGGCTCCGGAACCTATCGCCGCGTTACGCGGCTTTTAAGCCAGGCCAGACTATCAAGAATAACAGTCTCTTCCATTTCGTTGACTTCATGCCCCGTGCCGATACCGGTCAACAGGGTTATAGTCAATTCACCACCAAGATGTTCACGAAACTCTCTCAGACCGGCAAGAACCATCAGGCCATTGTCAGCATCGCATATCTCAAGCGCCGGGTGCCACAGCTCGAACCCCAGTTTTTCGAGTAGGGCGCAGATACGTTCTTCATTGCCCGCCCCGAGGTATCCCTTGGCGACACTGTATCGGCTATCCAGGGCCAGACCGATGGCGACGGCTTCACCATGGCGCACGGAATGATGGGTCATGGATTCAAGCTTGTGCGCAGCCCAGTGACCATAGTCCAGCGGCCGGGCGCTACCAGCCTCGAAAGGGTCGCCGCCATGGGCAATTTGATGCATGTGCAACTCAGCGCAGCGGCGGATCAGATGATTTACGGCGGTAGGGTCAAACGCGGCCAAGGCGTCGGCATTGGCTTCGAGAGCGGCAAAAAATCCACCATCCCGGATCAGTGCAACTTTGACTGCTTCGGCCATGCCGGCCCGACGGTCACGTTCACTCAATGTTGCGAGATAAGCGGAATCATTGATCACCGCGAACGGCGGCGCGAAACAACCCAGCAGGTTTTTCGAGCCCCAGGCGTTGACCCCAGACTTAACCCCAACACCTGAATCATTTTGTGCCAGTACCGTCGTCGGTACCCGGATCATGCGCAGACCCCTGTGTGTCGTTGCCGCGACATAGCCGATCATATCCAGAAAGGCGCCGCCTCCGATGGCCACGACAAAGGAGTGCCGGTCAATGCCAAGGTCCAGCATCTGCCTTTGCAGACGGGTGACAAGGTCTGGATCGTTCTTGACGCTTTCCCCGCCCGCCAGGATTTCCGGCGCTGTCACCAGGCTCATCGTTGCCGCATTGGCCAGGGCATAGGACGTGATATCATCAGCCAGCGCCGGTAGGGCGTGGGCCACACCTTCATCGATAAAGACAACAAGGCGGTGCAGGCGATTGGTTTCCAGACGGCTCAGCGCCTGGACAAAAATCTCGTTGTCAGCGGCGAACATATGCTGGGTAAAATAAACCGGATAGGTGAACGGCACGGAAAACTGCTGCATGTACACATCAGTGTTTGTCTGCAGTTGCGTTTCAAGATCGCCCATATCTCGTGCCTCAACCATTAAGCTCTGATCTCCCCCAATATCTCTGATGTGCGCTCCCGGTCACCAGCTTAGCTATGAATGTGGTATTTTGTCCATCATTTGCCACCTCACGCGTCCCGATCAAATAGGTGGCGCAGGATCATGTCCTTGACGGCGACCGGTGCCAACGGACCGTCTTCAGCGAATTCGGGTTCAGACGTAATAAAAACCGCGCCGTCACGGTCGTTGTCCGAGGGTCGTCCATGCGAGCCCTTTACCAGCGCCGCATCCAGTGGAATGACGTCCATCAAGGTGCGAAAGCCAAGGATTTTCTTGATCAGACGCCAGATAACGGCAACTTTTGGAAATTTGATGGCCGGGTCCATAAACAGCTCAACCGGGTCATAGCCGGGCTTGCGATGGATTTCGACCGTGCGGGCAAAATCCGGGCATTTGGTATCGTCCAGCCAATAATAATATGTAAACCAGCTGTCGGCATTTGAAATGGCAATTAGATCACCGGCCCGATCATGATCCAGCCCATATTCGGCTTTGTTGGTCGCGTCCAATACTTTTTCGACGCCTGGTTGGGCTTCGACTAGGGCTTTGATTTCTTCCTCACGGCTGCTGTCATTGACATAGATATGAGCGATCTGGTGATCGGCCACCGCAAAGGCTCCACTGGCGCCTGGATCGAGGATTTCGCGGCCATGTTCTTCTTCACGGACCTGGATTAGACCAGCCTCGCGCAACACCCGGTTCAAATGAATGGGCCTGTCAACCGGCGTGATGCCATATTCCGACAGCACGATGATCCGGGCACCGTCCGCCTGGGCCCGTTCGATCACCTGACCGCAGACGCCGTCAACTTCGAGTAAATCCGTCACGATATCAGGATGATTGGGGCCAAGGCGCTGCAAATTGTAGTCAAGATGAGGAAAATAGGCCAAGGTCAGGGTGGGGTCCCGCGTTTCCATGACATGAACCGTGGCATCACTAATCCACTGGCTGGAAGAAATATCGGTAGCTGGTCCCCAGAAACGAAACAGTGGAAAAAATCCAAGTTTTTTTGTCAGCTCAACCCGCAGGCTTTCCGGTTTGGCGTAACAATCTGGCAATTTGCGACCGTCCGCCGGATACATAGGGCGTGGCGTTACGCCAATATCGGCACTGAGATACATATTGTACCACCAGAACATATTGGCGCAGGTAAATGTCTTGTCGCGCGCCTTCGCTGTCTCCCAGACCCAGTCACCCTTGATCAGCTTATTGGATTGCCGCCAGAACCAGATTTCCGAGAGGCCCTTGAAAAACCAGCCGTTGCCAACGATACCGTGTTCGCTGGGCATTGCGCCGGTAAGATAGGTTACTTGTGATGCGCAGGTTACGGCGGGGGTCACCGTATGCAACGGCCGCATACCTCCCTGATCAGCGAGCCGCTTGAGGTTTGGCGTATGCTCGCCCACCATGGATGGCGATAATCCGACAACATTTAATACGACCGTCTTACGCATTCCGTCAGGTTCCCTATTACTTTGTCATTTGTCGTGGGCCGCCCAAAGGGCAACATTGACCAATAAAACCGAGCCGCGCACTGAAAAATCACTTAAGTTGCGACAGCCGGATAACCCTAGGCTTATCCTCTTACTGTTTGCCTGCAGCCATTGCCCTTAAAACAAGCGATAGGCCGACTGAATTCAATTCTGAATCCCGGAGAAAACTTGCGGTGCATGACATCGGCAACGACAGCAATGCGTTCGTCGCGATCATAGACGTCATCCCATGCGGCATTTTCTGGAGCCCCCCCGGTAGCACGCTTGTAGACGAAGGAGGGCTTGTAGCATTTGAGCGCTAGCTTGGGGGCTCAGATTTTTTTGAAATATTCGATCAAGATATCGGCGTCCTCGTTGGTAATGCCTAGATTTGGCATCAAAGTGCCCGGTTTTACAGAAGCAGGATCCTTTAGCCATGCCTTCATGTTTTCCGGGGTGTTTTTCAGCCTCCCCCCAAGCAGGCGTTTTCGCGTTTTCATACCCTTCAGGGACGGCCCGGCATCGCCGTAGGCGTCTTCAACACCGGGAATGAAGTGGCAGCCGCCACACGCTTTTTCCTGTAAGAGCGCTTTGGCCTCAGGCGATGCGTTAGCGCTTCCGGCACCCCCAGCAATGCTAAAGACAAAAAGCACCAGTGCCATACCAGCCAAGGAAGTGGACGACTTGCGCTGTCTCGGACAGAAAGTGGCAGGCTGGAGACGGGGACCTAACGTCAGAGCAAAATTAATGAACTGGAGTACCTTCGTCATTATTCGTCTTTTCTATTTGAGAAATTAGTCTTTCCGAATTGAAATTAAACAATACAAACAGGGGATATCGTTCTGCAAAACGGCAGAAACCTGGCCGCCTTTCGACGACCAGGAATCTAACCGGCTAATTTAGGCTTACGGTACGATCTTATACACTGTATCGCGAGAGCCGAATGGCCCCATGGAATCCGACGTCAAGGCATAAATATTGCCTTTAAGGTCTTGCAAAACGGCCAGTACATGGGTTTTGAAATCATGATTGGTCACGTTAGCCCGCTCAAAGCCCCACTTGCCACCGCTTTTGGTCGCAGCATAAAGCCTGCCACTCTTGCCGCCGAAGGTCATGCTCCAGTCGCCAAAGAAATATTTACCCTGCCAGGACTTGTGGCTGCCGCGATAGACGGAACCACCAATCACGTTTATACCATAGCAATTCTTACCCTTGAATTTAACGCAGTGATTGTACTCGATGATTGGGGCAATCATTTTGTGGTCGGCATTACAGAACTTCGGGTGGTCATTCGGGTTGAGGTAATCGAAGCATTGATTTCCTTCCAATACGCGCCAGCCGTAGTTGCCACCACTGGTAACGATGTCCACTTCCTCGTAACTGTTCTGTTGAACGTCGGCCACGAAAAGCTCGTGCTTGCCGCCGGTGTCGAAGGTCATCCGCCAGGGATTCCGAAAGCCATATGCGAAGATCTCGCCCCGAGCACCCTTCTGATTAACGAAAGGATTGTCCGCTGGAATCCCATACTCAAGACCATCAGACTTTGAATCGACGTCGATCCGCAAGATCTTACCTAAAAGGTTGCTCAAGTCCTGTGCGTTGCCTATTTTTTTATTATGACCCCAACCCCAGTCATCAGCAAATCCGCCATCGCCAAGGCTTATGTAAAGTTTGCCGTCTGGCCCAAATTCCAACGCACCGCCGTTGTGATTGAACTGCGGCTGTTCGATCATCATCAGCACACGTTCGGAACCAGCATCAGCAACATTGGGGTTGTCGGAGACTTTGAACTCGGAAACGTAGGTGGTGTGATTCCCGAAAATCTCGTGGACCAAGCTTTCTTTCTCGCGCACAATCTCCCGACTCGAATAGACATAAAATTTGCCATTAGTCTTATAGTCGGGATGGAACGCAAACCCCAGCGTGCCCCGCTCATCAAAGCGAACATATTGTTTGACAATCTTGGCTCTCAGGTCGAGAAATGGTTTCGGCCTCATCGTACCGTCGGCATTAACCACGACAATCGCGCCTGTCTGTTCCATGATGAAAATTCGCCCGGTACCATCGGGTGCTTCCTTGAGGTCGATAGGAGCCCCGAGCCCTGTTGCAAAGGCCTCAACCTTGACATCCAACGCTGCCGCAGGGCTGCTAATAAACGCCAAGGAAACAGCTACCGATGCAGCTAATTTTTGTATTGTACGCACAATAAACCTCCTCCTGTTTTGAGTATCATTAGTTCTTGTTGCTAGAGCAAAGCTTTAGCAACACGCTGATTTTACAAGCTATTGGTTAGACCACAAAGCCTCTGAAAAAAGCCATTATGGCGTGTAAACAAAGAAAACCAATTGTTTCAGAACCTCTCCGTCAAACAAGTTTAACGACACAAATGTTAGTGCGTTAATAAACTTTAGTAAACCGCGTTAATGAGCTGGTCCCAGAAATCTGGACAGTAGGGTAAGGGTATTCCGCCCTGTGAGGAGGAATATGAAGATGACGAAACGCCGCCGTTTCACGGCTGCTTTCAAAGCCCAGGTGGCGCTTGATGCGCTTCTCGGCGACAAGACGATCCAGGAGATTGCGGTTCATTGCAAGGTGCATCCGAACCAGGTGAGCACATGGAAGCGCTAGGCCATGGATGGTTTGGGCGCGATATTTTCCAACGGCGCCGACAAGGCAGGGAGCGATCCCGAGGAGAAAGTCCACCATCTGCACGCCAAGATCGGGGAACTGGCGGTGGAACGGGATTTTTTGGCTAGTGGGTTGGCGTGCGTTCCGCCAAGGAACGTAAAACGATGATCGAGCATGTCAACCTGGATCTGAGTATTGTCCAGCAATGCAACATTCTCTCGCTCAGTCGCTCGTGGTATTAATTACACCGCGAAAGGCGAGCGCGCGGAGAACCTGGCGCTGATGCGGCGGATCGACGAGCTGTTCATAAAGTATTCGTTTTACGGCTCTCGCCAGATGGCCGGCAATTGCGCCGCGGGGGCCAATGCGTTGGCCGTCACGGGGTTCGTCGTCTGATGCGTCTGTTAGGGCTGGAGGCGATCTACCAAGCGCCCCGAACCTCCGGTCCCGGATTTATCCCCATCTGCTCAGGGGCACGGCGATCACGCGGGCCAACCAAGTCTGGTGCTCCGATATCACTTACATCCCCGTGCAACATGGCTTTCTATACCTGGTCGTGATCATGGACTGGGCGACCCGCCATGTGCTTGCCTGGTGGCTATCCAATACCATGGATACCCGGTTCTGCCTTGAGGGCCTGAATGAAGCCCTGGCCCGATACGGCAAACCGAAGATCTTCAACACGGATCAAGGCAGTCAATTCACCTCCCTGGCCTTCAATGGGGCGCTCAAGGGTGCTGGCGTGGCGATCTCCATGGATAACATCTTCATCGAACGGCTGTGGCGCAGCCTCAAATACGAGTCGGTCTATTTGCATGAGATGACGGATGGCTTTGTGGCGGAACGGGTGATCGCCGATTGGCTTGGTTTTTACAACACCGAGAGGCCCCATTTATTCCTCGACGGCCAAACACCACTCGAGGCCTATCACCGAGGCCAGCCGGTGGATATGATGGGTAAGCCAAGCGGCTTACCCATCATATCCACCGGCTCAACAACAGCAGAAGTATGATATCGATTTAAAGAAGAATTTGGCGGTATCATCAGACAACGGAATACACCTTAAACAGGCCGTCAAACTGTCCAACAATCTGGAACCACCTCAAAAGCTTAACCAGGGTTGGCGAGTTTGCCATGGTCTTTCCCCGGGGCACTGTGTTAATTGTTACGAACAACTGGATAATGCGTGGTCGCCCGATGGAGAAACCGGATCACGCTCTCCCACGGCACATCATTTGGGCATTGCTTTCCACATCGGATCGACGCAAAAATAAAAGTTATTGACCCTTTCCTTATGAACTTGGCGAGAATGCTGGCCTGCAATCAAATTGTGGATTTCGTGACAAGCAGGATATGAATAGCCACAAGGCCATGGATTTGGCCGCGATCTTATGAATTTTTGACTTTGCGAAATTTTAGCTGGAACCTGAAACGGACAATCACCCATGAGACTCGACCCCGACGGCGATTGTCACCTAACCTATTGCACCAATATCCATGCCGGTGAAACCTGGGAAGAAGTGCAGCGCAATCTGGCGCTTTATCTGCCCCAAGCCAAAGCCGCTTTGTCACCTAGCGCACCGTTCGGCGTTGGTCTGAGGCTTTCGGGGATCGCCGCGGCAAGTCTGGCCGACGAGGACGTTCGCAATGATTTCAAGGCCTTTCTGGCCGAGCGGCATTTGTACGTATTCACGCTAAATGGCTTCCCCTATGGCGATTTTCACGGCACGCCGGTTAAGGAAAATGTCTACTTGCCGGACTGGCGGGATCCAGCCCGGCTGACCTATACAGACCAGCTGGCCGACATCCTTGCCGATATTCTGCCTGACCGCGTGAGCGGCACCATCAGTACCGTGCCCGGTGCCTTCAAGGCCTTGATCCGGACGGACGAGGATGTCAGCGCCATGATGCAGAACATGGTGCGTCATGTGGCGCACTTGGTTGAGCTCCATCAACAAACTGACAAGTTGATTTCCCTGACCCTGGAGCCGGAACCCTGTTGCTTCATTGAGACAATTGATGAATCGGTGGCGTTTTTTGATGGCCATCTGTATTCGGTCGCGGCCCGTGAATTTCTGCAAGGGCTGACCGGTCTGGATGAGGCGGCCGCCGATGCCGCCCTGCGTCGTCACCTCGGCCTCTGTCTCGATCTCTGCCACGCTGCGATTGAATTTGAGGACGCCGCCGAGGTGGTACGCAAACTGAAGGCGGCAGACATCTCTGTCGGCAAGATGCAAATCAGCGCCGGTTTGCGCTTCGCACCTGTCGGCGATCGCACCTTAGAGCTGCTACGTCCTTTTGATGATGCCGTCTACCTGCATCAGACTGTGGCAAAACATGACGGCGCCCTGACGCGCCATGTCGATCTGAAACAGGCCTTTGAATCTCATTCCGCTGGAGCCAGGTCTGATGAATGGCGAGTGCATTTTCACGTGCCTGTTTTTTTAGATGATCTCGGCGAATTTTCCACAACGCAGAATTTTATTCGCGAGATTTTGGCGATTCATCGGGACAATCCCATCTCCAGCCACCTCGAAGTCGAGACCTATACCTGGAATGTCTTGCCCGCTGAATATCGCGATGTTGATGTTGTTGATGCCGTTGTGCGTGAACTGAACTGGGTTCGTCAGCAACTCGATGTGAGTGACCGTGACTGAGCCGGCTCAACCGCTTGAATTGATGCGGCAATGGCTACAAGACCAGCTGTCTCCAGACGCCTGGGGCTGGCTTTCGCAAACGATTGCCCGCCTCGAAAATGGCGGCGCGGACCGAGACCTGTATTTTGCCATCAGTCTGGTGCCGCGTAAACTTGGCAAGGCCGATCTTGTCTTGAACGCCGTTGATCTGGCGGCAGCCGATACGGCGCGCAGCGGTTGGCGCCCCGCGGGGTGGAGCGTTGATCAGGCCGCCCGCATGGTTCTGATGCTATGTGCCACACCCGAGGGGGCGGAGTTTGCCCGGCGACTGGAACAATTGTGCATTACCGCCGATGTACGGGAATCGATCGCCTTCTATCAGGGCCTGCCGCTGTATCCCGAACCCGAACGTTATATTGCCCGCGCCGGCGAAGGCGCCCGTACCAATATGAAAGCCGTATTCGAAGCCGTTGCCCACCACAACCCTTATCCCTCGGAATATTTTTCCGAGAACGCCTGGAATCAAATGGTGCTAAAGACGATTTTTGTTGGCAGCTCGCTTGATCCTATTCAGGGCTTGGATGCCCGCCGCAACAGAGATTTGGCGCTGACACTGATTGACTATGCCCATGAACGGTGGGCCGCCAGCCGCACCATCGCGCCCGAGCTGTGGCGCATGATTGGACCTTTTGCGGAAAGCGGCATGATTGCCGACTTGCAACGCGCGTTGGCAAGTGACGTGCTGGCCGAGCGCCAGGCGGCAGCCTTGGCTCTCAGGGAATGCACCCATGAAGACGCGCCGGCGCTATTGAAAACGGTACCTGATATCGATTCAAATATTGAAGTAGGCCGTGTTTCTTGGGAGACTGTTTGCCGTGAGGCACTGTTACTCTGACACGACAAGGCTTTATTAGGGATAATCAGATGAAGACCATCGATCCGCACATTCACATGAGCGCCCGCACCACCGACGACTACGAGGCCATGGCTGCCGCCGGCGTCGTCGCCGTCATCGAACCGGCTTTCTGGCTGGGCCAGACACGGACCAACGTCGGCAGTTTCATTGATTATTATTCCTCCCTGATCGGCTGGGAGCGTTTCCGGGCCGCGCAATTCGGCATCAGCCACTATTGCACCATTGGACTCAACAGCAAGGAAGCCAACAACGAGGCCTTGGCTGAAGAAGTCATGGATATCCTGCCGCGCTTCGCTACCAAGGAAGGCGTCGTCGCCATTGGTGAAATCGGCTACGACGAACAATCAGATGCCGAGGACAAATATTACCGGGCGCAGCTTGAACTGGCGCGTGAGCTCGACATGCTGGTGATGATCCACACGCCGCATCGGGACAAGAAAAAAGGCACTACCCGTTCCATGGATGTTTGCCTTGAACATGGCTTGCCGCCGCATAAAGTGATCGTCGATCATAACAACGAAGAGACCGTTAAAGAGACGCTGGACCGCGGCTTCTGGGCCGCTTTCACGCTCTATCCACAAACGAAAATGGGCAATGAACGCATGGTGGAAGTCGTGCGGCAATACGGCTCCGAACGTATCATTTGCGATTCCAGCGCTGACTGGGGTGTGTCTGATCCGCTCGCCGTGCCCAAGGTCGCCAACCTGATGGGGCAGCGCGGTATTGATGAACACCACATCCAGATGACCTGCTACCAAAACGCCATCAATGCCTACGGTCAAAGCGGCCAATTCAATGAAACGGACTGGCTCGACCCGACCCCGATTGATCAGCGCACCTTGTTTGAGGACAACTCGGTGCTGCGCGGTCAGGACCCGCGTGTTGACGTGGTCGATATTCCAGTACTAGTGAAAGATGCCGCTGTCGGCTGAACGCCTTATGTCTTTGCTTGACGATCCCGGCATCGATTTCGATCTTACGGTTCCGGTTGTTGTCATTGGCGGTGGCGCCTGCGGCCTGGTCGCCGCCCTGAGTGCCCATGACCAGGATGCTGAAGTTGTCGTGCTTGAACGCGACCCAACTCCCAGGGGATCGACAGCCCTATCGTCCGGCATGATCACTGCCTGTGGAACCGAGCTGCAGAAGGCTGCCGGCATCACCGACGACACCCCTGAATTGTTTGCGCGCGATATTCAGGCCAAGGCGGACGGCAAGGCCGACCCGGACCTGTTGGCCGCCATATGTGCTGGCTCCGGGCTAACAATTGACTGGCTGGTTTCCGCCCACGATCTCGATCTGGTACTGGTCGATGGCGCGCCCTATCCCGGCCATAGCCGCCAGCGCACCCATGCCCCGCCGACGAACAGCGGGTCGGATTTAATGGCCGGCTTGTTACGCGCCGTTGATAAGGCCGGCATTGATGTCATCACCAATGCCACCGTCGACAACCTGATTGTAGAAGGCGAGCATGTCAGAGGTGTGCAAATCATACGGCCGGATGACAGCACGGAACGGCTGGGTTGCGGTGCCCTGATTCTGGCCTCGAGTGGCTTCGGCGGCAACCCTGGCATGGTGGCTGACTATTTGCCGGACATGGCCGGGTCGTTCTATTTTGGCCATGTGGGCAACAAGGGCGATGCGGTACGGTGGGGGCAAGCCCTGGGCGCGGCTTGTAAAAACATGGGCTCGTTCCAGGGGCACGGTTCCGTGGCCACACCGCATGCCAGTACCGTCTCCTGGGCACTGTTAAATGGCGGTGGAATATTGGTCAATGGGATGGGCAAACGTTTCTGCGACGAAAGCCTCGGCGCTTCGGAATTGGCAGCAACGGTTTGCCAACAAGGCAAGAACGTGTGGTCGATAATTGACAGGCGTCTGCATGATGGCGCTCTGCGCTTTCCGGATTTTGCGGCCCTGAAACAGTTGGGTGCAATCAAGTCCGGGGCGACAGCCACAGACCTCGCTCACGCCTGCAGTCTTCCTGTTGAGGCCTTCGAGAAAACATTGGCAGATTTGCAAAAATCACCCGCCCTAGCAGCGCCCTACTATGCCATCCGTGTCACCGGCGCGCTGCTACAGACGCAAGGCGGCCTAGCCATCGACAAGAAGGCCCGTACCCTGCGACCCGACGGCGTAGCCTTGCCTAATCTGTTTGCAGGCGGTGGCGCGGCACAGGGCATATCCGGCACAGACGGAACCGGCTATCTGTCATGCAATGGCTTGCTGTCCGCAGTTACACTGGGGCGCATTGCCGGTTTTGAGGCCGCTAAACAAGCTAGCGGGTTGCCGACCCCCGCCTCTGCCACATGCAATAGAACCTACCGAACATAGACATGAGAACGAACGGGCATGGATCGCCTATACAACGCAGGCTCCACGGTCTACGTGTCGTCGGTCACATCTCAGAATATGCTCTGGTACATGAGTGAATTGGCTCCCAATAAAGGAAGGCCCTCGACTTATCATCGAGCATGCAGACCTAGTGAACGAAGCTGGGCGGCAACAGTTCCTGTTCGTGCCCGTCAATCAATAGATGATGGAGGTGCTGACTGTGGCTGGCGATGCCGGGGAAGCCGAGCATAATCGCGATGACGAAGAGAGCGAAGACCACGAATTTGATGACGGTAACGTTGGCGAGGTCGCCATCGATGGCCGCGGCATTGCGGTTGATATTAATGATATGGAGCCCGATTATCGAACCTTCGGAGAGCCCGACCTCCGCGTCATGGCTCGCGTAGGGTCGGGCGGCAAGGAACTGGCTAAATCCTATACGGTGCCCATGCCGTCCATCAATGTACTGGGCCGGTATGATAGAGCCAGTTGTACCGAAACGGAACAACCAGAACCGTGCCATGTGACTTGAAACTGTGCGTCATCAACAATCTACCCCGCTGGTTTCGGCTGGCGGGACATCTCTTTGGTCGAAAGCGTCAGGTTTTGCCGGCGGCCTTGAGTACTGCCCCATATTCTTCAAGCGGCACGTTTTTCGGGAATGGAATTCGGCTGGGTCCATCAGCTTCATAGTCACCGTCGGTAATTGTCTGGCTGGTCACTTTGTCTGGATTGCGCCACACCATAACTCGGACTTGTGTACCCTGGACATGCATTGTTGGCATGGTGAATGCGAGTTGCGCCATATTTCGTGCGAGCTCTTCGCTCCCTGTTCTCGCGACACAAATATCTTTGTGGCTGCTTGGAAGCCAGTTTGGATCTGCAGTGTTAATTGGGGTGAGTTTGAAGAAGGGCATCTGTATCATTTTGATAATATTTTGAGGTTGTAATTATACGCGCCTGTAACCTTGTTGTAATTGCGCAAATAGGTATTCGTTATAGAACCCTCGCGTATCCCTGGCCTACCCTGGATCTATTTTTTAAAAAAAAGGGTTAGCCGATGAAGGCTAACCCTTTGATATAATTGGCTCCCCGGGCAAGACTCGAACTTGCGACAAGGCGGTTAACAGCCGCCTGCTCTACCAACTGAGCTACCGGGGATCAGTCAGACGGCGCGGTTGGAACCGCGCAGCGGGCGTTTATTACCAGATACGGCGCGGCCATGCTAGTCCGTATCGCCGCTTAATTTCAGGTTCTTCTTGACTTCTGAAAAAATAAGAACAAAATAAGAACATGTCTTGGAAACATGAAGGAAGGGTCGGTTGTGAATGGCGCCAGACGGCATGCGGTCACGGCGTTGCGGCGGCGCGTGGCGGCCATTGAGAATCACCCGCCTAAGTATGATTTGAGGCCTGCCTCTCATGGCGTGCCGTCCCAGACTCGGATTTTGACCCCAATTTTGTCCGTGGGCGTGCCGGGGATCGATGAACGCTTGCCCGTCGGTAGCCTGACGCGTGCTGGTTTACACGAAATAGTGAGTGGTCACAGCACTGGCGCGGCTCTGGCCTTTACGGCCGTATTGGCGGCCCGACGGGCGGCACTTCATCAAGCTGGCCGGGTGCTGTGGTGCTTGTCCGCTCACGGCCCATATGGGCCGGGTCTGGCGGCATACGGCCTTGGCGCGGAGCAATTGATCCTGGTACGGGGGCGGGATGACCGGCAACGCCTGTGGGCCATGGAGGAAGCTTTGAGGTGTGCTGGCTTGGCCGTGGTCGTGGGCGAGGTGGGGCATCTGGATCTGGGACAAAGCCGGCGTTTGCAACTGGCAGCGGAAGCTTCCGGCGTTACCGCCCTGTTGCTGCATACTAGGAATGGCGCCGCACAAGGCGTTAGCGCCGCGCGGACCCGTTGGCGCATCACGCCCCAGCCCAGCGCGCCGGCCCATGGTTACATCGGTATCGGCGCTCCTCGTTGCCGGGTCGAGTTGTTGCACTGCAAGGCCGGCCGGCCGGGTGAGTGGCTGTTGCAATGGAATGGCGCCGCATTTGAAGACCATGGTGTCGAGGATCAACGGAATGGAGAACCAAGAAAACCAGAATGGAAGACGGATTCTGTACCTATGGCTGCCGTATTGGCCGACGGACCGGCTGTGGCGCGCCCAACAGGCTGGGCGGAGTACGCCTACGGCGGAGCTGGATAAGTCTCTGGCCCTGGCCCTAATCGCGGCGCGGCAGGGCGGCCAGCGGGTGGCCGCGGTGAATATGGCGGCGGCGGAAGCCGGGATCGGGATGGGCATGATGTTGACTGACGCCAGGGCATTGCTGCCCGAACTTGCGGTTTATCCGATGGCGCCGGAAGAGGACGCCCGCGCCCTGGCCGGCCTGGCCGATTGGTGTGGCCGTTACAGCCCCTGGGTCAGTCTCGATGGGGACGGTGCCCATGACTCTGGAGGGCAGCATGGCATCTGCCTTGATGTCACGGGGTGCGCTCATTTGTTCGGCGGAGAAGACGCCATGCTGGCTGATTTGGTGCGACGCATGCATGGTTTTGCCATCCAGGCCCGGCTGGCCATCGCCAATAGTCTGGGTGCGGCCTGGGCGGTGGCTCGTTATGGCGGGCAGGGCACGGCCATCGTGCCTGCCAACGAGACTCGCGCGGCGCTGAAACGCCTGCCCGTGGCGGCGTTACGTCTATCGCCCGGCGCGGCTGATGCACTGGCGCGCCTTGGCCTAGGACGGATTGGTGAATTGTATGCGTTGCCGCGCGGCGCCTTAACCGCCCGCTTTGGCCGCGAGGTGACCTATCGCCTAGACCAGGCCCTGGCCAAGCTGTCCGAGCCGCTGTTGCCGCGCCCGGCCTGCACCAGTTTCTGGAGCCGCCTGGCCTTTGCCGAGCCCATTGGTCATCGGGACCATATCGCACGCGCCGCCGGGCAATTGATCAATGATCTGTGCACCGTGCTGGAGCGGGAGGAGAGAGGCGCGCGGCGGATCGAGCTGCGCCTGTATCTTGCCGACGGCACGGTGCAAAGGATCAAGGCGGGTTTGAATCGGGCCAGCCGGGAGCCGGCGCATTTATTGCGCCTTCTGGCCGAACATTTGCCTAGTTTGGAAGCCGGCTTTGGCGCCGATCTGATGCTTCTCATGGTCGGACAAAGCAACCCTCTGCCGGCTGGGCAGCGCACCCTGGACAATGGCGAGACGGGCGGTATCGAAGAACTAGCGCCTTTGTTGGACCGTCTGGGCAATCGTTTGGGGGCGGCCAATGTGGCCCGCTTCGTGCCTGTGCAAAGCCATCTGCCGGAACAGGCCGCCCGCCTGGCACCGCCTTTAACACGGGCTGTGGGAGAATGGCGCCATGTGGCCCGGCGCCCGGTCTATCTATTGCCGCGCCCCGAATTGGTCGAGGCGGTGGCCGAGGTGCCCGATGGCCCGCCAGTTATGTTCCGCTGGCGCGGCATCGCGCACCGGGTGCAACGCGGCGATGGGCCCGAACGCATCGCGCCCGAGTGGTGGCATGATATGCAGGCCGGCGCGGCCAGGCTGGCTGGTGAAACCCGCGATTATTACCGTATAGAGGACAGCCGGGGACAACGGTATTGGCTCTACCGCCAGGGTCTGTACGATGATGCCATGGCCCGGATACCTGATTGGTATCTGCACGGCTTTTTCGCCTGAGCTGTCATGAGCTACGCCGAACTGCAGGTTACCTCCAACTTCAGCTTCTTGCGCGGGGGCTCTCACCCGGACGAGCTAGCCATTACCGCCGCCGCCTTGGGGCTATCCGCCATCGCCATCACGGACCGTAACAGCCTGGCCGGCGTGGTCCGGGCCCATGTGGGCGCAAAGTCCGCCGGCATCCGCCTGCTGGTGGGCGCGCGGTTGGATTTGCAGGATGGCCCAAGCCTGTTGTGTTTTCCTAGCGACCGGGCCGCGTATGGCCGGCTGTCGCGGTTGTTGACAGTGGGCCGGCGGCGCGCGCCCAAGGGCGAATGCAGACTTAGCCTGGACGATGTCCTGGCCTATGACCGAGGCCAGATCTTTGTCATTCTGGCCCCACCCGAGCCGAATGAGGCCTTTGCCGAACTGCTTGAAAAGCTGGGCCGGGACTGGCCGGGATGCTGCTATCTGGCCGGCCATTATCTGTATTCAGGCGATGACCGCCGTCGCCTGGCCCGCCTTGCCGCCTTGGCGGAGGCTACGGCCATGCCCTTGGTGGCGACCAACGATGTACATTATCACGGCCCCGGCCGCCGGCCCTTGCAAGATGTTCTGTGCTGTATCAGGGAACATTGCACCCTGGCCGAAGCCGGCTTTCATCTCGATGCCAATGCCGAGCGGCATTTAAAAGACGCTGGCGAGATGACCCGACTGTTCGCCAATTATCCTGATGCCGTGGCGCGCACGGTAGAGCTGGCGGAACGTTGCCGCTTTTCCCTGGATGAACTGCGCTATGAATACCCTGCCGAGCCCGTGCCCGCGGGCCGTAGCGCGCAAGAGGAATTGCAACGGCTGACCTGGATCGGTGCCCGGGAACGTTATGGCGTGGTGATCGGGACAAACGTGCGCGATCTATTGCGCCACGAACTGGATCTGATCGGCAAACTTGAATACGCGCCCTATTTTCTGACCGTGCACGACATTGTCCGTTTTGCCCGCGAGCGGGGTATTTTGTGCCAGGGCCGGGGCTCGGCCGCCAATTCAGCCGTCTGCTATTGCCTTGGTATTACCGCCGTCGATCCCGCCCGCCTAGATCTGTTGTTCGAGCGTTTTATCTCCGCCGAGCGTGACGAGCCCCCTGACATTGATGTGGATTTTGAACACGAGCGCCGTGAAGAGGTGATCCAGTACGTCTATGAAAAGTATGGCCGTACGCGCGCCGGCATGACCGCCACGGTAATCAGCTACCGGGCCAAAAGCGCCATTCGCGAGGTCGGCAAGGCCTTGGGCCTGTCCCTGGATGCGGTCGGTGCCCTGGCGGACAATGTCTGGGGCTGGGGCGGTGACCAAGTCGAGGGCGAGAAGGTGCGCGAGATTGGCCTGGACCCCGGTGATCCCACCGTGGCGATGGCGATCCGTCTGGCTCGCGAGTTGACTGGCTTTCCCCGTCATCTGTCACAACATGTGGGCGGCTTTGTCATTACCCGTGGCGCCTTGTCCGAGGTCGTCCCCATCACCAATGCGGCCATGGCGGAGCGCACGGTGATCGAATGGGACAAGAACGATCTGGACGCTCTGGGCATTTTGAAGATCGATCTGCTGTCCCTGGGCATGCTGACCTGTATCCACAAGGGTTTTGATCTGATTGCACAACACCATGGCCGGAAGCTGAGCCTGGCCACGGTGCCGGCGGAGGATAGCGCTGTTTACGACATGCTGTGCCGGGCCGATTCCATCGGCGTCTTTCAGGTCGAAAGCCGGGCCCAGATGACCATGCTGCCGCGTCTGCGCCCACGTAATTTCTATGACCTGGTGATCGAGGTGGCGATCGTCCGGCCCGGCCCCATTCAGGGCGATATGGTACACCCCTATTTGCGCCGCCGCGCCGGCAGGGAGCGGCTGGAATATCCCTCCAAAGATCTAGAAGATGTGCTGGGCAAGACCCTGGGCATTCCCCTATTTCAGGAACAGGCCATGCGTATCGCCATCGTCGCCGCCGGCTTTACTCCGTCCGAAGCCGACCGCCTGCGCCGGACCATGGCGACATTTCGGCACACCGGCACCATTCATACCTTTCGCCACAAGATGATCGAGGGCATGGCCGCGCGCGGCTATGACCGTGATTTCGCCGAGCGTTGTTTTAAGCAGATCGAGGGCTTTGGCGAATACGGCTTTCCGGAAAGCCACGCGGCCTCCTTCGCGCTGCTAGTCTATATCTCGGCCTGGATGAAACATCATTACCCCGCCGTTTTCGCCTGCGCCCTGTTGAACAGCCAACCCATGGGTTTCTATGCTCCGGCGCAAATCGTGCGGGATGCCCGTGAACATGGCGCGGAAGTCCTGCCAGTGGATATCAATCACTCGGATTGGGATTGTACCATCGAGGCTGGGGCCCTGCGTTTGGGCCTGCGCCAGATCCGCCACTTTCAAGAAGTCTCGGCGGAGATTCTGGTTGCGAAGCGGGGCCCAGAACACGGAGGGGGCTATGAGGGCCCGGAGGATTTGTGGAGGCGCACGGGCCTGGGTGTGGGTGCTCTGGAAAAGCTGGCGGACGCTGATGCCTGGCGTTCCACCGGGTTGGACCGGCGGCAAGCGCTTTGGACCCTGAAACGTCTGAACCAGCCCGAATTACCTCTGTTCGCCGCGGCCCAGGCTCGGCCACCCAGTGTCCATGCCACAAAAGAGGCGGAGGTCGCCCTGCCGGATATGCCCATCGGCGAACAGGTGGTGCAAGATTATGCCAGTCTGCGCCTATCCTTGAAGGATCATCCCCTGCGTCTGTTGCGCCCGGCTCTGGACCGGCGGGACATTGTCGAGAATGAAATGCTGTTGAACCTGCGAGCGGGCGCCTGGGTCACAGTCGCCGGCCTGGTTCTGGTGCGGCAGCGACCGGCCACCGCCAGCGGGGTGATCTTTATCACCATCGAGGATGAAGGCGCCGTTGCGAATATCATCGTGCGTCCACCGGTGTTCGAGAGCCATCGCCGGATCGTACTTTCATCCCGCCTGCTGGCGGCACGGGGACGGCTGGAGCGCGAAGGCATGATAATCCACGTTCTGGCCGAGGAACTGATTGATCTGTCCGTTGATCTGGACCGCTTGCGCGAGAATCCCGACGCCACATCTGGGCAACAGCCATTCGCCCGCCGGTGCCGTGCGGGCCATCCACGCAACGCCCACCCAGCCGCGCCGATTCCCCAGGCCCGCAGTTTTCGTTGAGCGATTTCGCTCAGTTGTTCCACTAAGTGATGATGTTCAGCATATTTTGCGTGCCGCCGCCGTCCAAGCCCTGATGGCGCATCTGATTAGTCAGGTTCATGGAACTGGCCAGGACCGTGAGGGCACCCAGGACGCCTTGCATTTGGGCGATAACCGCGCCCGCGTTCGAGGCAACTGCCCGTTCCATCATCAAGTGCAAATGATGTAGTCTGGTTTCAACCGACTAAGCACTTCCGCGCCGCTATCCGTAATAATGATCGTATGGCCCAGGCTCATGGCCAGGTTGGCGGGGCTATCGATCAGGATGGCGTGCAGGAACAACACCATGCCCGGCTCGGCCAGCAAGGGGTTGCCGCTGTACAGCATGGGCGGGACGTCCATCCAGGTGGGGCGGAAAGAGGCGCCAAGCGAATAGCCGCAAGCCGCCATACGAAGATCGCCATAGCTGTTTTCGTCGTAGATCCGGCGGTGCGCATCGTCGATCTTGCCCAGCGGATATCCTGGACGGGCAGCCTCGGTCATCGCCGAAAGGGCATCTTTCGTGACGCGAGACATCTGCCGGTGTTTTTCGCTACCTGAACCAATGGCGACAGTTCGCATCAAACAGGCGCAATAATGACGGTAGCTGCCGGCAAACTCCATGGTTAGCTGATCCTGCGCATCCAGATGACGAAAGCCCGTGGCCGAGCGGATCAGCAGCGCCCTATCGCCGGAACCAAGCACCGGCCCGGAAGGGGCCGGTTCGCCGCCGCCCGACAGGATTGCCCCTGTTCCCGCCGCTGCGATATCGCCTTCGAACGCCCCGGGTCCCGCCGTCTCCAGCATGGCTAGCAACGAGGCATCCGCCAGTTCCGCCGCCCGGCGAACATAGGCCAGTTC
>PVBE010729697.1_pt1 | contig 22900 bp, 13 predicted proteins | sample 1631181 | NCBI WGS metagenome assembly PVBE01 (sample SAMN08397723, study PRJNA350692) | Marine metagenome, whole genome shotgun sequencing project. | isolation source: water | place: Pacific Ocean | collected 2012-04 | reverse complement strand
TCATCGATCTGGAGGAGGTCAGCGACGCAGGCAGCGTCAACGAGCTGCGGGTGGTGAACAAGGCCGACACCGGCGTGTTCATCCTCGACGGCGAGGAGCTGGTCGGCGCCAAGCAGAACCGCATCGCCAATGCCTCGTTCGTGGTCCCCGCCGGCAAGGAGACCGTCATCGACGTGTCCTGCATCGAGCGCGGTCGCTGGGCCTACAACAGCCAGCGGTTCTCCACGTCCGGCAGCGTGTTCGCCAGCACCGGCCGACGCTCCAAGATGGAGGATGTCACCGGTGAGCTGTCCGTGAGCGGCCGCTTCCGTTCGGACCAGGGCCGGGTCTGGCGGGAGGTGGACGGCTACCTCGATCGCACCGGCACCAGCTCGCACACGGACTCGTTCGTCGACGTGCACACCGCCCTCAAGGACCGGGTGGACGCCTGCGTCGCGGCGTTCCGCTCGGTGCCCGGGCAGGTCGGCGCCTTGGTCTCCATCGCGGGCCGGCTCATCGGGCTGGACGCGTTCGGCGGCGCGACTACGTGGGCGGCGCTGTTCCCCAAGCTCCTGCGCAGCTACGCCGTCGAGGCGATGGGCGCCCCGCCGCAGGCCCCCGACGCGCCGTCGGACGCCCCGAGCTTCCTGCGTCGGCTGGCCGCCGCCCCGATGGAGACGTTCGAGTCCATCGGCGAGGGCACGGACATCCGCACCCAAGGCGGGGCGGTCATGGCGTCTGCGCTGGTGATCGGCGACCAGATCCTGCACCTGGCGGCGTTCCCTGCGGGGGCTACCGCCTAAGCAGCCCGCCTACAAGGGCGCCCGTCGTCGAGGTGCCGCAGGCGCACCCCTGCTCCTGCGCGGCCGGCGGCGGCGCGGGCGGCTCGGGCGTCAGCCCCTCGAGGACGCCGGGCTCGTAGAACGCCATCAGCGACAGGTACACCAGCGTCGCCTCCCACAGGTGGGGCGGTGAGGTCCGGTTGGACCACCCATCCGGGCGGCCATCGCCGTCTTCGTCGGGGTTGGGCAGGTAGACCTCGCCCAGGTGCCGGGTGCCGGGCATCGGCACCTCCGTGGCCAGGATGCGGATGGCCCGCTCGAGCTCGGATCGCCTGGATTGCCCTGCGTCCTGCCACAGGTGGGCCAGGGCCAGCGTGGCCTTGGCGTCGTACGACGAGCCCTCCGGCCGCGGCTCGACCAATCGCTCGGTCAGGTGCGCCATGAGCCGGTCCGCCACCCCGTCCCACCGGGGATCGGTGCGGTGCCAGAGCTGCACCGGCCAGATCGCCCACGAGTTCTGTCCGATGCCATCGGCGGAGAAGTGGCCCGCCGCCTCATCCCAGAAGACCTCCTCGATGCCGGCCTCGAGCTCCGCAATGCGCTCGGCGTGGTCCCCGAAGCCCGCCTGGTGGGCCGTCCGCAGGCCCAGCAGAACCGTCTCGGCGCCGTGGAGCGTGCGGGTGAAGTCCGGGTTGTCGTCCTCGTTGGCGGGGCACTGCAGGCGAGGATCCTCCTCGTCGCGGCAGGTCGACAGCACCGCCGCCGCCGCCTTGATCGCCGCCTGGTTGGCCTGCTTGACGCCGTCGGTGCCCAGCCAGCCCATGGACCAGGCAGCGAACCCGATCTCGTCGATCTCGAAGTCGATGGGTCCGCCCGGCGTGCCGTCGGCGTAGTAGTTCATCGCCCAGGAGCCCGCCGGCGCCGGGCTGCCCGTCAGGAAGCGGTCCTGCCCGTCCTCGGTCCTCTGCAGCGCCGCGTACAGGCTGTTGCGCTGGTCGACGAGGTCGGTCAGCCCGGCCACCTGCAACGCGGCGTTGAAGAACGCCCCGTCCCGCGGCCAGTCCAGGTGGTACGGCGGCTGCTGGGACACCGACGCGACGATGGCGCCGGTGTCGGCGTCGACGCCCTGCAGGATGGAGATCAGCGTGCGCTGGGCGAAGGCGGTGAGCTCCGGATCATCCGTCGCCGGCAGCCTCAGCGGGGCGATCCGCTCGGCCCACCGGGTGTCGGTGGCCTGCAGCCGGGCGTCCGCCGTCGTGGCGTCGAACGGGGGGGGCGGCGTCTCGCCGGCAGCCGTGGCGAGGGCGACCGGGCCGTCCGCGGGCCACGACAGCACCACGGTGGCGGCGCCGGCGAACTCGGCGGCCCCGGAAAGCTGGCCGTCGTCTGCGTCGGCCATCCCGTCCTGGCCCCCGCAGCTCCAGCCGGTGGCCGCGGGCGCCGACGACAGGCGGAAGGCCACGCCAGCTTCGCCGTCGGGCAATGTCCATCTGCCGGTGCCGGCGCCGCCGTCCCAGGTCACCGCCGAGTCCCGGCGGATGTCGTCGGCCTCGTGCAGCGGCAGGAACGGCTTCAGATCGGTGTGGGGCGCCAGGTTGAGCTGGTGCAGGAGCAAGGCGCCATCGGGCGCGCCCTGCACCGACGCCACCCGCAGCAGGACATCGTCGTCGTGCAGCACCCCGTCGGTCAGCGTGACCGTCACGCCCAGCCCGGCGTGGGTGGCCGTCGTGACGATGCGCACGGAGTCGGCGGCGGCGTAGGCCACCGTGTGCTCCCAGGCGGCCTCGTGCAGCCAGGTGGCGCCTTGCTCCTCGGTCCACACCCCCCAGAAGCCGCCGTGGTTGGCCGCCGCGCCCATCCGGGGCTGGCTGCGGGCGGCGTCCGTGACCCCGGTGCGATAGCGCAGGTGGTCCCAGTAGGTGGCCGATGGCCAGCGGAGCACCGCAAGCGACCCGGCGCCGGTGATGCCCACCGACAGCCGGCCGTTGCCGGCCTGGGCCACGAGCGGGGTGGCGCCGAACAGGTGCTCGATGCCGTCGACAGGCCCCTCGGGGGCGGTAGCAGGCTGGGCAGTCGCCAGCCCGGGCACGAGCACGATCGCCGCCAACAGGGCGGCCGCCCGCTCAGCCCGGATCATCGGGCACCAGCGGCACCGAGTGCAGGGTCGACACGACGCCGCCCCAGCGGTTGGTGACGGTCAACCTGGCGTGCACCGGGCGATCCCCGCGGGCGGTCACCTGCACCTGCACGACCCCCAGGTCCAACGGCTGGTCGGTCACGCCGCCCGAGAACTCCCAGGAGTAGATCAGCTCGCCGTCGTCCGGATCCGGCGCGGCGGGCACCAGGGTCAGGCGGGGCGTGGACTTGCTGCCGTCGAACGTGAGCAGGGTCTGCGTCCCCTCGGCGATCGTCTCCGGGGTCACTGTGATGACCGCCGAGGGCGGCGGCGGGGGCGCCTCGCCGCATCCCAGGCCAGCGGCGAGACCTGCCAGCGTCAGCATCGTGAGCAGCCCACCCATCGGCGGAGCATACCCGCTCGCGGCCTGTCCGCGGGCGTACGCACGCGACAGGTAAAGCGAGGGGCCCGAAACTCCGTGATTGAAGACGATGGCCCTCCCGTTCGCGCACCTGCTGACAGCACCGGCCACGACGCAGACCCCGTCGTGGATCCCGGACTCGGTGGTGTGCCACCCGGCGGTCATCGACCTGCTGCGCCCCCTGGACCCCGCCGAGTTCTTCGCCCAGTGGTGGGAGCAGGCGCCGGTGCACGCTCCGCTCCCGCAAGGACGGCGCGGCGCGCTGGTCACAACGGACGATCTCGACGGCCTCATCAGGGTCTGCGCGCCGGGTGAGCGGGACTTCCACCTGCAGTCCGCCACCCCGGGGCGCGACGGGCTGGTCGTCCTCGAGGAGGCGCCCACCGCCCCGGACGGCCGGTACGACGCCGAGGCGCTGTACAAGCGGTTCCAGGAGGGGCGCACCATCGTCGCCCGGCGGCTGGACAGCCGCTGGCGGCCGGTCACCCGGCTGTGCCGCGGCCTCGAGTCGGCCCTACGCTGCCCGGTCACCGCGGACCTGCACCACGTGCCTCGAGGCAGCGCCGGCCTGGGCCCGCGGGCCGAGCCATTCGAGCTGTTCATCATGCAGCTGCAGGGCCGCCACACCTGGACCCTGCATGAGCCGGAGACCGGTCAGGTCGGGTCCATCGCCAGCAGCGAGACCCTGCGCGAAGCGCCGCGGCTCGGACCCGGTGTCGGCGGAGTCGTGGGCGGCGCGTGGGGCGAGGTGACGCTGGGGGAGGGCGACCTGCTGTACGTGCCCAGCGGCTGGTGCCATCGGCCGTCTCCTCCCGCAGGCAGCTCGTCGACGTACCTGGCGCTGGCGGTCCAGCCGTTGCGCTGGGCGGACCTGCTGGTCCGCGTCGTGGAGTTCGCCGCGGCGCGGGACCCCCGCCTCCAGCAGGCCGTGCCGCTGGGCGACTCGGACCTCCCCGACATCGGCGACGCCTTGCGCGACACGCTGCCCAAGTTCATCCACTCGCTCCTCGATCCGAGCAAGCACCACGGCGTCGTACAGGCCCTGGCGCCTGGGTTCCTGGCCCAGATGGAGCCGCCGCCCGAGGGCCGCGCCGACACCTCGCTCGATCTGGACGCCATCGGCGCGGACACCCCGGTCATCCGACGCCTGGGCCTGCCGTGTTCCGTCCGCGAGGAGGGCATGGTGGCGACGATCCACTTCCCGGGGGGAGACACCGCGTTCCCCCGACGGCTGCGGCCGGCCTTGGAGTTCATCGCAAGCTCGGGCCGCTTCACGGCCCGACAGATGCCCCCGACCATCGCCCCGGACGCGGCCCTGTTCCTGGTGTGCCGCCTATGTCGGGAGGGGCTGCTGGCCGTGGCTGTCTAGCCCGGGTTCAGGCCCGTCGGGCAAGCCACCCCCGTTCCGCCCACACCGCAATACCCCTGGGGGTTCTTGGCCAGGTATTGCTGGTGATAGTCCTCGGCGTAATAGAACGGCGCGGCCTCGACGATCTCGGTGGTGATCCCACCCCGGCCCGCCGCGGCGAGCGCCGCGCCGTAGGCCGCCTTCGACGCCTGGGCGGCGGCCTCCTGGGTGGCGTCGTAGACGTAGATCCCCGAGCGATACTGGGTGCCGACGTCGTTGCCCTGACGCATGCCTTGGGTCGGATCGTGGCTCTCCCAGAAGGTGCGCAGCAGCTCCTCGAAGCTGACCTGCGTCGGGTCGAAGACCACCCGGACGACCTCGTTGTGGCCGGTCCGTCCCGAGCAGACCTCTTGGTAGGTGGGGTTGGGCGTCGGGCCGGCCGAGTAGCCCACCTGCGTGGAGATGACGCCGGCCAGCTCCCAGAACTTGCGCTCGGCGCCCCAGAAGCAGCCCAGGCCGAACATCGCCTCCCGGGCGGCGTCCGGCCAGGGCGCGGCCATCGGCCCGCCGCTGACCGCGTGGCGCTCGGACACCGTGATCGGGTTCGCCCTTCCAGGCAGCGCCTCGGCCTGCGAGGGGAGCTTGGATTTGTCGCGCAGCAGGAATCCCATGGCGGTCAAGATAGGTCCGGTCTTGCGCAGGCTCAACGGTTCGCCGCGAGGGACCGATAGATCGATCGAATGACCGTGCCGCTCCGAAAATCGCCCCTGGAGGCGACCAGGCTGCTCCCCGAGCGGGAGGACACCGAGCTCACCGGCCGGCTCATCGCCGGCAAGTACGAGGTGGGCGAGCGGCTCGCCGGCGGCGGCATGGGCTCGGTGTGCACCGGCCGCCACAAGGACCTCGGGAGCCCGGTCGCCATCAAGGTGGTCGACATCTCCTGGGAGGGGTCGGACCCCATCGACATCCGGGAGCGGTTCCGCCGGGAGGCCCAGGCGCTGGCCCGCCTGACGCACCCGAACATCGTCCGCGTGCACGACTTCGGGGTGCTCCCGGGCGACGGGCGCTTCTACATGGTGATGGAGCTGGTTGCGGGCCGGACCCTGGCCCAGATGCTCCACACGGCGAGCCTGGGCCGCATCGGGGTGGAGCGCGCCGCCTGGATCGCCGCCGAGGTCCTGGACGGCTTGCACGACGCCCATCGTCAGGGGCTGGTCCACCGGGACATCAAGCCCGCAAACATCATGCTCGAGGAGAGCACCTGGGGTGAAGAGCGGGTCAAGGTCCTGGACTTCGGCCTCGCCAAGGTCCTCAAGGACGCCTCCACACCGCACGTGCGCACGGGCAACGGCACCTTCATGGGCACCGTGCAGTACATGAGCCCGGAGCAGACGCTGGACGCCCCCATCGACGGGCGGGCCGACCAGTACTCCGTGGCCATCCTGCTGTACCGGATGCTCGCCGGCCGCTTGCCGTTCGAGGCGGACAACCCCATCGAGATCGTGCAGGCCCACCGGTACGACCCGGTGCCGGACATGGACCCGAAGCTGGGCGTGCCCAGCGCGCTGGAGGAGGCCGTTCGACGGGCCCTGTCCAAGGAGCCGGACGATCGATGGCCGGACGCCGGCTCGTTCTCGGCGGTCATCCGCGACGCAGCGGGCCTGGACGTGCAGCCCCTGCGAACGCCCGAGCCCATCTACATGCTCACCCGGCGCAAGAGCTCCATGGAATTGCCGGTGTTCGTGACTCCGGGCGACGTCCCGACCAGCCACGGCCGCACGTTCCCGGGCGGCCGCCCGCCGATCCACGATGGCCAGCCGGAGCGAAGCACCGTCGAGGTCATCTTCCCTGCCCTGCCCCCCGCCATCGTCGCCGCCATCGGCATGGCCATCGGCAGCGGGCTGGTGCTGGCGGCGGTGGGGATCTGGCGGTTGATCTTCTAGCTCATCTGGCGAGGCCTGGCGGCCAGCTAGCCCCAGAGCTCGATCGGCACCTCGTGCACCACCGCCCGCAGGATGTCGGACCGGGACACGATCCCGATCAGCTTGTTCAGCTTCGACACCACCGGCAGCGCCCCGATGCGCTCGGTGAGCATCGCCTCGGCCGCCGTTCGGATCGGGGTGGTGGGCCGGCACGCGATGATCGAGGTGGCCATGATCTCCGACACAGAGCGATCGGCCCCGCTCCCCAGGTGCGCCGCGGCCGCCAGCAGGTCCCGATCCGACAGCATGCCGACGATGGCGTGCTCGAGATCGGGATCCACGACCGGGATGTGCCGAAACCGCTGAGCGGTGATCACCCGCCAAGCCTCGTCGAGGTGCGCCTCGGGAGGCAGGGTCGTCACCGCGCGGCGCATGATCTGCTGCACCACCCGCATCCGCTCGGCGTGATCCGGATCGTCGTCCGGCCGGGAGATCCGCTCGTACCGCCTGGCGACCTCCGCCGGAGTGCGGAGCGGCCGCTCCTCCTCCATCCCGACAGGCGTCGCGCTGCGGGCCCCGCCGACGCGCCGAATCCGCTGCGGCGTCAACGGTGTGATCAGACCGCCGGGCTCGAGTTTGATGAACATGCAGGCGGATCCTACCTCTCAGGGTGCCAGCACGGGTCCCAACTCGATCCGCAGGCCGTACAGGCCACGATCACCGTCCCCGTAGCCATCCACGACGACGAGGTACCGACCAGCGTCCAGACCATCGACGATGACCTCCGACGCCCGGTAGGCCAGCGGGCTGTCGTCGTTGCAGGCCACTCCATCCCCCTCCCCGCATCGCGCGCGCAGCAGCGCCAGCACGCCGTCCCACGAGTTGCCCGGATGCCGGTCGGGTCCGGAGGTGTCCAGCTCCAGACGGGTCCGACCGACAGCCGCTTCCAGGGTGAAGCTGTAGACGACATCGCGGCCAGGCGTCCCGTCGCCACATTCGGCGTGGAGGTCGTCGGCTGCGTTGACGGTGGTGCCGTTGGCGCGGGCCACACGTCGTTCATCGAAGGCGAGCTCCACCGCGTCCTCACAGGTCTGTCCGCCGGGCCGCCAGTGGGGGAGGACCCAGGCCCCCAGCTGGAATGCGCCCCCCGCGCGGAGCTCGGGGCTGTCGACGACGATGAACCAGCGACCGGCTGGCAGGACGTGATCGAGGAGCCAGCCTTCCTCCAAACAAGGCGCTTCCGCCCCCGGCTCGGCGCAGTCCGCTGTCAAATGTGCCGAGACTCGACGCTCACCGTATGGGCTGACGTAACCCAGGACCCACGATGGGGTGTCAAGATCCACGGAGAAGACGACATCCTCGCCCGCCCCGTCATTGCATCGACCCGCGTGGTCGTCCCGCGCGCTGAGAGTGTTTCCGTTGGCCACGACATGCACCTCGCCGCGCCGGAGATGCCACGGGTTGAAGTGGAGCGGAATGGCTTCGTCGCAGGTCTCGCCCGGGCTCTCCCGCGCCGGCCCGGGCACTGCCCGCAGGGCGATTTCGACCCCGACCACGTCGTCGCGCAATCCCGTGGCGATCAGATGATAGACACCCGCAGGCCTGCGGGCGGCGAACGACGATGACGACTGGAGCGAGGCCACCATGCACTGCAAGGCCGCTGCGTCCCGACCGCACTCGACGGAGTCCCAGACGGCGACCGGTCCCACGCCGGTGGTCTGGGCGACGATCTCGACGCTGGCATCCGCCGCGAGGGAGTACCTGAACACGACGTCGCGTCTCGGCTCGTCGTCGTCCGGCGCGACGCACGGAGGCGCCGGCATGTCGGGCTCGGCCTCGCGCAGCCTTGCAGCAAACCGGATCTCCTCGCCCGTCAGAGGCAGCTCGACCGCCTCTCCACGGATGTCCTCACAGCGATCCGCGGCCTCGAGGGCCAGGCGCCGACCGAAGTCCTGCTCCAGGATGAACGTGCCCTCGTCGTCTTCGTTGAGGGTGTCGACGACAAGCCAGTACATCCCTGCAGGCAGGACCTCGACGCCAAACTCCGAGTCACCGTTCAGATCCAAGTCCGCGTCGCAGGCGAAGGGCTGCGCGTCGGCACAGTCCCCGCCGCGGCGCAGCTCCAGGACCATCCGATCAATGTCGACGCCTCGCAGCCGGAAGAAACTCGAAGCCAGGTCATGTTCCAACCGAAATCCATAGACTCGGTCGGGGCCGGGAGTCTCCAGGCCGCACGCCTGTCCGACGGCGTTGGGCGACCCGTGGGTGTCCGAGATCCACAACTCTCGCGAGCCCACGGAAGGACTGACCAGGCGCGGGTCTGCGCAGCCATCTCCCGCTCCACAGGAAGAAACGCATTCGCCGCAGATCCCGGCGGAGTTGTTGTCCACCACTCCGTCACAGTCGTCGTCGTAGGAGTTGCACCACTCCTCCGCAGGGAGGCACGCGGCCGGGTTCATCGGCCCACCGACGTGGAAGCAACGCACCTCGGAGAACCGGTACAGCGGCCCGTCCTGGACAACGGCGATCTTGAAGGTCAGGCAGGCGCGGCCTGCGTCTCCGACGGTGATCCCGAAGCTCGCCGCGTCGTCCGCCACGCCCGCCGCCGGGACGACGCCGTCGAACACCACGGGCCCGCCCTCGTTGACCTGCGCGACCCCATCGCCCCCGGCCTGGACGGCTATGAGGAGCTGCCGATCCTCCGCCCGGGGGATCGGGACCTCGCTGTTATTGAGCAGGCCCACCACCAGCCGGCTATGCGGCGCTGCAGGAGGTGGTCCGCGGACAGACCGCCCACCTGTACGGCGACGACGTCGCCGCGATCGCAGTGGATCACGAGGCGATGACCCAGGAGTTTCCTGACTCCCTGTGCGCCGAGGCCGAGGTGCTCATGGCCGATTCCGCCGCCCTGGCGGAGCGCTGGCCCACGTTCGACCGCTGACGATCTATGCTCCCGCCCCGGGCGCCGGAGGGATGCGATGCCAGCGAGTGGATTGGAGCAGCTGAGGGCCGAAGCCCAGGCGTGGATGCGCGACCACGCGCCCAAGCGCCTGTTCGGCCAGCGGCGGGGGTCCTTCGACGGCTACTGGGGCGGGCGCCGGGCGAAGCCGACCGACGACCAACGGGTGTGGCTCGAGCTCTGCCTCGAACGCGGCTGGACCGCGCCGGGGTGGCCCACCCAGTACGGCGGCGGCGGATTGACCGCCGACGAGGCCCAGGTAGTCGCGCAGACCATGGCGGACCTGGCGCTGCCGCCGCCCGTCGTCGGGTTCGGCCTGGCGATGATCGGGCCGACCCTGCTGGACCACGGCACCGAAGAGCAGCGCGCCCGGCACCTGCCCGCAATCGTCGAGGGCACCCTGCGCTGGTGCCAGGGCTACTCGGAGCCCGAGGCGGGATCGGACCTGGCCTCGCTGCGCACGCGGGCCGAGCCGGCCGACGACGAGCAGGGCGGCTGGCTCGTGTCAGGCCAGAAGGTCTGGACCTCGCACGCCGACGACAGCGACTGGATCTTCTGCCTCGTCCGGACGCAGGAGGACCCGGCGGTCGCCAAGCAGGCGGGCATCACCTTCCTGCTGCTCGACCTCGACCAGCCTGGCGCCTCGACCTGACCCATCGAGCTGATCAGCGGGGCGTCGCCGTTCTGCGAGGTCTTCTTCGACCAGGCCCGCGCGCTGGCCGACGACGTGGTGGGCGAGGTCAACGGCGGCTGGGGGGTGGCCAAGGCGTTGCTGGGCTACGAGCGGACGATGATCGGCTCGGCCATGGGCGGCCAGATGGCCGGCGCCGAGGCGGAGCTCGTCACGTGGGCGCGAAAGCACCTGAGGGCGCAGTCGGGCGCACTGTCCGAGCCGGCGCTGCGGGCCGACATCGCCGAGAACTCCATGGCGGAGCACGCCTTCCGCCTGACCATCGAGCGGGTCCGGCAGGGTCGCGAGGCCGGCCAGGCGCCGGGCCCCGAGTCGAGCATCATCAAGCTCGTCGGCAGCGAGCTCAAGCAGCGGCGGCACCAGCTGACGATGCGGGCGGCGGGCCCGCAGGCGCTGGGCTGGGAGGGCGCGGGCTTCACGGAGGACGAGCTGATCAGGACCCGTGAGTGGCTGCGGTCCCGGGCCAACACCATCGAAGGCGGCACGTCGGAGATCCAGCTGGGGATCATCGCCCGGCGCGTGCTCGGGCTGCCCAAGCCCTCGGGAGAGCGAAGGTGACCGGGCTCGATCTGCTCCCGAGCGAGGAGGAGCGCCTCCTCGCAGACACCGCGCGGGACTTCTTCGCCGACCGGTCACCCCCTGGCCGGGTGCGCACCCTGCGCGGCGACGACACCGGCTTCTCCTGGGAGATCTGGCGCGAGATCGCCGAGCTCGGCTGGGCCGGCCTGGCGCTGCCGGAGGCCCACGGCGGCGAGGGCATGGGGCTCATCGAGCTGTGCGCCGTCTTCGAGCAGGCGGGTCGCGCGTTGGCCCCTGAGCCGCTGCACGCCACGCTCACGGCGGGGCTGCTGCTCGCGCGGTGCGGCGACGAGCTCAACCAGTCGGCATGGCTGCCCCAGATGGCCGCGGGCCAGACGGTGGTGGCCCTCGCCCACAGCGAGCGCGGCGCGCGCTACGACCGGACGTGCGTACACACGGTGGCGGAGCCCACCTCCGGGGGCTTCCGGGTCCATGGCAGCAAGGTGCACGTGGAGGGCGGGGCGGGGGCCGCGGCGTTCATCGTGACCGCCCGTACGGGTGGGCGCCCCGACGATCGCAGCGGCCTGTCGGCGTTCGTGGTGCCCGCCGACGCCCGGGGCATGGAGGTGATCCCTCAGCGGCGCATCGATGGCCGACCGGCGGCGCTGGTGAGCATGAAGGACGTGCGCGTCGGCAAGAGCGCCCTGCTCGGCTCAGTGCACAAGCTCGCGGACCACCTCGACCAGGTGCTCGATCTCGCCACCATCGCGCTGGCCGCCGAGATGCTGGGCGGCGCCCGGGCCGCCCTCGATCTGACGCTGGAGCACCTGAAGACCCGTGTGCAGTTCGGGGTGGTCATCGGGGCCTTCCAGGCGCTGCAGCACCGGGTCGCCCGGCTGTTCGCCGAGACCGAGCTGGCCGCGAGCGCCGTGCGGGCCGCGGCGGCGACCGCGGACGCCGTCGCTCGCAAGGGCGACGAGGCCGAAGACGACGACCGCGCCGCCGTCGCGCGGATGGCGTCGCTGGCCAAGGCGGTCACCGGCCGGGCCTTCCTGCACGTCGCCGACGAGGGCGTGCAGATGCATGGCGGCGTCGGCGTGACCGACGAGTACGACATCGGCCTGTACCTCAAGCGGGCCCGTGCCGCGTCGGCCACCCTGGGCGATGAGGCGTGGCACACCGACCGTTGGGCGACCCTGTCGGGCTACTGATCGTCCGGCGGCGGATCGCCTGACAGGGCGAGCTCACCTCCGGACGGGGCGAGGGTCAGGTCGCCTTCCTCGCCTTCGGTGGCCAGCGACAGGCCTCCCCACAAACCGCTCAAGATCGCCTCGAGAACATCGATGTTACCCACGGACTATCTTGCTTTCGCTCAACACCAACGTCAGCTCCCTGAACACCCGTGGCGTGATCGCCCGGACGGAGGTGGCGCACGCGCGCACGACCGAGCGGCTGTCGTCCGGGAAGCGGATCAACGCCGGCAAGGATGACGCGGCCGGTCTGGCGACCGCCAAACGCATGGGCGCCCAGACCCGGAGCCTCAACCAGGTGGTCCGCAACCTGAACGACGGCTTCTCGGTGGCGCAGACGGCCGAAGCGGCGATGCAGGAGGTCTCCTCCATGCTCGAGCGCGCCCGCGAGCTCGCCGTGCAGGCCGCCAACGACGCCGTCCTGACCGCTGCGGACAAGAACGCCCTGCAGGCGGAGGTCAGCGAGATCCTGACGGAGATCGACCGCATCTCCGACACCACCGAGTTCAACGGGATGACCCTGCTGAACCACGGCGACGGCACGAACATGACCGGCGGCGACGACACCCAGGTGGAGCTGCTGACCAAGCTCAAGTCGGGCTACCTTGAGGGCGCCGAGGATCGGATCACCCAGGCGTACGGCCTGACCGGCGACGGCGTCGATCTGGACATCAAGTTCCTGCGCAGCAACGACGGCGTCGGCGGCCAGATCGCATTTGTGACGACCAGCTTCGGGGCGACCGGCCTCGGCACGGTCACCGGGTTGTCCTTCGACATGGAGGACTACGACCCGGACCTCCTCGGCGACTTCGACCGGATCGTCGCCCACGAGATGACCCACGCCGTCATGGCCCGGACCACCAACTGGGGCCACATGAACAACAACGGGGTCAACGGGAACCAGACCTGGTTCCTCGAGGGCGCCGACGAGTTCATCCACGGCGCAGATGAGCGGATCCAGGGCCGGTTGACCGCCGGCGACACCTCTCTGCAGATCGCCCAGAGCGTCAACGCCGCCTGGACGGGCTCGGACCGCCAGTACGCCGGCGCGGACGTCGCCCTGGCCTACCTGCACCAGGACATCATCCAGAACCAGAACAACACCCTGGGGATCCGGGCGCTGATGGACTCGCTGGCCGCCGACCCAGTCAACACGACCCTCGATCAGGCGTTCGCCGCCGTGAGCAGCTACGCCGACGAGGCGGCCTTCATGGCGGACTTCGCCGGGGCCAACGGTGCCACATTCATCGACGGCCTGGACCTGGGCAACGCCGACACCGGCTCGGTGCGGGGCTCGGACCACGACTACGCAGGCAACGGCTACGCGGCGCTGGACCAGGAGAGCGTCATCGGCGACGGCCAGGGGCTGACCGACGATCCCCTCGAGGGGTTCAACGAGCTCTACCCGGACCTCGGGGCGGGCGAGATCCAGAAGACGCTGTCGATCTCCTCGGGCTTCCGCGCCGACCAGACCATCGAGATGGATCTCGCCGCGGCGGACACCACGAGCATGGGCATCGCCAGCGTGGACGTCGCCCGTGACGCCAACGAGGCGATGACGCAGCTGGATCTGGCCATCAGCTACCTCGCAGACCAGCGCTCCAACATGGGCGCGGCGATGAACCGGATCGACCACACGCTGTCGTCGACCCAGAGCGCCAGCGACAGCACCGAAGGCGGGCGCTCGCGCATCGAGGACGCCGACTTCGCGCATGAGACCGGGCAGCACACCCGCACCGAGATCATCCGCCAGGCCTCGATCGCCATGCTGGCCCAGGCCCACTCGCTGCCCCAGGTGGTGCTGCAGCTGCTCGGCTGATCGGCGCTCGGGGCGTCCTGACGACCCAATCTGCCCCGAAGGGATCTAGACTCTGCGGCGTGAGCCGCGACACGCCCCAGCCCCTGCCGCCCTGGTTGGCGGAGCTGCTCCCCTTCGAGCGGTCCATGGTCGACGTGGGGGGCGGGGTGCGCATGCACGTGATGCAGGCGGGGCCCGCCGATGGGCTGTCGGTGCTGCTCTGGGGGGTCAAGGACCCCATCCTCGGCCGGCTGCTGCGACGCACCGCCCGGGCGCTGCCCCAGGCGCCGGTGACGGAGACCGGGGCGGGCCACTTCCTCCAGGAGGAGGTGCCGGACGAGATCGCCGAGGCCATCGCGGGCGTCGCCACGAAGGTGCGGGCGACGGCGGACCCTTGAGCGTCTCGGGGGGGGTCGACGCCCTGCTGCGGGGCTCACGGGGGGTGCCGCCCGAGCGGGTGGCCTACCGGTTCATCGACGACGACGGGGCGGTGGCGACGCTCACCTTCGGCGAGCTCGACGAGCGGGTGCGCGCCGTCGGGGCCGCGCTTCGGCGCCGGGCGCTCACCGGGCATCGCTGCCTGCTGCTGTTCGACCCCGGGCTCGACTTCATCGTGGCGTTCCTGGGCTGCCTGGACGCTGGCGTGGTCGCGGTCCCCGCCTATCCGCCCGAGGCTGGGCGGGTGGATCGGGCCCTGCCGCGGCTGGTGGCCGTCGCCCGCGACGCCGACGCCCGGGCGCTGCTGACCACCGAGGCGATGGCGGATCGGGCGTTCGCGGTCGTCCCGGAGGACAGCCCGTTGCGTGCGCTGCAGCTGCTGACGGTGCGCGAGCTGAGCGCCGAGGGGCCGGGCGCCGAGGGCGGCGACGGCGACAGGTCGCGCCCCTCGTTGGACCCGGTGTTCCTGCAGTACACGTCCGGCTCGACGGGCGACCCCCGCGGGGTGTGCGTCGGTTGGTCGGAGCTGCTGGCCACGCTGAGCATGTGGAAGAACGGGTCCGACAGCGGCCCGCACACCCGGGTCGTGACGTGGGCGCCCTTCTATCACGACCTCGGGCTCATCACCGGCGTGCTCCACCCGCTGTTCGTGGGCGCCGAGTCCACGCTGATGTCACCCATGACGTTCCTGCGCCGGCCCCGCGCCTGGCTGGAGGCGTGCACCACGTACGGCGCGGACATGACCGCAGCGCCCAACTTCGCCCTCGACCTGTGCGCAAGCCGGGTGGCCGACCTGGACGGCCTCGACCTGTCGGCGCTCGAGGTGCTCATCGTCGGGGGTGAGCCCGCCGCCGCCGCGACCCTGCGGCGGTTCGTGCGGACCTTCGAGCCCGCAGGATTGAGGCGAGAGGCGATGTACGTGGGCTACGGCCTCGCCGAGGCCGTGGTGAGCGTGTTCGGCGGCACGCTTCGCAGCGGCTGGGCCGAGCGGCGGCTCGACGCCGTGGCGCTGCAGGGCGGCCAGGCGACGCCTGCCTCGGCGGCGTCCGCGCGGGTGGCCGAGCTGGTCAGCTGCGGGTTGCCGCTGCAGGGCGTTCGAGGCCGGATCGTCGACGAGTCCACCGGCGCCCCGGTCCCGGACGGCCAGGTGGGCGAGATCTGGGTGCAGGGGGCCAACGTCTGTTCGGGCTACTGGCGGCGCCCCGAGGAAAACGAGCGGGCGTTCGGGGCGACGCTGGCGGGTGAGGAGGGGCCGTGGCTACGCACCGGCGACCTGGGGTTCATGGACGGGGAGGAGCTGTTCGTTACGGGCCGCACCAAGGAGGTCGTCATCGTGCGGGGGCGCAACCACTACCCCCAGGACCTGGAGCGCGCGGTCGCCGATGCGCACCCGGCCGTGCGGTCGGGCGGCATCGCGGCGTTCTCCTGGCGCTCGGATCGCGGTGAGCAGGTTGGGCTGGCGGTGGAGATCCGCCTGGACTCGCTGCAGTCCGCCGACGGCGGCGAGGTCGCCGTGGGGCTGGGGCGGGCGCTCGCCGCCGCGACCGGAGTGGGTGCCGGCGTCATCGCCCTGCTGCGCCCTGGCGGGCTGCCCAAGACGTCGAGCGGCAAGCTGCGCCGGCTGGAGGCGGGCGCCCGCGTGGCCCGCTGGGTCCTGGCGCGCCGAGCGGGCGAGGAGGTGGACGCCACCTGCGTCGCGGTCCACGTCGCCGAGGTGCCTGGCGACGGCGAGGACGCGCCCGAGGGGGACTGGGCGGCGCTGCTACGGGCGATGCCGGCGGAGGACCGGGCCGCGGCCCTGGTGGGCTGGCTGGCGGCCACGCTGCGCGCCCGAGGCATCGCGGCGGGCCCCGGCGACGCCCACACGCCGATCTGGGACCTGGGCGTGGACTCCCAGGCCGCGGCCACGCTCCTCCCCGACGTCAGCCAGGCGCTGGGCCTCGACCTGTCCGGGGCCTCGCTGGTCGAGCATCCGTCGGCGGCGGCGCTGGCGCGTCACGCCCTCGCGACCCTGGGGCTGCGGACCGGGCCGCTGACGGCGGGCGCGCCGACCGCGCCGGCGCACGAGGTGGCCCCGGCCCAGATGTCCCTCGCAACGGGCGGCGTAGCGATCGTCGGCATGGGGTGCCGCTTCCCGGGCGGGGTCACCGACCCGGACAGCTTCTGGGAGCTCATCGAGGCAGGCGTCGACGCCATCCGCGAGGTCCCCGAGGAGCGCTGGGACGCCCACCGTCTCTTCGACCCCGACGGCCCCGCCCGCGGCCGCTGCGTCACCCGGTGGGGGGGGTTCATCGGCGACGTCGGACAGTTCGACGCCGCCCTGTTCGGAGTCTCCGCCCGGGAGGCCAAGGCCATGGACCCGGCCCACCGCCTGCTGCTGCAGACCTCATGGCAGGCGCTGGAGCACGCGGGCCTCGACCCCATGGGCCTGCACGGCACGGCGACGGCGGTGTACGTCGGCGCCGTCAGCGGCGAGTACGGGCAGCTGCAGATGGCCGCGGGCCACCAGCACGCCGGCGGCTGGCTCGCCTCGGGCAACGCCGCCAGCGCCGCCGGGGGGCGGCTGTCGTACTTCTACGGGTTCCAGGGCCCCAACGTGTCGATCGACACCGCGTGCTCATCGTCGCTGGTCGCCGTGCACCAGGCGGTGACCAGCCTGCTCAGCGGCGAGGCGGACCTGGCCCTGGCGGGCGGGGTCAACGTCCTGCTCAACCCCGGGCTGACGGTGGCTCTGTCCCAGGCGGGCATGATGTCGCGGGACGGGCGCTGCAAGGCGTTCGACGCCAGCGCCGACGGGTACGTGCGCTCCGAGGGGTGCGGGCTGGTGGTGCTCAAGCGCCTCGAGGACGCCGTCCGCGCGGGCGACCCCATCCGGGCGGTGATCCGGGGCTCCGCCGTCAACCAGGACGGTCGCTCCAGCCACCTGACCGCGCCCAGCGAGCAGGCCCAGCAGGCGGTGATCCGGGCCGCCCTGGGCCGGGCAGGCGTGACCCCCGCCGACGTCTCCTACGTCGAGGCCCACGGCACCGGGACCCCCATCGGCGACCCCATCGAGGCGGCGGCCCTAGGGGCCACCTATGGCATCGGCCGCGAGGCGCCGCTGGCCATCGGATCGGTAAAGACGCAGATCGGCCACACCGAGCTGGCGGCGGGCGTGGCGGGCCTCATCCGGGCGGTCCTCGCCCTGGAGCGCGGGGTGCTCCCGCCGAGCCTGCACCACGGCTCGCCCAACCCGGAGATCGCCTGGGATCGCCTGGGTGTGCGGGTGCAGACCTCGCCATCGCCGTGGCGCGGGCCGAGGCGGGCGGGGGTGAGCGCGTTCGGGTTCAGCGGCACCAACGCGCACGTGGTGGTCGAGGGGGCCGCCGCCGCCGCCGCGCCGGCGGCCTCGGCCCCGGGTCCGCACACGATCTGCCTGTCGGCCCACACCGGCGCGGCGCTGCAACGGTGGGCCGGGGCGGTGGCGGACGTGGTCAGCGACGGCACCGACCTCGGCCGCCTCGCCGACTCCGTGCGTCGACGGGCCTCGCTGCCCGTCCGCCTGGCCGTCCCGTCCGTCGTCACCGCCGACGACCTGGTGGGGCCGCTGCGCGCCGCGCAGCGCGCCGAGGACCACCCCGGCCTGCTGACCGGCCATGGGCCGCGGGCGGGCACGCCCAGCGTGGCCCTGCTGTTCCCCGGTCAGGGCAGCCAGTTCGCGGGCATGGGGCGGCAGCTGTACGAGGCGGATCCGGGCTTTCGCGCGGCGTTCGACGCATGCGACGCCGCCTCGGGGGCGGTGCTCGGCCACCGGGTGGCCCCCATCGTCCTGGCCGACGACGACCCGCGGCTGGACCGCACGCGGTTCACCCAGCCGGCGCTGTTTGCGGTGCAGGTGGCGCTGGTCACGACGTTGCGCGCCCGGGGCGTGCGGGCGGACCACCTGCTCGGCCACAGCGTCGGCGAGCTGACCGCGGCGTGGGCGTCGGGGGCGCTGTCCCTGCACGACGCAGCGACCCTGGTTGGCCACCGCGCGAGGGCGATGGACGAGGCCCCGGCCGACGGCGGCATGCTGGCCGTCGCGCTCGGCGAGGACGAGGTCCTGGCGCTGGCCGGCGACCTCGAGGTGGCCGCCGTCAACGCCCCGGACCAGACCGTCGTCGCCGGGCCCGTGCCGGCCATCGAGGCCCTGCGGCGCCTGCTCGAGGGGCGCGGGGTCGGGGTCACGTCCCTGCGGACCTCCCACGCATTCCACTCGGCCGCGATGCAGCACGCCGCCCAGCACGTGGTCCAGGCCGCATCCGGGCTCACCTGGCGGACGCCGCAGACGCCCTGGATCGGAAACGTCGACGGCCAACGCCACGATCGCGTGCCGGATCCCGAGCACTGGGGGCGACAGCTGCGCGGGGGCGTGAGGTTCGCGGACGGCCTGCGGGCCCTGCGGCAGGCGGGCGCGGACGTGGTGGTGGAGGTCGGCCCGGGGACCGCGCTGTCCGCCCTCGTCCGCCGCAACGCCCCCGATTGGCAGGTGCCCACCGTGCCCACGCTGGTGCCCGGGCGGCCCGCGGCGCAGGCGCTGGAGCGGGCCTTGGGCGCGCTGTATTGCGCCGGCGTCGACACCCGCTCGGGGCGGCCGTCGACCCCGCTGATGTCGTTGCCGTCGTACCCGTTCGAGCGGACGAGGTGGTGGGACGACGCGGCGCGTCCAGACCGCAGGCGCTCCGCGCAGGGCGCCACCGTGTCCGGGCCCGCCGTGTCCGGCGCAGTGGTCACGCGCACCTACACCCCGCCCTACGGGCCCCTCATCGCCGACCACGTCTTGCGAGGCCGCGTCGTGGTCTCCGGCGCTGCGCTTGCGGCGCAGCTCATCGAGGCGTGCGCGGCGACCCGGCCTGGCGCCGTGGTCCTTGACGACCTGACGTTCGAGCGTCCCCTGCTGCCTCCGGCCGAGGGCGAGATGACGGTCGAGGCCCACGTCGATGACGACGGCGCGGCCACGGTCCACGCCCACCCGGGGGACGGACGCTGGCGGCTCATCTGTCGGGCCCAGCGCGGCGCTTCGGTAGGACGGACCGACGCCCCGGGCCCAGAGCCGGTGGACGCCCCGGCCATGGACGCGCGGGCCTTCTATGGGCAACACGCCGCGCGGGGGTATGAGCTCGGACCCAGCTATCGGCGGCTGCAGGGCGTGCGCGCACTGGGGGTGCGGGCCACGGCCTCGGTGTCGGCGTCGGATGCCGAGGCGTTGGTCGACGCGGGGGCTCTGGACTCCGCGTTCCAGCTGGTCGGCGCCTTGGTGGCCGATCCGGACGACGACGATCTGCGTGTCCCGGTCCGGATCGCCCGGATCCACCTGCGTCGCGGGGCCGGTCCGCCCGCTCGTGTCGAGGCGGCGCTTCGGGGCGGCGGCCCGATCGTCGCGGACTTGCGGATCGACGACGACGACGGCGAGCCGGTCATGGAGCTCGAGGGCCTGGAGCTCGCCCCCCTGCCCGTGCAGGCCCTGGAGGCCGAGACCCGGCCGGTGACCTGGCGCGTGCAGTGGTCGCCGGGCGGGATCAGCCCAGCGCCGAGCCACCCCCCGGTGCGGCTGCTTGGCGACGACCCGCGCGCCGACGGCGTCGCGGCCGCCCTGCGGGCCGCGGGGCGTACGGTCACGGACGAGCCTGCGGCGGCGCAGCAGCTGGTGTGGCTGGCGCCGGACGGGCCGATCGAGGAGCTGGCCCGGGTGGTTCGCCAGGCGGCGACCGGCCGAAGCGGCCTGTGGTGCGTGACGACCGCCGCGCTGCCCCGCGAGGGCTCGCCGATCCACGCAGAGCACCGCGGCCTGTGGGGGCTGATGCGCGTGCTGCAGGCAGAGGCGCCGGCGGCGTTCGGCGGCATCATCGATCTGCCGCGTGGCGGCGAGGCCCAGGACGCGCTGGTCGAGGCCCTGGGCGCACGGGCCGGCCTGCAGGCGCGCATCGATCCCGCCGGGGTGTCGCTGCCCCAGCTGATCCCGCTGCGCAGGTCCCCTGCGGCGACCGCCGCGCTGCCCTTCGACCCAGACTGCGCCTGCCTGATCACAGGCGGGGCGGGCCGGGTCGGCCTCGCGCTGGCGGCGGATCTGCTGTCCCGCGGCGCACGCCACGTCGTGCTCGTCGGTCGGAGGCCGGCCGAGGCGCTGCCCGCCGGCGCCCGGCAGCTGCTGGAGCGACCCGAGGTCCGCTACGAGCGCGCCGACGTCGGGGCGCCCGGTGAGGTCGCGTCGCTGGTCGGGCGTCTCGACGGGGCGGGCCCGCCGCTCCGGGCGGTGTTCCACGGCGCCGGACGCCTGGTGGACGGCCTGCTCGGTGAGCTGGCCGAGGACGACCTGCGGTCCGTCGCCGCCCCCAAGATCGACGCCGCACGGGCGCTGGATGAGGCGACCCGGGGGCTTGCGCTGGACACCTTCGTGGTCTTCAGCAGCGCGGCCGCCGTGCTCGGCGCCGTCGGCCAGGGGGCTTACGCACGCGCCAACCTGCAGATGGAGGCGGTGGTCCTGGACCGCCGCAAGGAGGGCTTGGCCGGCGTCGCCATCCGGTTCGGCCCGTGGCAAGGCGGCGGCATGGTCACCGACGCCATGGCCGCCCGCTGGCGCGCGGCCGGGGTCACCCCGCTGTCACCGGAGCGGGCCCTGGGCGCGCTGTACGAGGTCCTGCGGGCGGACGTCGCGCTCGCCACGGTCCTGGACGCCCGCTGGTCGGCCTTGGCGAGCAGCCTGGGCATCACCGCTCCGTCGCTACTGCCCACGGCCGATCCCGACGACTCCCGAGGCCGCGGCTGGCTCACCGCCAGGCTCGTCGCCACGGTGGATGCGCAGTCGCGCCGGGAGCTGCTCATCGCGACGGTGAGGCAGCGCCTGGCCTCGAGCCTGGGTGTGGAGGCCTCGGGGATCGCGGTCGACGCCCCCCTCGCCGCCCTCGGGGTCGACTCGCTGGTGACCCTCGAGCTGGCCTACGCCCTGGAGCACGGCTTGGACCGGCCGGTGCCAGGGGCGACGCTGACCTCGTTGGGCGACGTGCAATCCGTCGTCTCCTGGGTGATCGACGAGGTCGGCGCCCCCGCGCCGGCCGCCGACTCCGGCCCCGCGACGCGGGGGGCGCCCCTGGCCACCTCGGCCCAGCGCCGGCTCCTCTGGGTGGAGCGGCGGCACCCGGGCACGGCGCTCCAGCACATGCAGGTGGCGCTGCACGTGGACGGCGCGGTCGATGCTCAGCGGCTGCAGGGGGCGCTGGATGCGGTGGTCGCGGCCCACGAGGCCCTGCGGATGGGGCTGTCCGGCGACCCCGAGGCGCCAAGGGTCCGGCTGGCGCCCGCGGCCACGGCGCCCCTGGGCCGCGGCGACGACGTGGCCCGGGTCCGCCTCGACGACGGCGCGGCGCCCTTCGACCTCGACCGGCCGCCGCTGCTCCGGGCCACGCTCGTCGCCGGCGACCCGGGGGACGCCGTCGTCATCACCGTGCATCACCTCGTCGCCGACGGCTGGAGCGTGGCCAACCTCCTGCGCGACCTGGCCGCGGCCTACGAGGGCGGCCCGGTCACGCCCGCCGCCCAGATCTCGGACATCGCGCGGGACGAGGCGTCGTGGCTCGCGACCCACGCCGACGACGAATCCGAGGCCTGGGCCGAGGCGCTGGCCGGCTGGAGGCCGCGGCGGCTGCCCCGGCGGCCGGACGCCGAGCCGGGCGTCGCCGGCCGGACGCTGACGCTGCGATGGCCCGCCGAACGGACCGCGGCGCTCACGGCCGCGGCCCAGGCGCGGGGCTGCACGTTGTTCGAGGCGCTCCTCACGTGCACCAGCCTGACGTTGGGCAGGGCGACGGGCAGCCGCGACCCGGGCTTGGCGACGGTGGTCTCGGGCCGGCTGCGCGCCGCGTGGGCGGACGTCGTCGGCATGGTCGCCAACACGGTGCCCGTGCGGATGGATCTGCGAGGCGCCACCACGCTCGGCGACGCCCTGACGTGCGCGCGGGACGCCGCCCGGTTCGCGGATCGCCACGGCCGCCTGCCCTATGACCAGGTGCTCCGGCAGCTGGACCCGCCCGCCCGCCAGCCCCTGGACGTGCTGCTCGTCCTCGAGAACCTGCCGCTGCCCGACGCCCGGCTGGGCGGGCTGCCCGTGACCGTCGTCACCGACGCCCCCGACGGCTCGGTCGCGGGCACGGCCAAGTTCCCGCTCACCGTGGCGTGCGACCACGACCGGGGCGGGCTGCGGCTGGCCTTCACCTATCGCACCGGCCAGTTCACGGAGGCGCAGGTCCAAAGCTGGCTCGACGCGTTCGATCGCATCGCCGCCGCACTCGGCGAAGACGCCGACCTGGCCCTGATCGCCTTGCAGGACGCCGCCTTCGTCGCCCCGACGCCCGAGCGCATCCACCTGGCCGACGTGCTGCCGGACGGCCGGCGGCGGCTGGTGACCCCGCTTCGGGCTGTCGAGCCGACGGACCCATCGCTGGTGGCGGGCCCTGGCGCGGCCGCGGCGTACGTCGACGGCGGGCCGCTTGAGATGCCGGGCGGGCGCCCGAGCACGCTGGGCGAGGCGCTGGAGCGCACGGCCCGCAGGTGGGGCGATTCCCGAGGGGTCACCTACGTCGGACCGGCCGGACAGACCGACCACCAGGGCTACGCCACGCTGCATCGCGAGGCGCTCCGGATCCTGGGCGGCTACCAGGCAAGC
>PVBE012138819.1_pt1 | contig 22901 bp, 16 predicted proteins | sample 1631181 | NCBI WGS metagenome assembly PVBE01 (sample SAMN08397723, study PRJNA350692) | Marine metagenome, whole genome shotgun sequencing project. | isolation source: water | place: Pacific Ocean | collected 2012-04 | reverse complement strand
GCCGTGGGAGCATCACGTGCTGCTGCTACATATGCCGGACACGTTAAAGCGGATTTCGGTATGGCCGGTCTAATCCCTGGACGGGCCTCATGATGGTGGCGGAGAGAGAGGGATTCGAACCCTCGGTGCTGCTTATACAGCACACACGATTTCCAGTCGTGCTCCTTCAGCCAACTCGGACACCTCTCCTTAAACCGCTGCTTCTGAATGAAATAATATCAAACCGGAAAAATCCGGAGACCAATCGTCCCATAACAGCGGGGGATAATTGCATACCACCCCTCTCGCCGCAAACTCACTATGGATAACCCCCCGGAAATATTCGAAGTGGGGAAAAGTTCCCGTCCCCGGCCAAGCCCCGCCACCCCATACATAACATTTTCAATGGTTTTAATCATTATAATGGGCAATCCAGTTTTCAACCGAAAAGCCGGATCTTCGATTGATGAGTTCCGGGATGGTCCCGTCTCCCGCAGGAGTGATCATATCCTGATTGTCGAGGATGAGCCCGTGAACCTGGAATTACCGGGGGATTTCCCGAAAACAGGTGAATTTCCCGCCAGCCGGACCCCCTTTAATAACGGGCGAATCATTCCCGTTCAAGGCCCAGTCCTGCTATGATTTAACTATCCGATACTTATTAAGGGAGAGGAAGGCCATGAAACTTGCACTTTACGGAGACATCCACGCACAACTCACGCCGCTCGAAGTCGTTCTGGCGGAAGTCGATAAGCACAATGCCGACTGGGAGGTCGTATTGGGCGATCATGTGATGGGCGGTCCCGAGCCGGGCGAGGTTATTGATGCGCTTCGAGCCCGCAAGAACTGCCTGCCCATTCTGGGGAATTTCGATCGATGGGTGATCGATAAAGTCGACGAGCAGGACAATCCCTTCCCCGGAAGAAACGAGGCCAGCAGGACAACGCGCGAGCATCTCAACGAAGATCAACTCGACTGGCTAAGAGGCCTCCCTCACGAAATAACATTCACGGCCGAACCCGGTCATGACGTTCACATTTTTCACGCGGCCCCGGGCGATGACGAGGGGGCCCTTCCGCTGCGACTGACAGACGATGAAATTCTGGAAAGACTCAAAGGGGACAAAGCCGAATGTCTGGCCTTTGGCCAAGTTCACGGGCCTTATGTCCGCCAGGTCGGAAATCAGACTCTTGTTTGCGGGGCCTCAGCCGCGGTGAATTGGGACGGCGACAATCGCCCCGCCTACGTTCTTCTCGAATACAAGGGCGACGGAAACTGGGAAGCGGAGATTCACAGGGTTGCATACGATTTCGAACCTCAAGCACTGAAAAACGAAAACTCCTGGGTCCCCAACGGAGAGCGGCAGGCAGTCACGATCCGGACGGGGGAGTATTGGAATCCGGCCCACATGCCGCACTAGTTAAACGGGTAATAGGCGGCAACCTTTCCCACTCTAATCCGGTTCCTACATAAACGGATTAGACGGGGTGGTGCGCAAGTGCATACCTGCGGGCCTGCGTATCCGCCGCCAAGGCATTTTTATTGAGGATTGTACGTACTCGACTCGAACCAGGCCTGGAAATTTTCGACGAGAGAATCGTGGTCAACCTTCAACCCCGAGTAGCGGCGCGTGTGGCAGAGCGCAAGAGTCCCCAAATCTGCAAGCGCATGGACGAATGCAAGTTCATCCTCGGTGAACACTCTCGGCTCGGAAGTATAGAGGCGTAGAACACCGACGATGCGGTCCATCATCATCATCGGAACGGACAATATAGATACGATTCCCTCGGCTTTGGCGTCATCCGGGTACTGAACCCGAGGGTCGTCGGCCGTGTCGAGGATTTGGACGACCTCTCCATTCATGCATGCCGCCAAACTGTGATCGGCGTCAACCGGCCCTTTTTTCAAATACTCCTGACTCAGACCCCAGACCGCCGACAATTCGAATAGTCTTGTTTTATCGTTGAGCACCCGGACCGCGCAGCCTTTGGCGCCTGTCGCCTCGGCCGTCTGCCGGGCGATATGGTCAAGAATTTCCCCAACATCGAGCGCGGAACTCAACTCTCTCGTTATCCTGCTGAAAACCTCGAAGCAAACTTTGATGTTTCCCGGTTCGAACATGGCGCTTTTCCTCCCTTTGCTTCAGGACCGGCAAAATAGTCGTACAACGCCCAAAGAAGCCCGCCCCTCTCACGGGGTGAACCCGCCCGGGCGGCCTTGCCGTCCGTTATATTCACAGGGCATTTCCGTCGACTCTCAACGGAAAACAGAAAATCGCTAGTGACCGTATCCAGCACCGGGCACAATATGATTGTACCATGAATTTATTATTCCAGGAGAAATTTCATGCCGGCAGGCTGCCGGCCTCTTTTGGGCTTACGGCTTATTCATCAAGGTTTTAGCGAAGGCAGGCCGCAGGAAAACCATCGAATGAAACTTCGGTGGATGAAGCTTCGGCCCAAATAAAACAAGATTTAAATCGGGGCGGGCAGGTCGGACTCTCCCATGAGGTACATGTCCACAGCACGAGCGCACGACCTGCCCTCGGCGATGGCCCATACGATGAGAGACTGGCCCCGTTGCATGTCTCCCACCGTAAACACGCCCGGAACGCTCGTCATCCATTCTTCATCACGCTGGACATTGCCGCGCTCGGTAAGTTCGACACCCAGTTCCTCGATCATTCCTTTTCGCTCCGGCCCCAGAAAACCCATGGCAAGAAAGACGAAATCAGCATTCATCTCCCTCTCCGTGCCGGGAATGTCCTCGAAACTCATCCGCCCGTCATCACTCCGTTTCATTTCCACATCGACGACATCGAGCTTTTTTAACACCCCGTCCTCGCCGACAAACTGCTTGGTTGAAATGGAGTAGATTCGTTCGCCGCCCTCCTCGTGCGCGGAGGAGACGCGTAAAATATCCGGATAAAGAGGCCAGGGATTTACATTCGCATCACGCTCATCCGGCGGACAAGGCAGAATTTCAAGCTGGTGAATCGAAGTCGCCCCCTGCCGGTGAGCCGTACCCAGGCAATCGGCCCCGGTGTCCCCGCCGCCGATGACGATCACGGATTTTCCCTTGACGTTGATCTGCTCCTCCACAGGAACCGAAACACCCTCGCAGAGTTTGTTCTGGACGGAAAGATACTCCAACGCGAAGTATACGCCCTTGAGGTCGCGCCCGGGAATCGGCAAATCACGCGGCGCACGCGCTCCGCCCGCGAGGACCAGCGCATCGAACTCCTCGCGGAGAGCCGATGCGGTGACATCCACGCCCACATGACACCCTGTCTTGAAGACAACGCCCTCGGACTCCATCAATTCCAGCCGCCGGTCCAGAAACTTCTTTTCCATCTTGAATTCGGGGATCCCATAGCGCATCAATCCGCCGATGCGGCTGTCCCTCTCGAAGACGGTAACGCTATGGCCTGCCTGGTTAAGTTGATCCGCCGCCGCCAAACCCGCCGGCCCGGAACCCACGATGGCGACTTTCTTCCCGGTCCTGGCAGCGGGCTGCCGCGGAACCACCCAGCCCTGGTCGAAGGCGTGCTCGATAATCGAGACTTCAATCTGTTTAATCGTAACGGGGTCTTCGTTAATGCCCAGGACACATGAGCCCTCGCATGGGGCGGGGCAAAGCCGCCCGGTGAACTCGGGAAAATTGTTCGTCCTGTGCAGCCGCTCGACGGCCTCGTCCCATTTCTCCCGGTAGACCATGTCGTTCCATTCCGGAATGAGATTTCCCAACGGGCAGCCGCTATGGCAGAAGGGGATTCCGCAGTCCATGCACCGCGCCCCTTGGTTTTGAAGCTTATCATCGGGGAACGGAAGGTAGACTTCGTTCCAATCCCCGATACGTTCTTCGACGGACCTGCTTCCCGGCAACTCTCTTTGAAACTCGACAAAACCGGTGGGTTTACCCATGACTCGCCTCCATCACGGCTTTCTCCCAAGAGATCCCGCGTTCCTTGGCGGTCTGGATGGCCATCATCGCCCGCTTATAGTCGCGGGGCAACACTTTAACGAATCGAGGCTGAAGCGTTTCCCATTCCGAAAGAATACGTTCGCCAACCGTACTTCCCGTATATTCCACGTGTTTTTGGATGAGGTTTTTCACCTCATCAACGTCGTCTGGGTCAACGAGATCTTCCAAGTCCACCAACTCCATGTTGCACCGCCTCCTGAAACTGTTCTCCTCGTCGAGGATGTAGGCGATGCCGCCCGACATTCCGGCGGCGAAGTTTCTTCCCGTCTTTCCGAGCACGACCACCCGGCCGCCGGTCATGTATTCGCAACCATGATCGCCCACACTCTCGACCACGGCGAGGGCGCCGCTGTTGCGCACGGCGAATCGCTCGCCGGCGACCCCCCGGAAATAAGCCTCTCCCGCTGTGGCGCCGTAGAGAGCGACGTTTCCGATGAGGATGTTTTTTTCCGCCGTGAAGGAGGACTCCCTGGACGGGAAAACGATGATCTTTCCCCCCGACAATCCTTTTCCGATGTAATCGTTCGAGTCGCCCTCGAGGGTGAAGGTAATCCCGTTTGGAACAAAAGCCGAAAAACTCTGACCGGCCGACCCCCTGAAATGCACCTGGATCGTATTCTCCGGCAAGCCCTTTCCCCCGTGCCGCCTTGTCACCTCGTAACCAAGGATGGTTCCCACCGTCCGGTTGAGGTTAAGTATGGGAAGCTCGAGCTTGACCGGGGCCTTTCGCTCCAGGGCGTCCTTGCACATGGGAATCAGGGTGGTCACATCGAGAGTCTTCTCGAGGCCGTGGTTCTGGCCGCAAACATTTCGGATAGCGACATCCGGACCCATGTCGGGTTTATGGAGTATTGGCGCGAAATCGAGACCTTTCGCCTTCCAGTGATCCACCGCCTGACGAATGTTGAGTCTGTCCGCCCTTCCGATCATTTCATCCACGGAGCGGAATCCCAGGCGGGCCATATATTCACGCACCTCCTCCGCGACGAAGCGGAAAAAATTCTCAACGTACTCGGGCGAGCCGGAGAATTTCTTGCGGAGTTCCGGATCCTGGGTGGCAATTCCGACGGGGCAGGTATTGAGGTGGCACACCCTCATCATGATGCAACCCATCACCACCAAAGGCGCGGTGGCGAATCCGAATTCATCCGCTCCGAGCATGGCCCCGATGACCACATCGCGTCCTGTTTTTAACTGTCCGTCAACCTGGACGACGATGCGGTCGCGAAGCCGGTTCATCACCAGGACTTGCTGGGTCTCCGCCAAACCAAGTTCCCAGGGAGCGCCGGCATGTTTGATGCTGGTAATCGGCGAGGCGCCCGTCCCCCCGTCGTGGCCGGAGATGAGAACCACGTCGGAGTGCGCTTTAGAGACACCGGCCGCAACAGTCCCCACCCCGATCTCGGCGACTAGCTTTACATGGATGCGGGCTTCGGGATTGGAATTCTTGAGGTCATATATCAGCTGGGCCAAATCCTCGATCGAATAGATGTCGTGGTGCGGAGGCGGGGAAATCAGACCCACCGCCGGGGTGGAATTCCGCACCTTGGCAATCCAGGGGAAAACCTTATTTCCGGGAAGCTGGCCGCCTTCGCCGGGTTTTGCCCCCTGCGCCATCTTGATCTGGAGGTCATCGGCGTTCACGAGATATTCGCTGGTGACCCCGAACCTGCCCGACGCCACCTGCTTAATGGCGCTGCGCCGAAGATCGCCATTTTTATCGGGAACGAAGCGCTCGGCATCCTCCCCTCCTTCGCCGGTGTTGGATTTTCCCCCGATACGGTTCATTGCGATAGCAAGGGTTTCGTGAGCTTCCTGGCTGATCGAGCCGTAGGACATCGCCCCCGTGCTAAAGCGCTCCATGATGGCCTCGGTGGGCTCCACCTCTTCCAGGGGGATGGGCTCCCGAGCCCACTTGAATTCCAGAAGACCGCGCAGGGTCGCCAGCCGCTTGCTCTGATCGTCAACCAGGTTGGTGTATTCCTTGAAAATATCGAACCTTCCGGTCCGGGTCGCATGCTGGAGCTTGAAAACCGTCTCGGGGTTGAAAAGATGAAACTCTCCGCCCCGGCGCCACTGGAGGAAACCTCCGCTATCGAGTTCCTCGGTCATGGCCCGGCGTTCGGGAAAGGCCTTGCGGTGGCGGAGAAGCACCTCGTCGGTCACGACTTCGATTCCTATCCCCCCTATCCGCGACGGGGTCCAGGTGAAATAGTTGTCGACAAATTCCTTGTTCAATCCGATGGCCTCGAAAATCTGGGCGCCCCGGTAGGACTGAATCGTTGAGATGCCCATCTTCGATATGACCTTGATGATGCCCTTGCACAAACCGGTGATATAGTTTTTGACCGCCGTATCGTGGTCGATACCCTCGAGGAAACCGCTTCGAATCATGTCGTCGATGGTTTCGAAGGCAAGATAGGGATTGATCGCCCCGGCGCCGTAGCCCAGGAGGAGGGCCATGTGGTGAACTTGCCGCGCCTCCCCGGTTTCGATGAGCAGGCCAGTACGCGTCCTTATCCCCTCGCGGACAAGATGGTGGTGCACTCCCGCTGTGGCGAACAGGGCCGGGATGGGAGAAAGTTCCCCTGAAACCCCCCGGTCTGAAAGAATTATCAAGCTATAACCCTCGGCGATCGCCGCGCTGACTTTTTGGTAAAGATCGTCCATCGCCCGCCTGAGGCCCTCGACCCCCTCCGCGGCCCGGAAGAGCATGGGCAAGGTAGTGGCCTTCAGGCCAGGCTGGTCCGAGTGAACGAGCTTGTAGAAATCCTCATTGCTGAGGATGGGAGTGTCGAGCTTCATCTGGCGGCACGATTCGGCCTCCGGCTTAAGCAAATTCCGCTCCGGCCCCACGGTGGTGGAAAGCTGCGTGACGATCTCCTCCCGAATGGCATCAAGGGGAGGATTCGTCACCTGCGCGAAGAGCTGCTTGAAGTAGTCGTAAAGAAGCCGCGGGCGGTCCGACAGGACAGCCAGCGCCGCGTCGTTGCCCATCGAACCGGTAGGGTCGTTCTTCAGCTTTACCATTGGACCGATAAAGAAGCGCTTGTCCTCCAGGGTATAGCCGAATGCTTGTTGCCGCTGAAGCACGGTCTCATGATCCGGCTCGGGAAAATGAGGCGCGTCGGGAAGATCGTCCAGGTGGACCAGGTTCTTCTCAAGCCAATCCTGATAAGGGTTGGCCATGGTGTATCGCCTTTTTAGCTCCTCGTCGTCGATGATGCGCCCCTCGGAGGTGTCCACAAGGAAAATTCGGCCCGGGTGCAACCTCTCTTTGATAAGAACATCCTCCGGGGGAATGTCCAACACCCCCACCTCGGAGGCCATAATCACCAAGTCGTCTTTTGTGACGTAATAACGCGAGGGACGCAGCCCGTTCCTGTCGAGAACCGCTCCCACCAACGTTCCGTCGGTAAAGGCGATGGATGCGGGACCGTCCCAGGGCTCCATGAGACAACCGTGAAATTCGTAGAATGCCTTCCGATCCTCGCTCATGGACTCGTGACCGGCCCATGGCTCGGGAATCATCATCAACACCGCGTGGGGAAGCTCTCGCCCCCCCATAAAGAGGAATTCGAGGACGTTATCGAATATTGCCGAGTCGCTGCCGCCCTCGATAACGATGGGTAGTATTTTCTTCAGGTCAGGCAAAACTTCCGTTTCACACAACGCTTCACGGGCGTGCATCCAGTTGATGTTTCCGCGCAGGGTATTGATTTCCCCGTTGTGGCACATATAGCGGTAAGGATGGGCCAGCGGCCAGGAAGGAAATGTATTCGTCGAAAAGCGCGAATGCACAAGGGCCAGAGCCGATTCCATGTCCGGATCGGAGAGATCAGCAAAAACCAGTTCAACCTGATCGGTGGTAAGCATTCCATTGTAAATCAGGGTCTGCGAAGACAGGCTCGGAATGTGAAAATAAATCCGTTCGGATAAATCGGATTTTCGAACGGCGTGCTCAATTCGCTTGCGTATGACGTAGAGCTTCCTCTCCACCTGCATCTTTTCGGCGCCTTCCTCGAAACCGCCGATAAAAATCTGCTGGAAGCGAGGCACCTTCGAAAGAGCGGTCGGCCCCACCGAGGAAAGATCAACGGGAACTTCCCGCCACCCGAGCGGTTGGCACCCTTCTTCACGGATAATAGATTCGAAAAGGATTTCGATTTCATTCGTTTGAGCGAAATCGGGAGGGAGGAACACCATTCCGGCCCCGTAGAGGCCGGGCCCCGGCAAAATAATTTCTTCGTCACCGCACACCTTATTCAGGAATTCATGGGGCATTTGAAGCAAAATCCCCGCGCCGTCACCTGTGTTTACCTCAGAGCCGCTGGCTCCCCGATGTGCGAGGTTCTTGAGCGCGGTTAGCGCATCTTCGACAATCTTCCGGGATTTGCGCCCATGGAGGTCCGCCACGAACGCGACGCCGCAGGCATCGTGCTCGAATGCAGGGTCGTAGAGGCCGAGGCCCGATGCGTGACCGCTATAAGCCATTGATATTCCCAATCTTACAGGAAAGAAAGTAAATCCCTCCCCCAGGGTGGAGGAGGGAGCATCCCCAATCGAACGCCAAACTATACACGATTTTTTATCATAACCCAACACGAATCATTTAATACATTGCATTGAATTTTCTAATGTTATATAGACGTTATTCCATGAAGATCGATATGCTTCGCCTCTATTGCAACGTGGTTCAGACAAACAGCTTTTCTCGCGGAGCCCGCGAGAGCGGTGTGACCCAATCGGCCGCGAGCCAGAGCATCCGCCACCTCGAGGAAGATTTGGGCGTCTCGCTGTTGGACCGGAGCAAACGCCCGTTCACCCTGACCCCTCAAGGAGAGAAGTTCTACAAGGCTTGCCGCGATCTAATCGAAGGCTTTGATCGGGTAAGGGACGAAGTCGCGAGCGATAAAAAACGGATTGAAGGAACGGTGCGCGTAGCCGCGATTTACTCCGTCGGCCTGCATGTCATGGGCGTTTACATGCAGCGTTTCAGGCATCTTTATCCTGATGCTCGGGTCCGGCTCGACTGTCTTCACCCTGAAGAAGTTAAGCGATCCGTACAAGAAGACATAGCCGACATCGGCCTGGTTTCCTATCCCAGCTCAAGCCGGACACTGAACGTTATTACTCTTTGGGAAGAACCCCTCCGGGTTGTGTGCACACCGGAAAACCCCTTGGCCAAGAATAAGGTCGTTCGTTGCGCCGATCTGGACAAAACTTCCTTTGTCGCTTTCGACACCGACCTCGTCATACGGAAAGCCATCGACCGGGTGCTCCGCCAGGAGCAAGCGCGCGTGGATGTCGTAATGGAGTTCGACAACGTGGAGAGCATCAAGGAGGGCGTTCTGCTCGGCGCCGGAGTAAGAATCCTGCCCGAACCGGTGTTTCAAAAAGAAATCGCGATGCGCAGCCTTCGGGCAATCCCCCTCGACCGCAGTGACCTTTCACGGCCAATCGGGTTGATCCACCGGCGGAGAAAAAAACTGCCCCCGACCGTGGATCGGTTCATCGAAATACTGAAAGAGAGCTGACGGCTTTAATTCACGGAAGATAAAACCCGCCGGTTGGGCTTCGAGCGTGGAGCGAGAAGCCCGTCAAACAGCAAATACCACGAAAATGCAGGAAGGTACACGCTCCCTCCGGGGCGGGGTGGCGTCAAGCGGGAAGCGAGGCGACTCACCCAACCCGCTACCGGCGGGGCCCCATCGGGGCGGGAGAGGGTTTTTTTTAATGTCCGGCGAGCGGGAAGCGAGGAGCCTCGAGGCGGGAGAAGGTTTTTTTTGTCCGGCGAGCGGGACCGTTCACCGCAGGAATTGCCGCGAAACGGGGGAGTGCTGCGGGTGGCGTCGAGTGGGAAGCGAGACGACTTCGCTTGGGGGCGCGGATCGAGATTTTCGCCCTGGGGCGGGGGGCCGGCTCCCTCCGGGGCAGTGCCCCTCACCCAACCCTCTCCCGCTCCTCGATCACTTCGCTGAGCGCCTTGATCCCCGCGTTCATGGAGGGCGAGCCGCCCGGAAAGATGGTCAGCTCCACTGCCTCGAGTATTTCCCGCTCCGTCGCTCCGTGCTCGAACGCCTGGCGGATATGATTTTTGACATAGGTCTGGGTCTCGCCCGCCGGCAGCCGCACGCAAAGCGCCACGAGATAGAGCAGCTCAAGGACCTTCCTCGACAGGGCCCCGTCCCTGTTCATGAAATGATCGACCTTATCGTTATGGCGGCGGAAAAATTCGATGTCCCTCCGGACCATGAACTCCTGCTCCGGTAATATCCAACCGCGAGTGGCCTTGATCCGCCTGATTAATTCTTCTTCCTCCGAGCCCATTTTCCCCTCCCCTGATTTCAAGACGCTATTGACCCCGGCGCCACCGGGCCACAGGCCAAATACCGGGCGCTAAAAAACGACACAAGGAAATAACGATATCAGCCTGAAACACCTGGAAAGGAACATCATAGCAGCCCGGCCGACCGGGCGGGCGATCGAAATCTCTTTGCTCGGCCGAGTTAAAACATGGTTTTCCGGCACTCGATGCATCGTTTGCTCAAGGCGGCGAAGGCCGGGTGGTCCTCCAGAATGCTCCCGATCCGGTCCAGCATCGCCTGGGGTGCGATGGGCTCGCCGCAGTTCTCGCAGCGGGGCATGGTGTCACTGAAAAGAGTGCGCTTCTCTTCCCTGAGCGCGAGAAGGTCGGTCGATTTCTCAAGCTCCATGATGTTCTCGGGGCAAACCTCGAGGCATCCGGCGCAACCCACGCACGATGAGGCGGTGAAGGCCAGGGATACTCCTTCCTCGTCCCGCTCGATCGCCTGCGCGCCCGCCGGGCAGGCGCTGGCGCAGGCGCCGCACACCGTGCACCCCGCCAGAACCTCTATCATCCCGAAAAGGGAGTGTGGGTGAGTCAGCAAAAGCTCTGGCGGCGGGCTGTGCCGCGCCGCCAGCTTGAGCAGCGCGCCTCCCGCCCCCCGGGGCGAAAAGTCCACATGGGTTTTGGCCCCCGCTCCGTTCGCGCCGGCGACCGGCAATCCGCCGCCGAGGGGAGACGACTCCTCCGGGACACCCGAATCGAAAACCTGTACCGCCTCCCGGGACAGCCCCATCTCGGCCAGCAGCGCCCGGCAATAGTCCACGCTACCCTCCAAATCGCTTCGCTCTCCAAACCTGCAATCTTTTTCCTCGCACCGGAGCAGACCCACGGCGGCGGTTCCCTGGCCCAGGCACTGAAGAATCCAGGAAGGAGTGACCATCGCTAGGCAAGGTATCTCCACGGGAAGCCATCCGCCCAGAATGGGCGGTGCGCTATCCCCGAAGGCTCGCGCGGCGTTTCGGCAGAGAAACATGATCCCCCGCCGGCCGGCGGTGAGATCGGCCCCGCCGAGCAGGGCGGCCGTCTGGGCCTAAAGCTGAGGAAGCGAGGCTCCAGGAAAGTCGAACGCCCCGGCGGGGCACGCAGACACACACGCGCCGCATCCGGTGCACCTGCCTTTGCTCAATATCATCCGGCCCTCGGGCGATACAGCCAGGGCATTGTGGGGACACAAATTCGAGCAGATGCGGCAACCGTCCGCGGCGAAGCAGTCTTCTCCCCGGATGGACGGAATCATTTCGTAGCGGACTGGAGGGAGAGTGAACAGCGAACGGCGGCTCATCTCCTCCTCCCAGGCGATAAGCATCTTGGCGTTTTCGGGGCGGAATCCGTCATAAGCGCCGAGTTTGGAGATGGCGGCCTCGGTGAGCAGCCGGGCTCTCGCTCCGGTTTCGGCGGGTGTATCACTGCCGCCCCGCAGCCCGCCCAGATCGGCCACTTCAACCGCCGAGGGGTCTATGCCGAGCTTCCTGAGGCGCTTGCCCTCGTCCTCGCTCCAGGCGTTTCCCCCGGTGCCGAAAGCGGCCGTGTTGAAGACCTTGGGAATTCCGTAGGCCGTTCCGACATAACCGAGCGTGCCGCTTTCAAACTCCATAATGATGTTGGTCACATCGTCGAGGTTTCCCACGGAGGATATTTTTGAGCAAAACGCGGATACGCACTTCACCGGCCCGGCAAGATAGTGAAGGTTTTCCACCATGTGAACGCCCAGACCGGTCATCGACCCCGCCGGGCACTCAGCCGGGTCGCTGCGCCAGCCCGTTCTTGACCCCCCACTCGGACCGGAGAGATTCGCCTCGAGCTGATATATTTCCCCCAACTCGCCGGAATCGATCAACCCTTTTACCCGGCGCGTGGCCCCCTGAAACCGGCGGTGGTGCCCCACTTGAAGAACGACACTCGCCTCCCGAGCGGCGGTGGCCGCCCGCCTCGCGTCGGCGACGGTCAGTGTGAGTGGTTTTTCGATAAAAACGTGCTTCCCGGCGGAGGCCGCCCGGCAAACGATGTCCGCGTGAGTGGAGTGCAGGGTCACGACAACGAGCCCATCCACCTCGGGATCGCCGAGAACCTCGTCCAGACTCGCCGCATCGCGGCACCCTTGCTTTTCGGCGAATTACTTTCGCCGCGATTCCGTCCGGGCGAAACAATTGACGATTTCACAGTTTCCGGCCCGCTCCGCCGTGCCCGACAGAACTCCCGAATAATTCCCCAAGCCAACAAAAGCCAGCCGCGCTTTCTCCTCTGTCATTCCTCTGTCCTTTCATAAAAAACCAGTCGCCCCGCCTGAAAAATCAACCAGATAATCTCCAAGTTCAGATCCGCCTAAAGTAGAAGACTGTCGTCCATGGAGCAGCGGGTCAACACCTCATGGCCCTCCTCCGTGATGAGGACCGTCTCTTCGATCCGTACGCCTGCTCCGCCGACAATATCCGGCACCCAGATTAGCGGCTCAACCGCGAACACCATCCCCGGCTCCAGCTGCACGACCTCGGAGTCCGGATCGGGCTCCCCGATATAGGGAGGTTCGTTGGGCGAAGTGCCCAGGGCATGCCCGATGCTCAGGCTGAACCAGTTGTCAGAGAGTCCGTATTTTTTCGCAGTATCCCAGATTTCGTCGGCAACCTCCTTATTCGTATAGCCGGGGCGCATGCGCTCGAGCCCCTTTCCGAGCGCTTCATGGACCGCCGTATAAACTTTTTTCTGGAAGTCAGAGGGTTTGCCGCAGATCATCGTCCGAGCCACATCCCCGAAATAACCGTTCCACTGGGCCCCGATGTCGATGAATACGATATCGCCGTTACGCATGATTTTATCCGTGGCAAACCGCGCCGGAGGAGACATGTGTTCCCCCGATGCGACAAACGGAGAAACCAGATGCGCCATTTCGGCGCCATAGTGGTGAAGCACTTTCATGGCATCGGCCGCAACATCGCATTCCCGGACGCCCGGCTTCACTCTCTCCATCGCTTCCTCACACACGGCATCCGCGATGGCGCTGGCCTCGCGGATCATATAGACCTCCTCGTCGAGCTTATGCCTGCGAACCTTGTGCATCAGGGTATCACCGTCCACCAACTCCATTTCGGGCAATATCCGCTGATACGCGCTGAGCATGTGAAAGCCCATGAGATCGACGCCGAGCTTGCCGCCCATGACACCAAGATCCTCGAGAATGGGCCGCAAAACTTCCCGGACCATCTTGTCCATGAGCTGCTGCTCTTCGAGCTTGGGCATGCTGTGAAAATGATCTATCCAGGGCATGTCGCGCGTGATGCGGGGAATCTCCCCCCCGTTCGTAAAAAGGTGAGGCTTCTCGTTCTGCGTAATGAGCGTCATGGCGCGGACGCCTTCGCGGTGCGCCAGAAACGAGGCCCGCAGGCTGGTCAGGTAACGGACGTTTTCCACTTTCACCATAAAAAGCACATCGACGCCGGCTTCCTTCATGAACTGTTGTGTTTTATCGACACGCTTGGACCGCAAGGCGTTCAGATCAATGCGCTGTTCGTAATCAACCAGAAACTGCCCGCGTGCAAAACCAGGCATAATCAAAATACTCCCTGAAAAAATAGAAATCGGTACACGAATGGATTGCCCCAGCCCCACGTCCCATTTCTCACAAGCCACCGGGAGGCAGATTTATTCCTCGGGGGCTTGAGAAGATGCCGGGCGAACAATTCAGGCCGAATACCCCGGCCAGCAAAACCCCAATCAGCAAAACCTTTCATTCCTATCGGAACGACCTGCCGGAACGACCCTCTGGGCCTACGGCTCCTCCACCAACTCGATCAGGACGTTGTCGGGCGCCTTGATGAAGGAGGTTGTCGAATCGAGTACGCCCGGCCCCGGTTTTTTGGTGAACTCCACCCCGGCCTTTTCCAATTTTTCGGCGAAAGCCTTCAAATCATCCACCTGTATCCCAAAATGGTGTAAACCGCGCCCCACCTTCAGCATTTCTTCGTCATCGCCGGGGCGGAGACCCCGAATTCTAATTTCCACCCCATCCAGCATGACGCTCATGTAGGGAGAGCCCACGTATTCGATTTCTTCCGTATATAGAGTGCCCCCGAAGTGCTCGATATAAAAATTCGCGGCCGCGTGGGGATCTTTCGCAACATGATGAATATGGTGCACTCGAGTAGCCATAGCGCCGACATTCTCCTCCGAAAGGTTTAAAGACCTCTAATCGCCTTGAGCCGTTTCATGATATTTCCGCCGTCGCTGTGCATCATGTTGTGCGCGTCCCGGAAGTACATCTCGATCGGAATCTCCCGCATGACGCCCATTCCGCCGTGAATTTCCATGGCAGCACGCGTCACGTCGCAGGCAACTTCGTGGGCGAAGTAGCTGGCTGAGGCGGACATTTTCGGGTCACCCGGAATTTTTTTGCCGTCAACGCCGTTCCACGCAGCATCGACGCGCCATGCGCCATAAAGCACATAAGCCCGTGCAGCTTCGATACCCGTGTACATGTCGATAATCTTCGAAGCAATCGCCTGATGCTCGATGATGGGTTTTCCGCTGGCAACGCGGGTTTTCGCATACTCAAGCGTATCCTCGTAGGCGGCGCGAGCCAGCCCCACCATTGCCGCCGCGTTAATCAGCGCATCGCCGCGCATGTGTCTGCGGATGTATGAAACGCCACAATTTTCCGGTCCCAATCGGTATTCCACCGGTATGCGGACGTTGTCCATCATCAACTCCCGGTTCAGGTTCAGCCGGTAGCCCATCTTGTCATGCACCCGCCCGTGAGAGACTCCGGGCGTATCTCTTGGGATCATCATCAAAGAAGCACCCTCGTCCACGCCTTTCGTCTGATCAGTGCGCACATAAACAAAATACAACTTCGCCCAGCCGATGTTCGAGACGAAATGCTTCATGCCGTTGATGACGTATTCATCCCCCTCCCGAACGGCCGAGGTTCTGTAGCCCGAATCGGGAGCGCTGTAAGGCAATAGGTTTTCCGATCCCGAGTTCGGCTCGGTCGTAGCCGTAGAAATGAGAAAATGGGGGTCATCGCAATAGGCGCGGAGCCACTTCTCCCGAATCTCCTCGGAGGGACACAGTTCACTCTCCAGAATATGGGTAATTTTCGTCGCCGAAAGAAGCATGCCGCAGATGCCCCGGTTCCCCCACGATAGCTCCTCGGCCACGACGCAATGACTGAACAGATCGTCAATTCCGCCACCACCGTACCTTTCGGGGATGCCCATCGTCCGAAGACCCACCTTGTCAGCCTTTTCTAAGAGGGGCTCCATATAGGCTGCCTTGGCCGGATCGGGATTATGGTCCAGCTCCAAACCAATAGGCCGCACCTCTTTCTCTGCGAACTCATGGGCAAGTTTCTGGAGAGCGATTTGTTCTTCCGTTAACCGATAATCGAACATTCCTCCTTCTCCTCTCTTTCGTGTGGGGCCGGCCCAGCCGTCAGGGCTCACTGAATCTTCACGGCCGCCAGAGACAATTCAATATGTATTATAGTCCTATCAATAGGACCTGGACAGATAAACACCTCCTGAATTTTTCGAATACAAAAATTTATTCTCCGATGACTTCCGCCACCTCCACCGGCTGGCCGCGCTCGGCGGATTCCATCGCCGCCCAGACAATGCTCAGAACGTGGAGACCTTCCGGACCACCTACCTCGGGCGGGCGACTATCTCTGATGGCCCCTGAGAAATCTTCGAACTCATCGTCCAAATAATCGTGGCCCTCATATTCTTCATACTCGATGCGCTCTCTATCCTCCCCGTCTTTTTTCAGCGTGTATATCCCATCCCAGCGGTCATGATAGAGATTCGCTTCATCACCGTAAGCGTTGAGAAAATAGTTGTAGCGGCCATTTGTCGTTCGAGGGCTGATAAAACTCGTGCCGAGCGTGCCCAACAGACCCGATTCGAACTCTAGCCAGAGGACGCATACATCGGGAATTTCCGATTTAGTCTTGATTTTGTTGAAAGCGGCCGATACTTTCTTAACCCGCCCGAAGAGGTATAGAAAATTATCCACCTGGTGAATGGCGACCTGCATCAAGGGGCCGCCGGGCGAGCCCGATGCATACCACTGCCAGTTTTCCGGCGTGTAGTAAAGTCCCCGATCGTTGGAATAGTTGGTCTCGGCCAACGCGATAGTGCCCAGCACCCCTTCGTCGATCAGCTTCTTGAACAGTCGATGGCCTCTCAGGCGCCGCGAACTCGCTCCCACGGCGAGAATTACGCCAGCGTCGTCACACGTTTTAATCATCGCCTTGGCGTCCGAAAGGGAGGCGGCAATGGGCTTGTCCACGAAAACGTGCTTTCCCTCCCTAGCCGCAGCGATGGCCAACTCGGAATGCTTGTTATTCGGAGCCGAGATAACGACGGCATCCACCTCGGGATTCTTGACTAACGCCTCATAAGTTTCCTCTTCGCCGCAGCCGAATTTTTCTGTGAAAGCTTTGCGCTTCTCCGGTGTCCGGGTGAAGCAGTTCACGATTTTCATATCCTGCGTTTTTTGAATCGCGGAGGCCAGCGTGTTCCCCCAACGCCCAAGACCGACGACAGCCACCTTCAATGGTTCTGAGCTCATAAAAAATATCTCCTGTTCGCGGCACTTCCTTGAAAGATTACAAAGAGTTCAACCGCGGGTCCAAAACATTTCGTAGCCAGTCACCCACCAAGTTCGATCCCAGCACCGTAAGCGTAATGGCGAGGCCTGGAAACGTAACCACCCACCAGGCGGTATACAGATGAACTTTCCCGTCGCTCAATAAGCCGCCCCAAGTGGGGGTCGGCGGCGGAACACCGAGCCCCAGAAAACTGAGACCCGCCTCGATTATGATCATTCTTCCCAAGTATAAGGATGCGATGATAACAACGGGTGCGAGCACGTTCGGGAGTATATGACGAAAAATAATCCGAAAATGGCTGCCGCCGATGCTCCTGGCCGCCTGAATGAACTCCTGCTCGCGTAGGGAGAGGACTTCGCCGCGCACAACCCGGGCGTAAATTACCCATATCCGCATCGACATGACGAGGATCAAGACCGTCAGACTCGGACCGACAATGGCGATAGTGGCCAATGCCAATAAAATAAATGGAAACGAAAGAACAAGATCGACCAGCCGCATCAAGACAAAATCTATTTTCCCGCCGAAATAACCCGAGACCAGACCCACGAGCAACCCGACGCTCCCGGTGAGAAAAACCGCGAAAAACCCGACGATCAGGGAAACGCGCGTTCCGTATATGAGACGGCTCAGGTAATCTCTTCCGAGATGATCCGTGCCCAGCAGGAAGGTCCTGTGCCCATCCGTCCACATCGGCGGCTTCAGAGCACGGCTCAACAGCTGCTCGTGAGGACTCGCGGGCGAGATTATGGGCGCCAGAACCGCACAAATGACGACTCCCAAAAGAATAAGAACGCCAAAGAGCGCGGATTTATCCTTCAGAAGCGATGCCATCGCCTTTCGCCAGCGGTTCTCCTCGCGGACCAGCCCGTTGCCGTCGAGGTTCGCGGGAATCTCTATTGCATGCCTGGCCACCGTCATGAGTAGGATATCCGTGGGTCAAGATAGGCGTAAAGCAAATCGACCGTCAGGTTGATGATGACAAATCCCGAGGCCATCAGAAAAACTGCGGACTGCACAATCGGAAAGTCGCGATTCGCGATCGCCTGCACGACAAGCCGGCCAACGCCCGGCCATGCGAAAACAACTTCAATGATCACCGTTCCGCCAAGTAAAATTCCCAGGTCCAACCCCAGCACCGTTACAATGGGTATCGCGGAATTTTTGAGGGCATGAACCATGAGAATTATTTTCTCGTTCAACCCTTTGGCGCGCGCCGTCGTGATGTAATCCTGCCGCATCACCTCAAGCATCTGAGAGCGCATCAGCCGCGCCATCCGCGCCAAGTGATATGTCGAGGCGGCGAAGGCGGGCATGATGAAATGAGACCAGCCGCCACGCCCGAACGAGGGCAACACACCCAGGAACACGGAAAAAAACATGATAAACATGATGGCCAGCCAAAAATCCGGAACCGCCTGAATCAGAACGGATATCCCCACACAGCCCTTGTCGTAGAGCGAGCCCTCCTTGAACGCCGCCAGGCATCCAAACGGAATCCCGATCACGACCGCGAACATGAACGCACCCAAAGCCATCTCTAAAGTCGCGGGAAAGCGCTCAAGCACAAGGGCCATCGCGGGTTCTCCATGCTCAATCGATTCCCCGAAATTCCCCTGTATCGCGCCTTTAAAAAATCGGGCGTACTGGACCCACAAAGGCTGATCGAAGCCCATCAGTTTTTTCATATAAGCGATGTCTTCCAGGGTCGCATCGGTGTCCATCATGACGGATACGGGATCTCCCGTCATGTGAAGAAGCAAAAACACGATGATCATCACCAACTTGAGCAAGAAGATCGCCTGAATTACGCGTTTGACTACGTAGCCAGCCATCTATTCATCCATTTGTCGCCAATATAAATTAGGCGCAGAAACACCCCTGGCAGAGGGATGACCTCCCTCTGCCAGGGGGATTAAAAATAAACTACGACTTAGTTTGAACCCGCCAGACCAACTTCGGCGGCGATCAATTTACCGTCGGCGCGCGGTGTCCACGAAAGCTTCTTTTGCACGCCGAAAATCCGGAAGGTTTGATACAGAGGAACTATCGGCACTTTTTCATGGCGCAAAATCCGGCCGATTTCCTGATACTTTTTCTCTCTTGCCGCATTGTCCATGGTGGACCTGGCTTCGTTGATCAACTTGTCGATGCCTTTGTCCCGGAATCCGCCGTAGGCGGAGCGGCTGCTAATCGCGCCGGCGAACATATGCTCTGTGCTGAACGCCGTGTTCATGCGCGCCAGGTAGTACAGGAACGGCTTCACGTTGTCCTTGTATTTGCTGAAGATAATTTTCTTCATCGAGCCCCATTCCATCACCCGAACATTCGCCTTGAGACCGACCCTGGCCCACTGACCGGCGATGCCCTCGAGCGCTTCCTTGCCCATCATGAAGCGGCCGCGCGGAATGTAAACGTCGAACGAAAAGCCCTTGCCGAAACCGGCCTCGGCGAGCATCTTTTTCGCTTTCTCAGGGTTATACGGATAAGGCTTCAGGTTCGGGTTATGGCCAAAGCTGGCGGGACCATCAAGAACGGCCACGGGCTTGGCGAATCCCATCATTATGTTCTTGGTAATGGAATTCCGGTCGATGGCGAGATTCATCGCCCGGCGGACACGGACATCCATCCAGGGCGCGCCTTTTTTGATAACCATGAGAATGTAATTGGTCCTCGGAGACTGTTTCTTGATGACCCGTGCGCCTTTGCTGGAGCTGACACGGCCAGCGAGCCCGGGCGGAAGGTTGTCGATGATGTCCACGTCGCCCGAGATAAGGGCCGCCACGCGGGTGGTCGATTCGGGAATGAACTTGACGATCGCGGTCTTGACCTTGGGCTTTCTCCAGGCGTTCGGATTTTCCTCGTAAACCAGGTCCTCTCCCTTACGCCATTTCTTCACGACGTAGGGGCCGCTTCCGACCGGATTGCGGGCCAGGAATTTCTTGTTGTGCTTTTTGTAATACTTGGGCGGAACGATGAACCCGTAAATTGCCAGGAACGGCGGGAGCATCGGGTCCGCTTTTTTCGTATGAATCTGGACGGTGTACTCATCGACCACCTTCAAGCTCTTGATGCTCTTGAAGTAGCGGTACTGCTTGGACTTCAACTTGGGATCGAGAATCCGCTCGAAGCTGAATTTTACGGCTTCGGCGTTAATCGGATCCCCGTTGCTGAATTTAAGCCCCTCGCGAAGCTTGAATTCCCATACCTTGGGGCTCGCCATTTTGTAGCTTTTCGCCAGTAGGGTGGTCAGTTTCCCGTCCGGCGATCGAGTAAGAAGCGTCTCGAACACATTCGTGTGGTGCATCGAAATCGGAAGCGAGCTGAAAGTGTGCGGGTCAAACGTGGACAGCGCTCCCGCCATGCCCAGAACGACCTTGCCCTTGGATGCAGCATTTACCGTTGCAGAGGTCCACAAAAAGGACACTGCAAGAACCAAAGCCAACAACATCTTTCTCTTCATTGTATCTCCTCCCTTGTTCGCGGACTCAAAGTCCATTTAGAGACAAGCCAACTCATCGGAACAACGATTCAAAAGCTCAAAACCACTATCGGTCACTAGATAAGACTCGCCCCAGAATATCTGACGATCGGGTCCCAGTTGATACATGGGATGCACGGTGATCACCATTCCGGGCTCTATCGTTCCGGTGGATTTCGGCGTGATCATGTAATCGGTCAGGTCCAGGCCCGTGATATGGACCAGCCCGAAGGGCCAAACTTCGAATCCCTTGGCTTTAAAAACATCGTCCATGGCACTCGCCAGCCCGACCATCGGCTCGCCCGGCTTGAGGTACTCGAGCGACGCGTCCCGCGCCGCGCGCACGACGTCATGGGCATCGATCAGCCATTGCTCCGCCGGTCCCAGGCAAAGAACGCGCACCAACTGGTTCCAGTAGCCCTCCACGCGGGGCGATATTTCGAGCAAGAGGGCATCGCCGTTTTTCATGGCTCTTTTTGTCTGGGGGATCACATATCCCCAGGGGGCCTCGCCGCCGCCAGCCATGCTCGCCAGCCCCATCATGTTGAAATTCTCTGTGCCGCCCTCGGGGATAATCACCTTGTCCATCTCCGCCCGAATATCGAGCTCGGTGACCCCCTCGCAGGCGAATTCCCGAATCCGATCCCATATCCGGTCACCCAACAGGGCAGCGTGGCGCGACATCTCGATTTCCTCGGCGCTTTGAACCAGGCGGGGCTTCCAAACCATATCGCCGGCATCCACCCACTCTTTCGCAGGTACCTGATCCTGAAACTGCTGGAACCAGTTGAACGGAATGATGGAGAGAGTCGAAATCCCGATCCTTTTCCCCGAGTCGGAAATTTCTTTAAGATAGTCACTCGTTTGAGTAGGCACCGGAGTCATCGCCTCGCAACGAACATCTTCGATCCACCCGCCCCGATTCGCCTCAATTCGCTGGTTTTCCACGCCGACGAACAAAACCGGCTCGCCCTTTAGCGGAAATACCAACACTTGCTGGCCCGAAAACGAACGGAAATTACTCACGTAGGCGAGGTTTCCGGTCCGGGGCCCCTGTCTCCCGCTGTTTCCGTAAACAACCAGGATGTCAAGATTCTCGCTCTCCATATCGGCGCGCAGCTTCGCATGGCGCCGGTCCCGCTCTTTTGTCGAAAAGCTCACGAACTCGCTCCCTCTCTCGGTAAAAAATGATTCCGGTATGAAAAAATTCCCGCCGGCCCGCCTCACGCCTTCGGTTGATTAAATCTTTAAAACATGACCTTTCCGCCCGAGACCGCCAAATTGACACCCGTAATGAAGGAGGTTTCCTCGCCACAGAAAAACACCACGGCCTCGGCCACGTCCTCGGGAACGCCCATGCGCCCCACCGGGGTTTGATCGATATATTCTCGTTGATAGCCACCCGAGTGGAGGATTGGCCGCTCGGTGGTGGTCAAACCGGGCGAAACCATATTGACGGTGATCCCGTGGGGGCCCATCTCGACGGCCAGGGTTTGAGAGAAATAAAGAAGAGCCGATTTAATCGACCCGTAGGAGTTCGTGCGGGCTCTTTTCTCGCCGAGAGCCGTGCTAAGGATATTGATAATCCGGCCCGAGCCCCGCTCGATCATCGCGGGAATCGCGGCCTGACAGCAGTTAAACGTACCCTTGAGCATAACCTCGACATGGGGAGCATAGTCGTCCTCCCAGTTAAGCTCGATAAAACTCCTGCCTTTTACGAGTTGGCGGGCATTGTTCACGAGGATGTCCACGGGACCCAGGTCTTCCCGGCAACGAATGATCATCTCTTCTACCTCGCCGCGGTTTGATACATCCGCGCGGAAAGCGAAGGCCGCGCCACCGGCGGAGCGAATTTCCTCGACAACGGCGTTGGCATCATCGGATTTCGAGTGAAAGTGGACGGCAACGGAGGCGCCGCGGCGTGCCAGCGCAAGGGACAACGACTTTCCGATGCTTCGGTTCGCGCCTGTGACAAGTGCTACGCGGCCTTCGAGACCCATGCCCTGCTCCCTTCGCTGCGCCGAATCGCGGACTCCCGCTATTCCTGCCCGAAACGTCATTTTTTCTTTATATGAAATACAGGACTTTTATGCCAAAAATCGCCGCCCAATGATATATTGAAATTTTCTCAGGTATTAGTTGTAGTACCATACAGTGAGCCGGCATGCAAAGGACAAAAATATCTTATATGACTTATTTTATCTGATTAAATTTTCACCTCTCTACAGCTAAAATAAGTTGACGCTAAATATATTCTATTAAGTGCTTGCAGGTTCCTCCCGGAGGCCGGGGCTTTCGGATTGAGCGCGCATCGCGGACAACAAGAGTATATTAATAAAGTAGGATTATACTTGAATTTTCTCGGAACGAATTTATCGGCCGCCTGAGGTAGACAAGAATCTTCTTTCAAGACCGATGAGTACTCAGGAGGCGTCAACGGAAATTAAGGGACAATATGAACGAAATATCGGCGGAGAGAACTC
>PVBE011798956.1_pt1 | contig 22903 bp, 17 predicted proteins | sample 1631181 | NCBI WGS metagenome assembly PVBE01 (sample SAMN08397723, study PRJNA350692) | Marine metagenome, whole genome shotgun sequencing project. | isolation source: water | place: Pacific Ocean | collected 2012-04 | reverse complement strand
GGGTGGTTCCTCGGCCAATCACAATTCCGTGGATGCGTTGGTGAGAAATCCAGGCTAACCAGACGCCGATCGCAGGCAGAGCCATGTCGCTCGTGACCTTGGCTTCCTGAACCTCCGGCCTCGGCCAAGGGCCAGAACGCGGTCTCAGTGATATTTTCCGGAAGACGGTTTTGGGAAGGCGAAAGGAATGAACATTTACATCAAAAAGCTGAAATCGACTTTCTGAAAATTTACGGCCAATTTGAAGATTCCATCCCGATCGGCCTGAGAATCAGAGACTGCGCCCGGGGATGATTTCCACCGGGATGGGGGGGGCGCCCCGGCTGACTAGCGGCGGCCTTTCAAGTCTTTCATGATCTGGCTTTTCGCCGCCGACTTGGCATCCTTGATTGACATCTTGACCTGGGTTTCGATGACACTTGACATCTTGCCTTCTATATCGACGTTCAGGATTGCGTTGAGAATGAACGCCGCGAAGCCCACCGCCACCGTGATCCCCATAAACATCTTTATCTGCCGCGTCAGGCCGCGCCGTTTGAGCCGCCGACCCTTCTGGCTCGATGACCTCCCCGAATGGGACGACCTCCTCGAACGGGACGACCTTCCCGAGTGGGACGACCTTTCTGAATGGGAAGCCCTTTCCGAACGGGCCGACCCTTCATTGCCGGACGAGGACCTTCCCGGACTCGGGCTTGCCGATCTTGCGTTGGCGGAGGTTCTCTGCGAAGGGCGGGAACTGCGGCGGGAGGATGAACTGCCGGTTGCCCCGCGGGCCGGTTGGGCCTTCGGCCTTCTCATGGGTCGCGAGGAGCTCATCGTCCGCGCTTCTCCCGAGAGGATTCATGAATCGCGGCATAGGAACATGTATCCCTCATACCTTGAATTTGAAACCCTTTCAGGGGGCTTGTCAAGGAGAATGGAAAATGTAGACATCCTGTTACGCAATTCGTCCGAAGAGGCCGGACTCCAAGCCGGTCGCGCAGCGGCGGACGATCTCTTCCAACTTGAAGTTGCGGGACCCTGCTCCGGGACGCAATCCGGAGCGGCGAATCATCATTCCTCGGAAAATCATCGGGCATGAAGGCTGAATCCGGCGCGAATCGAGCCCGTATCGGTCATCAGGCCGTGAAAAACCGGATTTTGGCCTAATCGAGAAAATGTTCAATCTTTTTAAATTCTTGATGTTATGACACGAATCTTATGTTATCTTCTGAAGGTCCGCGCTTGATGAGGCGGAAGCGGGAATTTTTGATGATGGTTGCCTTCCTGATGGCGAGGAGAACGGAGCGCATGCGGAATGCCAAGATTTTGATGCCCTCTTTCTTGGGCGCGACCAGCCGTTCGGCTTGGCTCCGCCTCGGGGTGTTCGGCTTTTCATTGGCATTTCTGTTGATCGGTTGTAATTCTCACTTTATGAGGCCCTTCCGGGTCAAGTCGGGCCCGAATGAAGTTCTTCTGGAGCTCGGCCCTCCAAGCGCCGGACACTTCAAGGCCGTTGTCATGGCCGATTTCAACGGAGACCGAATTCCGGACCTCGCCGCCGGCGACGTGCGGAAGGGGCGGATTCTGGTCTGGTATGGCGGCCCTCGCGTCACGTGGAAGCGGCCCATCGCTCTCAAGACCGATGGAGAGGTCAGAGACCTCGCCGCCATCGACTTGAACGGGGACGGCCTCTCGGACATCGCCTACAGCCTGCGCGGCACCCCCGGCGGCGTCTATACCTTAATCAGCGCGCCGGCCGAAAAGGCGAAGTGGCGGGCCGGGACGCCGGCCGCCCTGGAGGGTCTCTACGAGGGACTCAGCGTCGCGGATGTCAACGGCGACGGGAAGTGGGACCTGGCCGCGGCGAACGGCACGGCGGAACAAAACGGCGGGGTTCAGGTGTTCCTCGGCGACGGCCGGGGCGGGTGGTTGGGGGAGTTCGGCCCGACGCGCGGCGGCATATTCCGCGATGTGAAGCTTGTGGACCTGAACGGCGACGGCCGCACCGATTTGGCGGCCGCCGGCTGGGGCTCCGGGTCCGGCCTCCGCGTCTGGTTGCAGCGCGAGAAGGGAGGCGGTTGGAAGGGGCTTCCGCTCATCGCCCAAGGCAACTATTGGGGCGTCTGGGCGTCGGATCTCAATCGCGACGGCCGGATCGACCTGGCCGCCACCACTTTCCAGAACGGTGTCCGGGTTTACTGGGGAAAAGGGGACGGCCGGTTCGAGAAGGGCAAGTCGCCGGTGCGGGATGGAAGCTTCTGGCGGGTTCGCTCCGCGGACATGAACGGCGACGGCGCCCCCGACCTGCTGGCCACCAGCATCGACGGAGGTGGCGTCCGCCTCTGGCTCAATGACGGCAGCGGCCGGTGGGAGGCGGACCCGCGGTATCTGCCGAAGTTCGGAGTCTTCTACGGCCTTGAGGTTCGGGACATCGACCGGGACGGAAAGCTGGACGTGACCGTCGCCAGCCGGCAGGACGGCGTCAAGGTCTGGCTGCGGGGGCCGACCGCGCCCTTCGCGAATTCCGGCCTGCCGAAGGGCTTGGCGCGCGCCGCCGCCGTGGCGAGGATGCGGCACGATGTGCGGAACGGGGCCGACGCCGGGGCAAGACCCGTTCGCAAGGCGGTCTCCAGCGGCCGGCCGCCGGTCCCGGATAGCAAATCCATGTCTCGGCTTCACCCCGGTTTGCTCTATCCGGCCAACGCGGTGAACGGGCCTTCATCAAAGCGGAAAGGCCCCCCTTCCGCCGCGAAAGTGATTCCTCCGGTTTCCGGTGTCAAGGTTGCGCGCGCCGGCCTTGCCGGCCGCTCCGACCGTTTCCAAGGGGGGGCGGTCCGGGTCAAGGGCGAAGGGTCCGGTTTTCCGGACGGGACCCGGGTGGCTCAAGCAACCGGGAGGCGACGGCGTCCGATATCGGCCGGAAAAGAAGGTTGGGAGCCTCCGGGAAAGGCCAAATCCTACAGAATCGGCGTCGGCGACAAGCTGGTGATCAACATCTGGCGGGGCTTGGTGGCGGACGCGAACCGCGTGCTTGTGGACGAGGAGGGCAAGATCGGGTTTACGTTCCTGAAAAATGTACAGGCGGCGGGTCTGACGGCCACCCAGTTGGACGCATCGCTCTCCCGGCTGCTTCGGAAATTCATCAAACGGCCCCGTCTGGACCTCCGCGTCATGGAGTTCCGCAGCCAGAGTTATACGATGCTGGGCGAGGTCGGTCGGCAGGGCCGTTTTCCCATCATGGGTCCGATTCGCGTTTTCGACGCCGTAATCACCGCGGGGGGAAGCAGACCCGGAGCGGACATCAAGGGCACACGGGTGCTTCGCCGGGGCAAGGCCATCCCGGTCGCATTGAACAAGATCTTCGACGGCGACCAGCGGACGAACATCCTCCTCGAGCACGGCGACCAAATCCTCGTCCCCAAGCTGGACATCCGCCGGGGGGCGATCCGGGTTGTCGGACAGGTGCCGAAACAGGGGAGCTACCCCGTCGGGGAGGACCTGCGCGTATTGGACGCGGTCCTGATGGCCGGGTGCTGCCGCCGGGTGTCCTCGGGCGACCCGCTGCCCGATATTCGCAGGGCTCGCGTGATCCGAAAGGGCAGGATCATCCCGGTGAACCTGGATGAGGTCATCCTGCGGGGAGACCAGCGGCAGAACATCGTTCTGAAGGATGGGGACCAGGTGATTATTCCCGGCGAGCCCAGGGGCTCCCTGACGGTGGTGGGGGAGATCCGCCAGCCGGGCCGGTACAAGATCGAGGGCCGGACCCAGCTCCTGGACGTGATCCTGCTGGCGGGCGGACACCGGGACGCCGCGGACCTGACGCAGGTGAAGATATTCCGGGGGGGGCAGACGATTCTGGTCAATCTGGCCCAGGTCATTTTTCAAGGCGACGCCAAGCAGAACATTGTCATCCGGGACGGCGATCAGATCGTGGTCCCCTCCCTGCCGGCCGAGCGCCAGCGGAAGCTGAAAAGAGACCGCCGGATTTACGCCCTGGGGGAGCTCAAGAGCCCCGGCTCTTACACCTTCAGGCCGGATGTCCAGAACCTGAGTCTGCTCGATGTCCTGACGAGGGCCGGCGGGTTCACGAAATTCGCCGTCGGCTCGAGCGCGAAAATCATCCGTGGGGACATCGAGCGTCCGGTGATCCTGTCGGCGGACATCGACCGGCTGCTCGAGAAGGGGGACATCACGCAAAACCTCCCCCTCCAGGACCGGGACATCGTGTTTATTCCGCGCAGTTTCATCGGAGACGCCAACGACTGGATGGATAAGATCCGGCCGTTCCTGACGTTCTTCCTGTTCCCCGGCACGTACCGGGACACCTATGCGACCAGCACCGAATCCCTTCGGGTGGATATCGGCGGGAAGAGAACGGAGTCGAGCGGGGGGGGCGCTACACAGACGATCGATTTGGCTCAGTAGCGTCCACCCGTTGGAGTTAAATGATGGCGCAGTATGACATCAACATCCGGGATTACTGGCGGATCATCCGCAAGCGCCGGACGGTGATCATCTTCACAGCGGTCTTGTTGGCGTTGTTCAGCTTTGTCTTCGGCAAGCTCAACGAACCGATTCCCATCTATTCCGCCGCCTCGGCGGTCAAGTTCCAGCGCAGCACGACGGTCGCCGGACTCGTGGCGGAAGCCTTCACGTTCGCCCCCACCGACGAAATCGCCACCCAGATGGTCATCGCCAGGAGCTACCCCATCATAGAGGAGGTGGCCAAGGGCCTGAAGCTGATCGACCCGAACCTTTCGTCGGAGAAGATTCGGTCCGACAGTCGCCTGGTCTCCATCGTCAACCGGCTGCGCAAGCAGATCCGCGTCGAGCAGCAGGGCGAGACCAACATCATGACCCTCCGCGCCACCTCCACCGACCCGAAACTGGCCGCCCGGATCGCCAACATCGTCGCGCGCGCATACCAGAAGCAGATGGCCCTCGAGCGGAACAAGGAAACCCGCGAATCGCGCCTGTTCATCGAAAACCAACTCAAGGTGGTGGAAGCCAGGCTCCGGAAGGCGGAGAACCGGGTCAAGAAATTCCAGGAGACTCACCGGTTCTTTACCGTCCGCGGGCTGGCGAGCGCGGTGACGTCGGAGCTGCAGAAACTGGAAAGAGACCTGGGGAACCGGCGGAACAAGCTGCGGGCGACGAGCCTGCTCTTGAAGCAGCTCCGGGGGATCAAGGCCTTGAAGGGCCACAGCAACGAGCGCCTGTTCATCGACGCCGGCTCGCCGGCCGCCCGGCTGAACGGCCAGCTTCTCGATCTCCAGCTCAAGCGGGACGCCCTGCTCCTCGCCTTCACCAACGATCACCCCGAGGTCATCGAGACCAACCGGCAGATCGTCGACCTGCTGGATGAAATGGAGAACGAGTTGTCGGCCGAGGAGCGGATTCGAAAGCTCCGGTCGGGGGAGTTGGCAAAACAGGTCGAATCGGCGAGGAAGCGGGCCGCGGAAGTCCCGGACATCGGCGTGCTGTACGGCCGTCTCCAGCAACAGGTGAAGGTCAACGGCGAGGTCTACAGCCTTCTGATCGGCAAGCTGCAAACGGCCCGGATCCGCGAGGCGGGACTGAGCAGTGAAGTGTCCATCGTCCGGCCCGCGTTCGAGCCGAACACGGCGATCAACAAGCCCTCCCTCATCCTCAACTCTCTCATCGGGGCCATCATCGGCATGGTGGTCGGGTTGGTCTTCGCGTTCTTGCTGGAAACGATGGACACCTCCATCGGGGCCATCGAAGACGTCGAGGAGTTTCTGAGCGTTCCGGTGGTGGGGATCATCCCCTACACCGACCCGGATTACTTGTTCCGGGATTACCTCAACGAGAATCCGGAGAAGACGGAGAGCTTTGCCTCGGAAGTGTTTTACCGCCTGGTCTGCCATTTCATGCCGCGCACGCCCATGGCGGAGGCTTACCGCTCGCTGCGGACCAACATGGAGTTCCTGTCCCTGGAAAAGAGCGGCAACGCCTTCGTGGTGACGAGCTCCTCTCCCGGCGAGGGGAAGACCAATACGGTCATCAACCTGGCGTTGGCATTTTCCCAGTCGGGCAAGCGGACCCTGCTCATCAGCGCGGACCTCAGGCGTCCGACCATCTACCGGATCTTCGGCATCGAACGGGACCCCGGCCTGACCGATGTCCTCCTCGGAAACAACGAATGGCGCGAAGTGGTGCGGACCGTGACGGACATCATGATCGGAAAGTTCGACATGGAGGACATCATGTTGACCCCCGGTCTGGACAACCTGTCCATCATGACTTGCGGCCCGATCCCCCCGAACCCGGCCGAGCTGCTCAACTCCGCCACGATGAAGAACTTCCTCCAGGAGGTCTCCGAGGCCTACGACGTCGTCCTCATGGACACCCCCCCCATCCTCCCCGTCACCGACGCGGCCATCCTCGGCACGATGGTCCACGGAACCATCTTGGTCTACCAGGTCGGTCAGGTCGCCCGGGGCGCCCTGCGGCGCGCCAAGGTGACGATGGACAACGTTCAGGCCCCGGTTTGGGGAGTTGTTCTCAACTCCCTGCGGGCGGAAGTCAGTCCGGACATCGATTCTTATAAGTATTCCTCCACCTATTATTATTACGGCTACTCCGAGGACGAAGAGTACATCGCCCCGGAGGGAATTATTGGGCGCCTGCGCAGCCGTTTCTGGCCCTTCGGCCCCGACCGGGAGGACAGGGCTGAGCTGGAGGGGGAAGTGGTCGAGGGGCAGATCGAAGGTGAAGTCGAGGATCCAGAAGAATATGAGGAATACGACGACGAAGAGCTCCCGGAGCGCGCCGGCCTGATCGGACGGGTGACGGCGATCTTCGGTCTTCTGATGGCGCCGATTCTGGCGGTCATGCGGTTTCTGCCGTTCGGCCGGCGCCAAAGCGTTCAAGAGGACGACGGGGAGCCCGAGGCGGAATTCGACGAGATGGATCCGGAGGAAGCCGGGTGGGCCGAGGACGACGCCGATGATGATGATGACGTGGAATCCCGGACACCGCCGCGCGGAGGGAGGCGGAAGTCCTCCAAGACCCCGGCCGTCGGGTTCCTCTTGGGGGTTCTGGCCCTGGCGGGAGGCTGGCTCTGGCAGGAAGGGTATCCGATTCCTTACGTGAAGGCCCGTCGCACGCTCATGGAGCCCATCCGGAAGTCCGCCCCCGCGACGAAACCCGCCCGGTGGAAGGTGACGGGTTCCGCCCTCCCCGCGCGCGACGAAGGCGCCCGTTCATCCAACGGAAATGCGCGGTCTCGGTCCGGCGGGCCGAAGAGCCCATCCGCGACAAGGCCGATTGGACCCGGTTCATCGAGTCCGTGATCGGCCTCCGGCGGGCGAGACCCTTTTGATCTCGGACGCCTCCCCCGACGGCATGGCCGCCTCGATCATCCGCCACGTCCGGGCGATCGAGTCCGACCCGGCCGGTTATCAGCCGTCCAGGGAGCGGTGCGTCCGGTACGTCCACGAGGGGTTCACCTGGGGGCGCCTGACGGCCCGGTGGGCGGAGGCCCTGCGCGCCGCGGCCGGGGGGTGAGCGTCTTCCTCCGCTGTCCCCGATCGGTATCGAAGGTTCGGGTCCTCTCCGGGTTCGGATCAGACTTTACATCCTGCGGATCTCACCCCTAGAATGGTTGGAAAAAGACTTCCAGACGGAAGGTGCCGTCCTGCCGAGCCGTACGTGTCATCGCGGACGGAAAGCGGGCGGATGCTTCGCGGGGGGGATTCGGCTTCGGGCGTTGCTTCGACCGGATGACCCCGCCCCATTCCTTTTAATAACGAGAGACCGCGCATATGACGCACCCGACGTTCAAGGACATGATGCAGGACGTGGTTTCCTGGGGGAGTTGTTGCGAGTGCGGATCGTGCGTCCTGGTGTGCCCCCACAACGTCATCGAGTACGTGGACGGCAAGCCCAAGCAGACGGCCAAGGCTGCGGCCGCCCACGACTACTGCGGGATCAGCGAAGGCATCGGCTGCGACGTCTGCGCGGCCGTTTGCCCCAGGCTTTATCCGAAGGAGTGGAACCTCAAGGACCTCCTGTTCGGAAACGGTCGGCCCTACGAGGGGGCGTTCGGGACGTACCGGACCATCCAGGTGGCCCGCGCCAAAGACCCCGGGATGCTCGCGGCGGGCGAGGACGGCGGCGTCGTGACGACCATCCTGGAATGGGCCATGCGGGAGGGCGTCATCGACGGGGCCGTCGCCGCCTCGTTGGACGGGACGCTTCCCTGCCAGCCGGCGCCCACCGTGGTCACCTCTCCGGAGGAGCTCCGGAAGACCGCCAAGTCCTGGTACACCTACGTCCCCAACAACCTGGGGCTGGAGGAGGTCAAGAAAAAGGGCCTCGAGAAGGTGGCCTTCGTCGGCGTGCCCTGTCAGATCACCCCGATTCGGAAGATGGAGCTCTGCGATCCGGACTTCATCAAGACGCCGGACAAGCGGCCCAAGATCGTCGAGAAGCAGGAAGAGTTCCTGACGGGTTTCGGCCGGCGCGTCGCCCTGAGCATCGGCCTGTTCTGCACGGAGGTCTTCAACTACCAAGGCCTGATGGTCGAGAAGATCCAGGGCGAGCTCGGCGTCCCCCTGTCCGAAGTGGTCAAGTTCAACGTCAAGGGAAAGGTCCTTGTGTACAAGAAGGACGGAGAGATCGTCGAGCTCAACCTGAAGGAATGCGCCACGAATTACGGCCGGCCCGAGTGCCACCACTGCGGGGACTTTTCCGCCGAATTGGCCGACATCGCCTGCGGGGGCGTCGGCGCCATGGGCTGGACCATCGTCGTCGCCCGAACGCCCCGGGGGGAAGAGATCTGGAACCGCGTGGCGGCGTCCGGCCTGGTCGAGGTGAAGCCCATCGAGGACTTCGAGAAGTCCCGCCGGGTCCTCGAGATCCTCGCCGCGCGGCAGACCAAGCGGGTGCCGCGGGGGACCCGGCTGCGGGGCATGCCCCGCGCGTCCTTGGAAGGCGGCGTGGTCCAGCGAACGGGCACGGAGCCGATCGAGACCGGGACGCCGTGGGACGACGCCTGATTCGGGTGAAGCGCCGACCCGTAGGACTCGCGCGTGTTCGAAAGGCGGCCGCATCGGGGCGCCGTGTTGATTGAGAACCTCGTGATCGAGCCTTTGCGTGAAGCTGGGGAATTCCACTTGAACCGGGAGGGTTGATGCCGTGGTGAAAGAACTATTGCGCCCCGCGACCCCGGAGGACGCCGTCGCCCTCCTCGCGAAGCACAAGGGCAAGGCCAAGGTGCTGGCCGGCGGAACGGACCTCGTCGTCCTGATGCGCGCCGGGAAAATTGCGCCGGAGGTGATTGTCAGCCTCAACGGGATCGCCGCGTTGCGGTCCCTGTCCTTCAACCCGGACGACGGGTTGCGGATCGGGGCGTTGACGACGCATTCGGAGCTGATTGAAAACGGGGACGTCCAGGCGCGGTATCCGGTTCTGGCGGAGACGGCCCGGGCCCTCGCGGGTCCGCCCGTCCGCAACGCCGCTTCGGTGGCCGGGAACCTGTGCCACGCGGCCCCGTCGGCCGACTTCGGGCCCCCGCTCCTGGCCCTGGACGCCTCGGTGGCGGTCCTCGGACCCGGGGGGGAACGGACGGTTCCGCTGACGGACTTCTTCAAGGGGCCCAACCAGACCGCGCTGGCCGAGGACGAGATCCTGACGGAGATCCGGGTTCCGACCCCGGCCGAGGGATCCGGGGCCGGTTACCAGAAGCTGGGAGTCCGGAGCGCAATGGAGATCGCCATGGTCAGCGCGGCGGCTTCCATGACGAAGACGAATGGGACCTGCTCGGACGTGCGCGTCGCGCTGGGGGCGGTGGCCCCGGCGCCGTTCCTGGCGAAATCGGCCGCGGCGGCCGTCGAGGGCAAGGCCCCCTCGGCGGAGGTCTTCGCCCGGGCGGGCGAGGCGGCGGCGGCGGAAAGCCGACCCATCTCGGACATCCGGGCCTCGGCCGAGTACCGGAAGAAAATGGTCGCGGTCATGACGCGCCGGGCGCTCGCCCGCGCGGCGGGCCTGTGAGAGGAGAGGCGGCGATGGAATGCACGCTCGACATCAACGGAAGGTCGCACACCGTCTCGGTCCGGCCCGATGAGACGCTGCTGGACGCCCTGCGCGAAAGGCTCAACCTGACCGGTTCGAAAGAGGGTTGCGGGGAGGGCGACTGCGGGGCCTGCACGATCCAGGTGGACGGCCGGGCGGTCAACGCCTGCCTCCTCCTGGCCGCGGACGCCGGGGGCCGGGAGATCAGGACCATCGAGGGCCTGGCCGAGAACGGCGAGCTGAGCCCCGTTCAGCGGGCCTTTGTCGAGAACGGGGGCATCCAGTGCGGGTTCTGTATTCCGGGAATGCTCATGTCCGCCGCCGCCCTGCTTCAAAAGAATCCCAATCCGACCGACTGGGAGATCCGCGAGGCGCTGGCGGGCAACCTGTGCCGCTGCACCGGCTACATCAAGATCTTCCAGTCGGTGAAGGCCGCGGCGGAAGAGACGGCGGGATAACCGACCCCCGATGACCGGCGGGCCCCGCGCGGGCCGCCGGCTCCACGGAAGGAGAGAGACCATGGCGCAGGCTTCCATCGGGACAAGGGTTCCCCGGCGGGACGGCGGCGAGAAGGCGATGGGCAAGGCGCAGTACTTGGCGGATCTGAAGCTGACGGGGATGACGCAGGTCCGGTTCGTCAAGTCCCCCCTGGCCCATGCCCGGATCAAATCTATTGACACTTCCAAGGCCGAGGCCCTGCCGGGCGTCGTGGCCGTCGCCACGCACGAAGACGTCCCCGACACCCGAATCGGCGAGGTCGTCATGGACCAGCGGATCTTCGCCAAGGAGAAGGTCCGTTATGTCGGCGACATCGTGGCCGCGGTGGCGGCGGAGGATCTGGAGACCGCCAACCGGGCCGTCGAGCTCGTGAAAGTGGATTACGAGGAGCTGCCGGCCGTCTTCACGGTCGAGGACGCGTTGAAAGAAGACGCCCCCGAGCTTCACGAGGAGTACCAGAGTTACGAAACGATCCCGCCGGCGGCGGATCCGCACAAGATGATGACCGGCCGGAACCTCTGCTGGATGGGGATGATCAAGAAGGGGGATGTCGAGAAGGGGTTCGGCGAGGCGGACAAGGTTGTGGAAGATCACTTCGACATCCCCGCCGCTCAGGGCTCTCCCATCGAGACCCACGGCGCGGTGGCGGCGCCCTCGCCGGGAGGGGACGGCGTGACGATATGGACCTCCACGCAGGTGCCCTTCGGCGTCCGGGAGGTGGCGGCCCACGGTCTCCACCTGCCGCTCTCGAGCGTGCGCGTCATCGCCCCCACCGTCGGGGGCGGCTTCGGCTCCAAGTGCCAGCCCTGGGTGGAGCCGATTGTCGCGGCCGTCGCCCTCAAGGCCGGCCGGCCGGGCCGGTACGTGATGAGCCGGGAGGAGGAATTCGAGATCACCCAGCCGCGGCACCCGATGACGGTGATCGTGAAATCGGGCGTGATGAACGACGGGAAGATTGTCGCCCGCCACGTCCACATCATGATGAACACCGGCCACAGCGTGATGCTGGCGCCCATCATGGTGTCTCTGGTCGCCCATGTGGGCGGAGCGCCCTACAACATCCCCCACCTGTGGGTGCAGTGCGTCGCCGCGTTCACGAACCTGCCGAGCTTTTCGCTCGTCCGGGGGCCGGGCGGACCCCAGGCGACCTTCGCCGTCGAGCAGCACACCGACCGTCTGGCCGACGCCGTCGGCATGGACCGGGTTGATTTCCGGATGAACAACTGCGTCGGCCCGGGCGACAAAGGCCCCTCCGGACAGGAGCTGGGCGGCGTAGGTCTCAAAGAGGCCCTTCAGAAGGTGAAGGAATCCATCGGGTGGGGGCGGGACCGGCCCGAGGGGCGGGGCGTCGGCGTCGCCATCGGCTGGTACTCGACCCTCATCGGGATGGGCTCCTCGGCCACTGTGTCCCTGAACGAGGACGGCTCGGTCAAGGTGACGACGGGATTCGTGGACCACGGGACCGGGAACGTGTACGGGGGCCTGCCCATTTTCATCTCGAACGAGCTGGGCGTGGACATGGACAAGATCCACATCACGAGCGGCGACACCGAGACGGGGCCCTGGGACTATGGGACCGTAGGCAGCCGTTCCACGTACAACCACGTCCGGGCGGTGGGCGCGGCCCTCGAGGATGTCAAGGGGCAGCTTCGCGAGCGGGCCGCGCGCATGCTCGAGGCCGATCCCAAAGAGATGGATATTCAGGACGGCATGGTGTTCGTCCGGAGCACGCCGGACAAGGCCATCCCCGTGGGTGTGCTGTGCGCGACGGCGGCCAAGCCGGGCTTCCCCGGTCCCGTCGTCGCCAACGGCTCCTACAACGGAACCCCCTGGCCGCCCGGGGAGGACGTGGAAGTCGCGTTGGCCCTCACGTCTTTCGGCGAGCCCCCCTTCGTGGCCCAGGCCGCGGAGGTCGAAGTCGACCCGGAGACCGGGAATGTCAAGGTCCTGAAGATCGCCTCGGCCGTGGACGCCGGATTCGCCCTCAACCCCATCGGCCTGGAAGGGCAGGTCGAGGGCGGGACGATACAGTCCATGGGGCAGGCCCTGACCGAGCGGATGGTCTTCGACGACAAGGGCCGCCTGCTCAACGCGAGCTTCCTGGACTACAAGCTCCCCCTGGCACCGGACATCCCGGAGTTCGACACGATTGTCGTCGAGAGCCTGGCCGATCAAGGGGCGATGGGAACGAAGGGGGTCGGCGAGGCGCCGGTCGTGGCGACGGCGTCGGCCATCGCGGGCGCGGTGAGCGCGACCACGGGCGCGACGTTCGATCAGATCCCGCTGATGCCGGAATATGTCCTGGAACGCATCGAGGCCGCGTCGGCTACAGTGTAGAGGAAAAACCTTGGGGGGACATTTTGAAAATTGTCCCCCCAAACCCCTCCCAGGGGTTGGGAACCCCCCTCAAAAACTTTCATTTGGCGAAAGAGGGCGGCGCCGTAGGCGCCGCCCTCTTTCGCAAGAAGTAATGGGCTGGACTCTGTATCCGCTCGTGCGCCTCGCGCGGCAAGATGAGTCGTTAGTCGTGTCACGTACGCCGCGAAAAGGCCAAGCCGTTGGCTTGGCCGCAAAAAGTTTTCCAGGGGGAGTGGGGGGCCGGTTTACAAAAAGGCCCCCCACGGTCTTGTCTTTATTCTCCTCGAAACTCCGGTTTCCGCTTCTCGGCGAAGGCCGAGGTCCCTTCTTTGGCGTCTTGCGTGCCCCGCAGGAGCGTGAACAGCGTGTTCTCGAAGGCCAGGCCGTCGGCGAGGTTCATCTCCGCGCCCCGGCGGACCGCCTCCTTGGCGAACCGGACGCTGAGGGGGGCTTTCCGACAAATGTTCTCGGCCAGCGCCCGCGCCGTTTTCATCAGCTCGCCGGGCGGGACGACGCGCGTGACCAGTCCGATGCTGAGGGCCGCGCGGGCGTCGATGCGCTCTCCCGTCAGGACCAGGTCGAGCGCGCGGGCCATGCCCACGACGCGGGAGAGCCGTTGCGTCCCGCCGGCGCCCGGCATGATCCCGAGGGACACTTCGGGCAGGCCGAGGCTCGCCGTCTCGGACGCGATACGGATGTCGCAGCAAAGCGCCAGCTCGAGGCCGCCCCCCAGGGCGTACCCGTTGACGGCGGAGAGGATCGGCTTGGTCTGGTTTTCCAGGGCGTGGTAGACGTCCCGTCCGCCGAGGTGGGACTTGCGCTGGACCCAGGCCGATTCGTCCAGGACGGAGGCGATGGTCTTCTTGATGTCGGCGCCGGCGCAGAAGGCCTTCTCTCCCGCGCCGGTGAGGATGGCCGCCCACAGGCCGTCATCCTCCCGGAAATCGTCGAAGACCTCCCGCATCCGCGATTCGGTTTCCGGGTCAAGGGCGTTCAACGCCTCCGGGCGGTTCATCGTCACGGTCAGGATCCGGCCGGTCTTGTCCACATCCAGGCTCATCTTGGGGATCTCCTTTCGTCGTTGGGGTGGTCGGGGGAGCGCCCGGCCGTTTGATCGCCGGAGAGGGTCAATGCGGATCGGCGGTTGTGACTGAAGCCGGGGAGATGACACCAGAGGTTGCGGGTCTCCGTCAAGGGCGTCCGCGGGAGGGGGGGGGAGGGGGAGGGGGAGGACGGCGCGCCGGTTGACGAAAAGGGCGGCGAGGCCGGATACTCCGTGCGGTTGATTCGGGGTCCGTGTCGGAAATTCGCGGACCTTCAGGGTTGGACAGGAGCGGCTTGATGAAGAACCGCTGGGTCATCGTTTTCGCCGCGGCCGTCATCACGATGGTGGGCTTCGGGAGCCGGGGCGTCTTCGGCGTCTTTTACGTCGAGATGCTGAGAGAGTTCGAGTGGGACCGGGCCGACCTAGCGGGGGTGTATTCCGTCGGGATGCTCATCATGGGGGGCGGCGGCGCGCTGGCCGGCGCGCTCTCGCGGCTTCTCGGCCCGAGGCGGTTTTATCTCCTCGCGGGGCTTCTCTTGGGGCTGACCTTCTGTCTGGCGAGCCGGGTGGGGTCCCTGCTCGACGTGTACCTCACCTGGGGCGTGTTGGGCGGGCTCTCGCTGGCCGGGTTGGGCCTTGCCCCGACCCAGGGGCTGGTGGCCCGGTGGTTCGCGACTCGGAGGGGGCTGGCCATCGGCCTGGTCGGGGCGGGGACGGGGGGCGGGAACCTCATCTTCGCGCCCCTGGCGCAGATATTCATCGAATCTTACGGCTGGCGGAGCGGCCTGGTGGTGTTGGGCGTGATTTCGTTCATCGTCGTCGCGGTCGTGGGCGCGGTGTTCATGCGGGAGCCGCCGCACGAGGCCGTCCGGGAGTCCCGGCCCAAGCTCGAAGCCGGCCCGCCAAGCGGCGGAAGCTCGGCCGCGGAGGCCAGCGCCGAATGGACGCTGCGAAGCGCCCTTCGGACCAGTCCCATCTGGACGATCTCACTGGCGTGGCTCTGCCTGGCCACACCTATCCATTTCATCGGGACGCATTTCGTGGCGTTGGTCGTCGGCGTGGGGCATCCTGCGCTTTTCGGGTCGGGCATCCTGGCGCTGGGCGGGGCGCTCTCGATCGTCAACCGCGTCATCGGCGGAGGTCTCTCGGACCGGATCGGGCGCGTGAAGACCTTTGTGGGCGGGGGGTGCATGGCGGCCCTCGGCCTGGCCGTCCTGTTTTTCCATCAGACGCCGGACCGGGTGTGGGACCTCTATCTCTTCGCGTTTCTGTTCGGCGGGGGGATCGGCGCGATGACTGGGCTGACGACATCGCTGGGGTCGGACATGTACCGAGGGAAGAATTTCGGGACGATCCTGGGGTTCACAACCATCGGATTCGGCGTCGGCGGCGCGGCGGGCGCCTGGCTGGGCGGGCTCGTCTACGACCTCACGGGCAGCTACCGCGTGGTCGTCGCTTACGAGTTCTTCGCCCTCATCCTCTCGGCCCTGTTCTTCATCGCCGCCGGCCGGGCGATCCGGAGGTATAAGGGGGTGTCGCGGGTGTAGATTGTCGGATCATAGCCTGGAGGACACCTCCAGAGAGATGTAAAGTCAAGAACTGACCCCAAATTTCTTGGAAGTGGGCGGGGCGGCCAGCAAGAAAATTTCAACAAAGGGAATATCTATCAAGAGAATATAGGTCTGCCTTTCCTGCCTTTTAAGAGGAAACGGTTGCTATGGACTTCGTTGCCATCGATGTTGAAACAGCGAATGCAGACCTCGCCAGCATTTGTCAGATTGGTCTCGTTACTGTCCTGGCGGGCGAAATCGTTGGCGCTTGGTCAACTCTCGTAAACCCCGAAGATTTTTTCGATCTCGTCAATATCGAGATTCACGGGATAGACGAGAATAGAGTGGCGGATGCTCCTACCTTCCCCGATGTCTACCGGGAGTTCTCCGCTAAGTCAGCCAATGCGGTCGTTGTCAGCCACACGAGCTTTGATCGCGTGGCCGTTGCGAGCGCCGTTGAGAAATACGAGCTTCATCGCGCTGAGCTTATCTGACTTGACAGTGCGCGTATTGCGCGGCGTGCGTGGCCCGAACAATACAGCCGAAGGGGTTATGGCTTGGCCAACATAGCTTCGGACCTCGGAATCGACTTCAGTCATCACGACGCCGGGGAGGACGCACGCGCGGCAGCGGAGATCGTACTTAGGGCCAGCAAAGAGGCAGGCTTAGATATTGGAGGCTGGCTTAGACGGGTCCAACAGCCAATCGACCCAGCTAGCTCTGTCCCAATACATCGCGAAGGCAACCCAGAGGGTCCTCTGTACGGTGAGGTATTGGTTTTCAAGGGAGCGCTGGAATTGCCGAGACGAAAAGCGGCTGACTTGGCGGCAACCGCCGGATGCAAGGTCGACAGCGGCGTGACAAAGAAAACGTCCTTGCTTGTTGTTGGTGATCAAGACGCCCGCAAGCTAGTTGGACACCAAAAGAGTTCGAAGCATCGCAAGGCGGAAGCTCTGATGGAAAAGGGCCAACCGATGCTAATTTTGCGAGAGACTGACTTCAAGAAGATCATCTCGCTCAACTGAGAGCAATTTTGGGATCAGTTCTTGACTTTGGAATCGCCTATGTGTTGGCAATGTTTTCGGAACTGTGGAATCTGTAGTCAGGTCATGCATTCAAACACGTTAGAGATTGGGATTGAACCGGAGAAGGCGAGACCTGCGGCGACGGCGTTTATCGATCCCTTTGATTACCGATAGGTGTCCTCCCGCCGGAGGCCGCAGTAGCGAAACACCACCTCATTCTCATAGACATCGTAACGGAGCCGGTGCTGCCCTTCATCCCTCTTGACCCCTCGGAGATTCTTGATGGCGTGTCGCCGGGTTCGGTTGAGCGGGTCTTCACGGAGAGTGACGAGGGCTGTTCGATAGATATCCGAGAACTCGGGGCTGCGCTCCGTAAGCTTTCGGGCAAGGCGATCGAAACGAGGCGTTGTGGAGAGACGAAAGGGCGACGCCATGGACGCTAACGCCGGTTGCCCGCGCTTCGCTTGCGCGCCTTGCGGGCAAGCGCATCAAGCTCATTTTGGAGCGCTTCGGCCGGCCGAGCTTTTCCGGCCCGGTGTTCCTCCCGACTCTTCCGAATATGCTCTCGGACCTTGGGGTCCTGGAGCTCCAGGTAGTCCTCGAATTCATCGATATCCATGATCCCGACAATGGGGATGCCGTCCTTTTCCAGGATCACGTATTCTTTTTTCAGGTGGACGCCCTTCACGACGGCGCCCAGGTGATGTCGCGCTTGGGTGATGGGAACGGTCTTCACCGTGGGCGGTTTCACGGCCTTCCGAGGCATGGGGGGGGCTCCTTTCTATATTGTACAAGACTGATTAACGTTGAACATAAAGCCTGTCTAGAATGCCCGCCCCCATCAATTCGGTCAAGACGCGGATAAAATATGCGGGACGGGCCTCTAAAGCCAATTGACAGCCTTCGCGTCATGAACGTTTCCGCCGCGAAATCGTCGTGAAAAATGCGGGTCACCCGTCCCCCAAGTCGTCCAGATACTCGAACCGCTCTCCGGCGAAATTCCTGAAGACGAGGTGGCCGTTCTCGGACCCTTCCCGGTACTCGGGCGACAGCGGGACCTTCCCCCCCCCGCCCGACAGGTCCACGGCGAACTTCGGGACGGCGTAGCCGGAGGTGCGGCCGATGAGGGTCTTCATGAGGTCGATGCCCTTTTGGAGCGGCGTGCGGAAGTGGGCCGTGCCCTCGATCTGGTCGCACTGGAAGAGGTAATACGGCCGCACCCGGAGCCTCAAGAGCCGGTGCATGAGGGTCCGCAGCGTCTCTTCGTCGTCGTTGATCCCGGCCAACAGCACGCTCTGGCTGCCGACGGGGATTCCCGCGTCCGCCAACCGCGCGCAGGCCCGCCCGGCCTCGGGCGCGAGCTCCTTGGGGTGGACGACGTGGAGGCTCACGAAGAGGGGATGGAGCCGCTTCAGCCCCCGGACGAGGGCGGGGGTGACACGCTGGGGCAGGGTGATGGGAACGCGCGTTCCGATGCGGAGGACCTCGACGTGGGGGATCGCCCGGAGCCTCCCCAGGAGCCCCAGGAGCCGGCCGTCGGAGAGGGTCAAGGGGTCGCCGCCCGAGACCAGGACGTCCCGGATGGCCGGGTTCGAGGCGACGTAGGCAACTCCCTCCTCCCATTGGGCCGCCGTGACGCCCCGCTCCGGGTCCCCCACCATCCGCTTGCGGTTGCAGTATCGGCAATACGAGGAGCACACGTTCGAGGCCAGGAAGAGCACCCGGTCCGGATAGCGGTGGACAATGGCGGGCGCGGGCGAGAGATCCTCCTCCCCCAGGGGGTCCGGGAAATCGGCCGGCGAGGGCCGGGCCTCCTCGGCGCGGGGGATGAATTGACGCCTCAGCGGGCAATCCGGGTCCTTCGGGTCCATCAGGCTCGCGAAGTAGGGGGTGAGACCTGCCCCGAATCCGCCCCCCCCGTCCCCCCCGCCCTTGCGCTCGGATAGGGCGATCCCCTCTTCTTCCTCCGTGCAGAGGGAGAACCGGCGGCGGAAATCCTCGATCCGAACCATCCGGTTCTTCATCTGCCAGCGCCAGTCGTCCCACTCGCGCTTCGTCGCGCCATATTCTCGCCACGGTCTCGCGACCAATTTCCTCATGCCGGTTTTCCGACTCCTCTCCAGGGGGGGCTTTTTTGAAAAACCGCCCCCCCTGGACCCCCCTGAAAAACTTTCGACGGCCAAGCCTTTGACTTGGCCTTTCTGGGGTGGGTGTTGGTTTGTCTGAGCAGTCCGTCTGTGGCCAATGGGCCAGGTTATTTGCGATGGCGTGCGACCCTGAAGAAGGCCGTGCGCCAGAGAGGTTCTGAGGAGCGTAAGGTATTCCAACCGCAATTCGGCCGGCACGCAAGCGCCCCTTTCGGCGTCGTCTCAATATAGCCTTGAGGAATGAAAAAGTCGCTTTGTCCAAGACCGTCCACGCGCGGACCCCATGAGGGCGGAGTGTGCTAGACTGGTTGATGTCCAAAAACGATTCGCGCCGCGGGCGCTTTGGTCTCTGATGGGGCGGCCGGGCGGTCCATGATTCGGTTCGGCGTCCCATTTGATAGAGGAGGAATTGCTCAGTGAAGGCGATCAGGGTTCACGAGTTCGGCGGTCCGGAGAACATGATGCACGAAGACGCCCCCGACCCGGCGCCCGGAGAGGGCGAAGTTCTCGTTCGGGTGAAGGCGGCGGGCGTGAACCCCGTGGACATGGCCATTCGCTCCGGCAAACATCCCGCGTCCGCCATGATGAGCCTTCCCTACATTCCCGGCGTCGACGCGGCCGGCGTGGTGGAGGCGGCGGGCCCGGGCGTAACGGGCCTGAAAGAAGGAGAGAAGGTCTACGGGCGCGTGGCCGGCGGGAGCTATGCCGAGCTGACGCGCATGGCGGAGACCGAGGTTTCGCGGGTCCCGGACGGGTTCTCGTTCGAGGACGCGGCGGGCGTTCCCATCGTCTTCATGACCGCGTGGCAGGCCCTGTTCAACAAGGCGGACCTTCAGGCCGGCGAGACCGTCCTCGTCCAGGCGGGCGGCGGGGGCGTGGGCACGGCGGCCATCCAGCTGGCGAAGTGGAAGGGAGCCAAAATTCTCACGACCGTGGGCTCCGCGGAGAAGGCCGAGCGGGCCAAGGCCCTGGGCGCGGACCACGTCATTCTCTACAAGGAGTCCCCCTTCGATGAAGAGGTCAAGCGGCTGACGGATGAAAAGGGGGCGGACATCATCATCGAGACCGTCGCGGCGGACAACCTGGCGCGGGACCTCTCGGCCCTCGCCCTCTTCGGCCGGATCGTCCTGATCGGAAACGGGACGGGCAAGGGGCCGGACGCCACGTTCCCCGTCGGCGCGGCCTTGTTCAGGGACCTGCACTTGCTCTCGATGACGATGTTCAACGCCGGACCGCAGGTGCCGGGCATCCTGAAAGGGCTGGCGGAGGCGTTCGCCGGGGGCGAGGTCCGGCCCCAGGGCGGGGCCGCCTTTCCCCTGAAGGAAGCCGCCGCCGCTCACGAGGCCCTGCTGGCCGGGAAGTTCTTCGGGAAGGTTGTCCTTTCCCCCGTCGAGTGACTCGACGGCGTGTAACCCTCCTTCTTCGGTCAAGACACCTGTCGCGCGGGACCCGGCGGGGGCGCAAACGCTTCGCCCCCCCCGGATCCCTCCCCCTGAGCGGCCGCCTGAAATCAAAATTTTCCTTCTCGCGCGAACTTTTTGAAAAATGGGATGTCCAAATTCTGTGAAAGGAAGACATTGAAAGATGGGAATCAGTTCAACGGTTCAAAGTCCATCAGGAGGAACCATAGAGATGATACGATTCGGTCCATTTCACCGGAGGCCCTCGATCTCCGGGATTCGCGGAATTCTCCCGGCCTTCGTCGGCCTGTCTCTCCTCTTTTCCCTCGCGGCGACGGACGCCCGGGCCGCCAACAGCATGGCGGGCTTCACGCGCGTCCACGAGACGGACGGGGACCTGATTGTCAGCGCCAGGTTCTCGTACGACGGGGCGCAGGGAGACAAAGTCTACGTCGGCGCCTATGCCCTGGACGGCCGAAACCGGAAGGTCTTCACGGGCTACCAGCCCTGGATGATCTCCCGGGGTTCCGGGCGCGCGTACGTGCGGCTTCGTTACACCGGGTCCCGACAGATCAAGTCCAAGAAGATCCGGCTGACCATGTACGTTGAAGGCGGCTCTCCCTTTTATTCAGAGGTCTTCAACCTGAAGAAGACCTGGAAGAAGGCCAAGGACCTGATTAAGCCCTGGACCTTCCGCTCCCGGAGGGAGAACGCCAAGGACCTGACCTTCAGCATCTCCTTCGACCTGAACTCCTCCCACAGCCGAAAGGTGCGGATGGGCGCGTATTCCCTTCGCAAAGGAAAAGTTTCGCGGAACCACGGGTACGGTCCTTCGAAGCGCCTCAAGCGCGGCAAGAACAAGTCCACGCGGGCGCGGCTTACCTACGTCAAGAGCTCGTGGGCCAAGAGCGAAGCCATCCTCGTCGGGCTGTACGAAGAACAAGGTAAGAATTTCGCGTTCGGGCTGGTACCGCGGGTGAAGTATTGGTCCAAGAAGAAAAAAGACCGTGACGGCGACGGCATCAGCGACGTGGTCGAGGCCGCGCTCCGGACGAACCCCTGGAAGAAAGACACCGACGGCGACGGCCTGCGCGACGACTGGGAGCTGGAGGGATACCGGCCCAAGGGCTACGTCAAGACCAACACCAACCTGCCCCTCATGGGCGTCCATCCTCGGAAAAAGGACCTCCTGCTGGAGATCGACTGGATGAAGACTAGCGGGCACAACCACAAGCCCAGAAACGGGGCCTTGACGACGCTACGAAGCATGATGGCCTCCGCCCCGGTCTCTAATCCCAACGGACTGAACGGTATCCGGGTTTACATCGATGTGGACAAAGAGGTCCCGCACCAGACCGAAGTCGATTTCGGCTCGGGCAGTCCCCGGACGTTCGGGAAGTTCAAGAAGGATTTTTTCTCGAAACATCGGAAGAACCTCTTCCACTACGTCCTGTTCGCCCACAAGCGGGTGAGCACCACCTCCTCCGGGCGGGCAGAAATCCTGGGCAATGACGTGATCGTCTCCCTGGGCGCCTTCACGGGACAGATCGGGACCCTGAACCAGCAGACCGGAACGCTGATTCACGAGCTGGGTCACAACCTGAACATCCGCCACGGGGGCAATGAGAACCGGAACAACAAGCCCAACTACGTGAGCGTCATGAACTACGACTATCAGATGCGCGGTGTGGACACGAACTGCAACACCACCCCGGACGGCGTTTTCCGCTACTCCCGCGGACGCCTGGCCTCCTTGAACGAGGCCAGCCTGAACGAGCCCCGGGGAATGTGCAACAGCGTGGCCATCGATTGGAACGGAAACGGTTCGAGCAACCAGACCGGCGTCCGCTTCGACATCAACGGCGACGGCGGGATCAACACCATTCGCGACCACAACGACTGGGGCCGTCTCCGTCTGAATTTCCAAGGCACCGACGGCGGCTCGGACTGATTTCTTCGCCATGAAAGGAAAACTTCCGATGAATGCAAGGAAGCGATTCAATCGAAACATCGGCGGGCGAACCGGATCTCGGATTGCCCTGCTCGCGGCCCTTCTCTCGGGTCTGATCATCGCGGCCGGTCCGGCCGCCGCGCAGAAGGCCCCCAGCCTTAAGCTCAAGGCCCTGCCGAAACTGCCGACCCTGCGGTTCCAGGCCAAGCTGGGCCGGAACGCCCTGATCGGCAAGAAACTGATCCGCGGGCGGTGGAAGACCCTGCGGGGCAACCGTCTCGTACTCACGGACCGGGCCACCAAGAAGGATCTGGTTCTGGACTACAACCTGCCGCGCGGCGTCACCCTGCCCACGAAGAACGTCGGGCGCAACATCGCCCTGCTGTTGAACAAGATTCAACGCCCGGCGGCGTTGGTGGAGGCCATGCGTCTCACCGACGAGCGGGGTCTGGTCTTCCTGACGGAAAACCGGGGCGGACGCTCCGCCTTCACCCGCGCGGAAAAGTCCGGGTTCTCCTTCGTCCAGAGACGCCGGGCGCAAGGCAAGGCCGTCTTCAAGGACGCCTGCATGGAGATCTACAACGTCCCGGTTAAGGTCAAGCTGGGCTCGCGGGAGCTCTCCATCGCTGCGGGACGCAAGCAGAACATGCAAAAGGGCAGCAACCGCTTCGAGGTCCAGGTGGTGACGAGCCAGTACGTCAAGGAAATCCCCTGCCGCTACTCCTTCGAAGAGGCGCCCCTGCGTCTTCAGTACGTCGTGAAGCGGACGAACTGATCGCCCGCGTCCGCCGGGGTTAAGAAAGGGGCCGGAGAAGAGGATCTTCTCCGGCCCCTTTATATAACCTATTGATTTATCAGGCCGTTAAAGGGAGTGGGTAGGGCAACGGGAGTAAATCGGGAGTACGG
>PVBE011454532.1_pt1 | contig 22912 bp, 23 predicted proteins | sample 1631181 | NCBI WGS metagenome assembly PVBE01 (sample SAMN08397723, study PRJNA350692) | Marine metagenome, whole genome shotgun sequencing project. | isolation source: water | place: Pacific Ocean | collected 2012-04 | reverse complement strand
CCTATATGAGGTAAACAGACAGCGTCTGCACCCTTGAAGCAGCCGTGGGTCAATTCTGGGCAGATGACAGCCTGTTTCATCCACCCTGTGTCCAAGGGATTTGCATAGTTCCTCTTCTTTGCCTACAATCCGCCACCCAATTTCTCCTTGCTTCACTGGATATCGAAACCAGGAAGCATTTTACCGAGAGGAGCCGCAATGAGGCACTACGAAATAGTGTTCCTGGTACATCCTGATCAGAGTGAGCAGGTCCCAGGAATGATCGAGCGATATTCAAACCTAATAGTACAGGGTGGAGGAAACATTCACCGTGTAGAAGACTGGGGGCGCAGGCAACTAGCCTACTCCATCAAAAAAATCCACAAAGCACACTACATTTTGCTCAATGTTGAATGTACGAAGGAAATTCTTGAAGAGCTAAATACAGCCTTTCGTTTCAATGATGCGGTTGTGCGGAATCTGGTCATGGGTCGTAAGAGAGCCGACACGGAAGAGTCCCCGATGATGAAGGCAGAAAAAGAAAGCCGGGAGAAGAAGGGCAAGGATGATACACCCCGTACGGAAAGCCCAAAACCTGAGACTGAAAAGGTAGATGACAAAGAAGCATCAGGTGAAGCGACTGAACAGACAGCACCAGTGGAAGAAACTACGGAAGCGGAGGCATAGACCATGTCCAGATTTTATCGAAGGAGAAAGTACTGCCGTTTTACTGCTGAAGGTGTAGAGGAAATTGATTACAAGGACCTTGAGACGCTGAAGGCCTATGTGTCTGAAACGGGAAAGATTGTACCAAGTAGAATTACAGGAACAAAAGCGAAGTACCAGCGACAGCTGGCAACCGCGATTAAGCGGGCGAGATACCTGGCCTTGATCCCCTATACAGATGCGCATAACTAGATATCATGATTGAACGATGCAGCCCTGAGTTGACCTTGTGACCTTATAAAGGAAACTATGCGTGCCCTTGCTGAGTTTGTAATGCGTGGTAGATCCCATGCGGTCGGTGCCACGCTTGTCAGTACCTCTCTGCCTTTGTTGAACTGGCTGGGTACGGCCATTGTTAGCCTGGTCATTTTACGAAAGGGACCGCTTGAGGGATTGATGGTCCTGATGTGGGCTTTGATACCCCTGGGGATTGCGCTGTACCTGGTAGGGGATCCGAGCCCGGTTATAGCCATGTTGGGCACAGCGCTTCTTGCGTGTGTGCTGCGAGTGACGGCCTCCTGGGAGGTAACACTTGCGATAGCCGTGCTCGTGTCAGGAGCAGGCAGTCTGGTTTTTGAGCTGAGTGCGACGGAAGTGCTGGCTGCTATCGTGGAATGGTATTTGGAATATTCACGTCAGCTTGCAACAGAATTGCATCAGACGGGGGAGCCTACCTTCGGGGAGGCGAAAAGTGCCATCATGGGTTTTTTTGCTATGGGGCAGGCCTACGCTATGTTGGCATTTCTGGTATTGGCCAGATGGTGGCAGAGCGAACTTTACAACCCTGGTGGATTTGGCAAAGAGTTTCGTCAGTTGCGAATGTCCCCACTCCTGAGTGCGGTACTGGTTTTCATGATGTTGATATGTTTTGCCTTTGATGAGTACCTAGGCCGTTGGATCCCGTTATTGACGGTGCCACTGATTATACCGGCGTTGGCTTTTATTCACTGGCTTATTGGTTCCAGGAAGCTGTCTGGTAACTGGGTATTCGGTTTTTACATGTTATTGGCGGTGATGTTTCAGGTGGTCTATCCGCTGCTGGCTTCACTGGCACTGATGGATAGTTGGTTTGATTTGAGAACTCGATTTCAATCGAAAGAGGTTTAAAGAAAATGGAAGTAATTTTGCTTGAAAGTATCGCGAAGCTGGGTGACCTTGGAGATAAGGTCTCCGTAAAGTCGGGGTATGGAAGGAATTTTTTGATACCACAACATAAGGCTGTTTCTGCTACTGCTGATAACGTTGAAGCGTTTGAAGCTCGCAAGGCGGAACTTCAACGCAACGCCGAAGACAAACTTATACGGGCTACTGCAAGGGCTGAGCAGATTGAAGCGCTGGAGCTTTCTCTGACCTCTAAAGCGGGTGATGAGGGAAAGTTGTTTGGCTCAATAACAGTTCGAGATATTGCTGAAGCCGTAGCTGCCCTAGGCGTCGAGATCGAAAAGAGCGAAGTCAGGTTACCAGAGGGTCCGCTTCGTGAGCTTGGTGATTTCGAGATCAGTGTGCATCTACACACTGAGGTCAATGCCGTACTAAAAGTGTCTGTTATCGCCGAGGAATAGTCGCTGGCTTTTCCAGTAACCTAGTCGTTCACCGGGAACCGACTAGTACTCACGTGATTTGTCGAGTAAATTCGCCAACATCCATTTTCATCCTTCCCGCATTGTTTTACTCTAGTGGTCCCGGTGAAAATCCAGAGTAAAACTTGGCAACTGCTGCAGAAGATTCCACGGCGACTTTACTTAAGGTCCCCCCCCATTCTATTGAGGCTGAACGCTCAGTCCTGGGTGGGTTGTTGCTCGATGAGAATGCCTGGGATTCTGTTTCCGGTATTCTTACCGCCGGCGATTTCTATCGCGGTGATCACCGCATCATATACCGCTGCATGCAGCAACTTGTTGAGCAGAATAGCCCGCTGGATATCATCACAATTTCCGAATCCCTTGACGCGGTCAGTGAGCTGGAAAATGTTGGTGGTCTGGCATACATTTCTGACCTCGCTGATGGTACGCCGACCGCATCAAACATCAGGGCTTATGCAGACATAGTCCAGGAGCGGGCCACTGTTCGTAAGCTGATTTCAGCAGCCCATGACATAGCAGATAGTGGCTTCAATCCACAGGGGCGAGATAGCGCCACCTTGATTGATCAAGCAGAATCCCGGGTCTTTAAAATTGGGGATGAACGTCCCAACCGGGGTGGCCCGCAAGCGATTCGTCCCTTGTTAACCAAGGCGGTTGAGAGAATCGATGAGCTATTTCAGAGCAAGGGTGCCTTGACTGGAATAAGTACAGGATTCCGCGACATCGATGACATTACCTCCGGACTTCAGCCTGCTGACCTTATTATCATCGCTGGTCGACCTTCGATGGGAAAGACTTCCTTCATGATGAACATGGCAGAGAGTGCCGTGATATCAGATGGCAAGCCTGTCCTGGTATTTAGTATGGAGATGCCGTCGGACTCACTGACCTTACGCATGCTGTCATCACTGGGTAGAATAGATCAGAGTAAGATTCGCAGTGGCCAGTTGGGAGATGACGACTGGCCGCGGCTGACTTCAGCGGTGACTTTGCTTAATGACAAGCCACTGTTTGTTGATGATACCGCGGCCTTGACGCCCAATGAAATCCGCTCAAGGGCACGCCGGGTCGCCAGGGAATTTGGTTCCCTCGGAATGATTGTAGTGGACTATCTGCAGCTCATGCAGGTAAGTGGAACATCGGAGAACAGGGCAGGTGAGATATCTGAAATTTCAAGATCACTGAAAGCCATTGCTAAGGAGTTCAATTGCCCGATGGTCGCTGGTTCCCAGTTGAATCGTAGCCTTGAGCAACGACCTGATAAACGGCCGATCATGTCTGACCTGAGAGAGTCTGGTGCCATTGAGCAGGATGCAGATGTGATCATGGCTGTATACCGTGATGAGGTTTACCATGAGGATGCGGAGAAGGGCGTAGCTGAAATCATTCTTCTGAAACAGCGTAATGGCCCCATTGGCAAGAGGAAACTCACATTTGTCGGGCAGTACACAAAGTTTGAAGACCTGGCCCAGAATTACGATGACTACTATTAGGGTTTCTACCAGCTCTGAAAATAAAACTGAAGTTAGATACCAGGATTCATGCTGCCAATGCCGATGAACTATGCTTGTGCGGAAATTGATCTAGCGGCGATCTCCAGTAACTACGCAATGGCTCGATCCACGGCTCCCGAAAGCAAATTTATGGCAGTGATAAAGGGTGACGCCTATGGCCATGGCATTGTCGAGGTCGCGCGGCAGCTCAATACTGCAGATGCCTTTGGTGTAGCTCGTTTGGATGAAGCAGTTGCCCTGCGTGATAGTGGTATCAAAACTCCGATCACCCTGCTGGAGGGGGTACTTGATTCAGGAGAGCTGAAAACCGCCGGGTACCACCAAATTGATTTGGTCGTCCATTCTGATCATCAGGTTGCCATGCTTGAACGTGAGTCAGGTTTCAATATCTGGCTGAAGCTGGAAACAGGGATGCACCGCCTCGGCATGTCAATATCTGACCTGAGCCAGAACCTGGCGAGGCTCAAGGACCACAAGGTGCTTGGCGTAATGGGCCACCTGGCAAGTGCTGACACGAATGATACTTCGGTTACTGAAGATCAACTGCGCGTCCTTGATGAGGCTACAAAATCTCTACCCTATGCTAAGAGTCTGGCCAATTCAGCGGGTATCCTCGGTCACCCCGATACAAGGGCAGACTGGAACAGGCCCGGACTCATGTTATATGGTGCGACGCCCTTCGCTGATCTTGAGCCACTTGCCAGCCTTCGGACTGCAATGACGCTCACCGCGCCGGTTATCGCAATCAATCAAGTCAGCGAAGGTGATGCGGTAGGATATGGTGGTATATGGACAGCACCGGCAGATTGTCGCATTGCGGTCATCGCCATCGGTTATGCAGATGGATATCCACGGGAGGCACCGATGAGCACTCCGGTACTGATAGGCGGACAAAAATGCATGCTGGCAGGGCGTGTTTCAATGGACATGATTACTGTTGAACTGGCTGCAGACGATCTGGTTCGGGTAGGAGACCGGTGTGTGCTTTGGGGGAAGGGATTGCCCATTGAAGAAATATCAAGATGTACGGGGACCATTCCCTATACCCTCATGTGTGGTGTAAGTAAGCGGGTATCCAGAAATTATGTGTCTTGAATGCGCCTCGGATATGGCGCGGATGGTAGAACGGAAAACTGATGGCCAAATCTAAAACGGTTTATGTCTGTTCGGACTGTGGCTCAGAATACGCCAAGTGGCAAGGCCAGTGTAATGATTGTGGAGAATGGAACACCCTGTCTCGACTGTCAGTCGATGGTGGCACGAATCATAAAAGGCAGGCAGGTTTCAGTGGGACGCTGACGCCACCAAGAACACTGGGTGAAGTATCCGTTGAGGATGCACCCAGGGTCGGAACCACATTTGACGAACTTGATCGGGTTCTGGGCGGCGGTCTCGTGCCTGGCTCCGTCATCCTGATCAGCGGCAATCCCGGCGCTGGTAAAAGTACCCTGCTGCTGCAGGTGCTGTGCGCACTGGCAGATTCTCTTAACTCACTCTATATCACCGGGGAGGAGAGTCTGGCTCAGATTGGTATGCGTGCCAGGCGGCTGAAATTGCCCCTGGGCAAATTAAAAGTCATGTCCGAAACAAGCGTGGAAACAATCTGCGCAACCTGGGATGAGCTCAAGCCCTCTGTGATTGTCATTGACTCAATCCAAGTCATGCATACGGATGGCGTGGAATCGGCACCAGGCGGTGTAGCGCAGGTAAGAGAATCCGCCTCTGTGTTGATCCAGCAGGCAAAGCGGACCGATACGGTCCTGTTCCTCGTCGGGCATGTAACCAAGGAAGGCAATCTGGCAGGGCCAAGGGTACTCGAACATATGATCGACACCTTCATCATGCTGGAGGGTGATGCAGATGGGCGGTACAGAACCTTGCGCTCCAGCAAGAACCGCTTTGGTGCGGTCAATGAACTGGGCGTCTTTGCCATGTCAGAAAAAGGGTTGATGGAGGTGTCAAACCCATCAGCAATATTTCTCTCCAGGGGCAGTGTACCGGCACCGGGCAGCATTGTGATGGTGGTGTGGGAGGGGACCCGGCCTTTGCTGGTGGAGGCGCAGGCCCTGGTTGATGAAAGTGCACTTGGAAACCCAAGGCGCGTAGCGGTTGGCTTTGAACAGAACAGGCTCGCCATGTTGCTCGCTGTGCTGCATCGCCATGGCGGGTTACAGGTTGGTGATCAGGATGTATTTGTCAACGCTGTTGGTGGTATCCGGGTAGTTGAGACCAGCAGTGACCTGGCGTTGTTGCTTGCCATCGTTTCCAGTTTTCGGAACCGCCCCCTGTCCACCGAGATTGTTTGTTTTGGTGAAGTAGGTTTGTCCGGAGAAATACGCCCCGTCGCTAATGGGCAGGAAAGGTTACGTGAGGCAGCCAAGCACGGCTTCAAAAAAGCCATAGTGCCGACGGGCAATCTTCCCAAGAAGCCCATTCCCGATCTGGCGGTTATTGGTGTCGATAAACTTGTGGATGCACTCGATGCGTTGGAAAGTTGATGCTATTCAGGGTAGAGCAATTCAGTGTCGATCAATCCAGGCTAGAATCAGCCAGAATAGATCAACTGACTTTTTCTTATTGAAGGGCATCGTTGCTATGAAAAGAATAGTCCAGAAAGGTGCCAGCGGTATTGTGTGGAGGTTGCTCTGCTTCTGCGCGCTAATTCTTCAATCTTCACTGCTCCTGGGCGACTCCAGTGCAACTGCTCACTACCTAGCCAATGAGGGTGTGATGGTGGTGCATGGGGATACCAAGGTGGTCTTTGATCCGTTATTCAATAATGACTACGGCCGCTATCAGTTGCTGCCGGAAAACATGAAGCAGGCACTCTATTCAGGAGAAGCACCCTATAACGATATTGATGCAGTATTTGTAAGTCATAGCCATCAGGATCACTTTTCGCCACTCGACATGTTAAAACTCATGCGTCTCAGACAGGGTATAGTGCTTTACGCACCCGCACAGGCGGTTGATGAGTTGAAGGCATCGGCGCCCGATGATGCAATCTTCAAGCGGGTAACCGGGCTCCAGCTTGCGTATGGGGACAAGCCGGTTGTCTATAAGGCTAACGATCTGATCATAGAGGCGGTATATATTCCCCACTCCGGTTGGCCCGAACGGATGCTGGATGTCCAGAACATTGCGTTTCGAATTACTCTGCAGAATTCCACTACGGTACTCCATCTGGGTGATGCGGATACCAAGGATGCTCACTACGAGGGTGATGCGGAGTATTGGAATGAGCGTGAGATTGACATGGCCTTCCCACCCTATTGGTATTTTTCTTCAAAAAACGGTCAGCATGTCCTTGAGAACAGGCTCCGGCCGGGTCATGCAGTGGGCATCCATGTTCCAACCGCCATGCCTGCAAAGGTGCAGGATCGTCCGGAGGATTTTCGAGATCGCGATCTGTTTACTACCCCGGGTGAAATCCGAGTAATAGATAAGCACTAGCATCTGACATGTTGTTCAGGTTTTGCTGAACGGTTTTCTTTGAGCTGGCTCTTGTATCTGACTCGATGACCTGACTTCCTGCAGACAGGGAGCGGGGTCAGAAACCGATCATCCTGTTTCTTCGCTAGAAGTCAGGCCAGTTTCTTATAGTGAACGCGGGTGGGAGTTATTTCGCTTTCTCCGAGCCGTTTCATAAGATCTTCTTCATATTCAGTGTAGTTTCCCTCAAACCAGACGGCTTTGCTTTCACCCTCAAAGGCAAGCATGTGAGTTGCGATACGGTCCAGAAACCACCGGTCATGGGAAATTACCATGATAGTGCCGGGAAAGGACTCAATTGCAGTTTCCAGTGCCCGCAGGGTTTCCACATCGAGGTCATTGGTGGGTTCGTCCAGGAGCAGGAAGTTTGCACCCTTCTTCAGCAACTTTGCCAGGTGGACCCGGTTGCGTTCCCCGCCGGACAGGTCGCGCACAAGTTTCTGCTGGTCTGCACCCCTGAAGTTGAAACGGCTTACGTAGCTCCTGGATTGGGCTTCATATCTGCCAATCTTTATAACTTCGTTGCCATCAGATATTTCCTCCCAAACGGTTTTTTCACCTGCAAGTGATTCCCGGCTCTGATCGACATATCCCAGTTCCACGGTTTCGCCAAGGCGAATTTCTCCACTATCCGGCTTTTCCGCACCACAGATCATGCGAAACAGCGTCGATTTGCCTGCACCGTTGCCTCCGATAATACCGACGATTGCACCCTTTGGTACCGTAAACTCCAGGTTGTCAATCAGCACCTTGTCTGCAAATTGTTTGTGGACACTGCTAACTTCCAGAACCAGGTCGCCAAGGCGGGGCCCGGGTGGGATATAGAGTTCCAGGGTTTCATTGCGAGTTTGAAATTCCTGCGAATTTAGTTCTTCAAAACGCGCCAATCTTGCCCGGTTTTTTGCATGCCTTGCTTTGGGTTGTGTTCTAACCCAGTCAAGTTCCGCCTTTATGGATTTCTGCCTGGATACTTCCTGTCTCTCCTCGACCTCAAGGCGTTTTTCTTTTGCTTCCAGCCAGGCGCTGTAGTTACCCTCATAGGGGATGCCACGTCCCCGGTCGAGTTCCAAAATCCAGCCAGCGGCATTGTCCAGGAAGTATCTGTCATGGGTGATGGCCACCACGGTGCCTGGAAACTCCTTCAGGAAACGCTCCAGCCAGGCGACACTCTCTGCGTCCAGGTGGTTGGTTGGTTCATCCAGTAATAGCATGTCTGGGTTGGACATTAACAGGCGACACAGGGCAACACGGCGTCTTTCTCCTCCGGACAGGTTGGTTACGTCTGCTTCAAAGGGAGGCAGGCGCAGCGCATCAGCAGCGATTTCCATCTTTCTTTCCAGATCCCAACCATTGCAGGCATCTATTTTTAACTGCAACTCACCTTGTTCTTCCAGCAGCTTGTTCATTTCGTCATCTGACATGGGTTCAGCAAACTTGTCGCTGATTCCGTTGAACGCCTGTATGAGGTCTGAAATTTCACGAACGCCATCTTCCACATTCCCGCGCACGTCCTTTTCCGGGTCCAGCTCTGGCTCCTGCTGGAGGTAGCCGATTTTGATATCGGGTTGTGGTCTCGCTTCACCCAGATACTCCGTATCCACACCGGCCATGATTCGTAGCAGGCAGGATTTACCAGCGCCATTCAGACCAAGCACACCGATCTTTGCACCGGGAAAGAAGGAGAGCGAAATATCCTGAAGAATTGTTCGATTTGGGGGGACAACCTTTCCCACACAGGACATCGTGTATACGTACTGCGCCATTTCCTGATACTACTTTTGAAGTCTGAATGAGGCCAGCATTCTAACATCTTCCCTACTGCTGTGAGTCGCATCAACGGTACCGGTGAGCTCCTTGTGCGGCCTGCATCATGCCTATCCAATACTGAAGCAACGTATTTTCGATGAATAGAGTAAAATAATGCTCAAATGAACAGAAGATTCAGAAATGCATTGCCCTTTTTGTTCTGACAAGGAGACCAAAGTCATAGATTCACGTCTCGTTGCAGAGGGTAATCAGGTGCGGCGGCGGCGCGAATGTACACAGTGTGGTGAGCGGTTTACAACATTTGAAACTGCTGAGCTTGTTTTGCCCCGGGTTATCAAGAGTAACGGAAATCGCCAGCCATTTGATGAAGACAAATTGAGAAGTGGTTTGGCCCGGGCTCTTGAAAAAAGGCCGGTTACCCTGGAGGTCGTTGAGTCTGCTATTGATCGAATAAAGCACGAACTCAGAGCGACTGGAGAAAGAGAGGTCAAAACCAGGGAGGTGGGGGAAATCGTCATGGAGGAACTTCGTGACCTGGATGAAGTAGCCTATGTCAGGTTTGCATCCGTATATCGAAGCTTCCAGGATGTTAAGGAATTTGGTGAGGAGATTGAGCGTATGGACAAGGAAGTCAGGAAGGATTCATGAATGGCCGATGACGCCCATTTTATGGCCAGGGCAATTCGCCTTGCAGAAAAGGGGCTGTACACTACTGACCCGAACCCCAGGGTAGGTTGCATTCTTGTCAAGAATGATCGTGTTGTTGGTGAAGGTTTTCATTTGACCTCAGGGGAGGGCCATGCGGAGGCAATTGCGATTGCTGATGCGGGGGGTGAGGTACAAGGTGCTACCGCTTATGTCACTATGGAGCCATGCAGTTTCCATGGGAGAACACCTTCCTGTGCGAAGGCTCTTGTCACCGCGGGTGTGAAACGTGTCGTAGCGGCTATGATGGATCCCCATGACCGGAACGCCGGAAAAGGGTACCGAATACTGCAGGATGCAGGGGTCGAGCTGACTAGCACCTTGCTAGAGTCTTCCGCCAGGAAGCTGAACCCCGGGCACGTGAAGCGTTATGAAGCTGGCCTGCCCTATGTTCGGCTCAAACTCGCAATGAGTCTTGATGGCAAAACCGCTCTGGCTAATGGCGCCAGTCAATGGATAACGGGTAGCGAGGCGCGGCGGGATGTACAAAAACTTCGCGCCCGTAGTTCAGCCATTGTTACTGGTGTGCAGACAATTATTGATGATGATCCAAGCTTGACCGTAAGAGCCAAGGAGTTGGATGGAGAGAATATTGAACTTGCCGTTTCCAGGAAGCGTCCGGTCTACGTTCTTGATTCAAAGCTTCGAGTTCCTGCCAATGCGAAGATCGTCGATAGTCCAGACAATGTGCTTGTATCCATTGCTGGTGCAGCAGCAGGCAAGTCGTTCAATTGCAGACTGCTTGAGCTTGAAGGTGATGATACAGGGCGCGTGCCCTTGAGCCGGTTTCTAAAGCAGCTCGCATCGGAAGATTGCAATGAGGTGCTATTCGAATGCGGCCCCACTCTTGCCGGTAGCCTTGTGGAGCAGGGACATTGTGATGAGGTCGTTATCTACATGGCACCCAAAATTATGGGCTCAGGTGCCAGGTCATTACTCAAGGTGCCAGAAATTGATACTATGGGCGACCTTTTTAATGTGAATATTACAGATTTTAGGTTCATCGGTGACGATATCAGAATCACTGCTGTTCCAAACTAGACTAGGATGGGGTCATGATCAGGGAAATTGAAGGCGACTTTTCCGCCAATACAGCTAGATTTACGATTCTAGTAGCGCGTTTTAATGGGTTTATCGTTGAGAGCCTGCTGTCAGGAGCTATCGATACACTCCACAGGCATGGTGTTTCAGAAAACAATATTACCGTGGTGCGTGCACCCGGTGCTTTAGAGTTGCCCTTGGTTGCCAAGAAGGTAGCAGTGAAGAACGATTGTGATGCGATAATCGCCCTCGGTGCCGTTATTCGAGGTGGAACGCCACACTTTGACTTTGTGGCCGGTGAGTGCGCCAGCGGTTTGTCCCGCGTTTCGGTTGAACATCAGCTGCCAGTTGCATTTGGTGTTTTGACCACGGATAGCATTGAACAGGCGATAGAGCGATCTGGCACCAAAGCAGGAAACAAGGGCGCAGATGCTGCGATGACATCTCTTGAGATGGTCAGTCTGATTAGAAACCTTGAATGAAACCCACCACCGCTGCACGAAGGAAGGCACGAAGGTTTGCGCTGCAGGCTCTTTACCAGATGGAACTTACTGGTGATTCAGCCTCTGTAGTTGAGCAGCAGTTCCTGTGCGATCATGATATGAAGCGCGTCGACACGGCTTATCTTCATGAGCTCCTGGTGGGAATTGCTGCCCAGGAAGATGCCCTGCTGGAAGTCATCAAGGCAAAGCTTGATCGGGATATTAGTGAAATAAATCCTGTGGAGAAAGCCATCCTCCTTATCGGGTGCCTTGAGCTGTCTGAAAGAATCGACGTCCCATACAAGGTGGTTATCAATGAGGCGATTGAACTGGCGAAATTGTTCGGTGCCAGTGAAAGCTTCAAGTATGTGAATTCCATATTGGATCAATTAGCGGTGAAGTACCGTGAGGTTGAGCAGAGGGTTCAAAACCCCTCGGGCCAGGGCTGATCCAAAAGAGGCTCCCATGGTTGATGATGAATTCACGATAATCGATCAATATTTTTCAGCGATTGGATGGCGATCTGATCTCGTTGCCCTTGGCCCCGGCGATGACTGTGCGGTGTTGAAGGTGCCGGAAGGTTTTGAGTTGTGTGTGTCGACGGATACGCTGGTCTCCGGGGTTCATTTCCCAACTGACTGTGATGGGGGCATGGTTGCTAGGCGAGCCTTTGCGGCTGCGGTGAGTGATCTGGCTGCAATGGGTGCTTCCCCCTATTCATTTACCGGTGCCTTGACGATGCCAGGAATAGATCACACCTGGCTTTTTCCGTTTTCTTCAGAACTCTCAAGGCTATCGGTAGAATTCGAGATTCCCCTCGTGGGTGGGAATCTGTCCAGGGGTGAGTTGGCCTTGACCTTTACTGTCATGGGATTAGTCCCTCCTGGGCAAGCCCTGAGGCGCAGTGGGGCGAGTGTGGGCGATGATGTGTATGTTACCGGGCACCCGGGTGATGCTGGTGCTGGATTACTGCTCCTGGCGCAGGCCGGAGGAGAATTTCCAGCCCTGATCGATGCCTACCAGTCACCGCAGCCTAGAGTCAAAATAGGCCAGCAATTGCGCAAGATAGCCAGTGCAGTGATTGATGTATCCGATGGCCTTCTTGCTGACCTGAAACATCTGACAGATAGCAGTGGGGTAGGTGCAAAAGTCGATGTGAATAAAATGCCGCTGTCAGAAGAAATGCTTCTGTTTACATCCCCAGGCAAGGCATTGTCTCTGGCGCTCGCCGCTGGAGATGATTATGAATTGTGCTTCACCGCCAACCATTCATGCAGAGACCAGGTCGAGGAACTGGTGTTGTCCGCAGGCGTAGCCATTACAAGAGTCGGATCAATTGTGGATACGCCAGGAATCGCACTGTTCGGTGAAGGTGTCGATGCTCTGGATTTGGAGCACAATGGATACCAGCACTTTTGATATACGAACCGCTGAGGGCTCTTTATAAGAACTGCTGAGGGCTCTTTAGAACTTAAATTATGAAAGCACATTACAAAAAGGCATTTACTCATCCAATCTACTTCGTGGCCTTTGGCTTTGGCAGTGGATTGTTCCCTAAGGCCCCTGGCACATTCGGCACAATCGCCGCTATACCTCTTTATCTTTTGCTTGCCGAACTAGACCCACTTCGTTACGCGGGAGCCGTCGGGGTTGCACTCGTTGCTGGCATATTTATTTGTGGTTGGGTTGCGCTCGATATGAAGGCGAAAGACCCGGCTGCTATCGTGTGGGATGAATTTGTAGGCCTGTGGATAGCGCTTTTCATGATACCGGCTGGGTGGTATTGGTTGATGGCGGGCTTTCTGCTCTTTCGTTTCTTCGATATTCTTAAACCCTGGCCAGTGAGTTTTTTTGACAAAAAGGTGGCCGGTGGGTTGGGAATAATGATGGACGATGTGGCTGCCGGTTTGTACAGTCTGCTGTTGTTGCAACTCGCAGCTTACGGAATAGCAACTTACGGAATAAGAGTCGCGCTATGATATGTAGACAAATGATCAAGAGATCATTACTACTTATTGCCCTACTAATCTCGTCCCCCGGGTATGCTGAACAATTGGAAATTGAGGTAGTGGGGCTCTTTACCAATGCCGCCCTATTGCACATTGATGGCAGGCAACTGCTATTGAAAAGCGGAGAAACGTCACCGGAGGGAGTCATGCTCATTGAGGCCAACAGTAGAGAAGCGGTCGTTGAGTATCAGAATGAACGTTCCACCCTGTTCCGCAGTAATCGGATCGCCTCTGAATTTAAAAAACCTGAAGTAGTAAGCGTTTCAGTGCAAATTAATGAGCGGGGCCAATACATCACGATGGGAAGCATAAATGGCAGGCCAGTCCGTTTCCTGATAGATACGGGCGCAAATGTAGTTGCGATGAATTCAGAAATGGCAAAGAGTTTGGGAATTGACTTGAGCAGTGGAAAAGGGGCCGCCTCCAATACTGCAGGTGGTGTCATCAAATCCAGGGAAATAACCCTCGAGTCGGTCCAGGTGGGTGAAATCAAGGTAACGAATGTGCGGATTGCAGTGCTTGAAGGCAAATTCCCTACTGACGTATTGCTCGGCATGTCCTTCCTGGAAAGTGTCAAAATACAAGAAAGTGCTGGCCTTATGGTACTAACCAGCCAGTTCTAGCCACAATACAACTAAAGCCTTCGTCCTGTTAAAATGAACAATCTACACAATATCAGCCCATTGGGATATTCCGAGAAATATCCGGGTTAATGGTTACTCTGGAGGAGTAATGCCAGTTCAGTACGTTGCATCGTGTCAGCTACCCACCCTCTTTGGTGAGTTCAGTATGCACGGCTTTGAAGATCCTGATACGGGTCAGGAGCATGTGGCGCTCGTGTTGGGTGATGTTTCGATAGCCGATAGTGTGCTTTGCCGTATTCATTCCGAGTGCTTAACGGGAGACTGTCTTTTTAGCATGCGATGCGATTGCGGATCACAGCTTCAGGCTGCAATGCAGAGAATTGCTGACGATGGCAATGGCGTCATTCTATATTTGCGGCAGGAAGGTAGGGGAATTGGTCTCATCAACAAGGTTCGTGCGTATGAATTGCAGGACCAGGGAGCGGATACCGTGGAAGCAAATGAGCGTCTGGGGTTTGACGCAGATTTGCGAGACTATACTGTGTGTAAGTATATGTTCGCACATTTGCAGGTGTCCAGAATTCGCCTTATGACTAACAATCCTTTAAAGGTGAATGCCATGTCCAAGTTAGGTATTGAAATAGTTGAGAGAGTGCCGATAGAAACCGGGCAAAATGATCACAATGCCAGATACCTGGCAACCAAGGCGGGTAAGCTGGGCCACCTGTTGGGGAAGCAGTAGTCTTTCAGGAAACGATATTAGCGACTGCCTCATCGACATTTAGACGCGTCTTGATAGAACGTAAAATGCCATTACCATCTAATCCACAGGCCGTCAGCATCTTGCCAGGTTCATCCTGGTGAATAAAACTATCTGGTATGCCCAGATTTAGGATGGATGTATTTAGGTCCAGGCTGGTAAGGTACTCATTGACGGCAGAACCTGCTCCTCCCATAACAGAATTCTCTTCAACCGTTACCAGCAAATCGTGAGAGCATGCCATCTTCCTAATCAAGCCTTCGTCAAGGGGTTTGATGAAGCGCATATCGATAAGAGTGGCGTCAAGGTTGTCCGCTGCTATGGTCGCTGCTTGAACAATAGAGCCAAACGCCAAAATTGCTACTTCTTTACCTTCACGTACCAGTCTCGCCGCACCTATCTTCAGTCGAGTCATTTTTGCACTGGGTGATACGCCAGACCCTGACCCCCTCGGATAGCGCACGCAGGCAGGTCCCTGATGGAGAAAACCCGTGTACAGCATCTGCCGAATTTCATTCTCATCAGAAGGCGCCATAACAACCATGTTAGGAATGCAGCGAAGGTAGGACAGGTCAAATATACCTGAGTGAGTGGGTCCGTCTTCCAGTAGCCCAGCCCTGTCTATGGCAAAAAGGACATTAAGGTTTTGTATAGCAACATCATGGACCAGTTGGTCATATGCCCGCTGGAGAAATGTGGAATAGATCGCAACTACTGGCTTAATGCCTTCACAGGCAAGACCTGCAGCCAGGGTCACCGCATGCTGCTCGGCGATAGCCACGTCAAAATAGCGATCCGGGAAACGTTCAGAAAACTCGATCAGATCAGAACCTTCCCTCATAGCTGGCGTGATGCCAACCAGGTTTTCATCTATCTCGGCCATATCGCACAGCCAACGGCCAAATATGTTGGAATTGTCTGGTAGTGTCTTGGGTACCTGGCTTGGTGTCTTCTCAATCTTCGACAGAGAGTGAGTTCCCACGGGTGAATCTTCTGCGGGCCCAAAGCCTTTCCCCTTCTGGGTAACGACATGCAAGAACTGCGGTCCCGTCAAGTCTTTGATGTTCTCTAATGTACTGATGAGTGTCTTCAGGTCGTGACCATCAATCGGCCCCATGTAATTTAGTCCCAACTCATCGAAGAGGGTGCCGGGCATTACCATTCCTTTCATATGTTCTTCAGTACGCCTTGCCAGTTCCCATACATGAGGAATTCGGCTGAATATCTTCTTACTGCCCGCACGAAACGTAAGGTAGAAGCGGCTGGACAGTATTCTGGCAAAGTATTTGGCGAGACCACCGACGTTTTCAGATATTGACATGGCATTGTCATTCAGAATAACCAGAAGGTTCGCGTCCGTATCTGACACATGATTCAGCGCTTCAAATGCCATGCCAGCCGTCATAGCCCCATCGCCGATTACTGCTACCGTTCGCCTTGCCTTGCCTTGCATGCGACTCGCAACAGCCATACCCAGCGCCGCACCGATAGATGTTGAAGAATGACCCACACCAAAAGTGTCGTATTCGCTTTCCTTTCTTACCGGAAAAGGTGCAACTCCGCCTGGTCTGCGCAGGTTGTGCATCTGCTCACGTCGACCGGTTAGTATTTTATGTGGATAGGCCTGGTGCCCAACATCCCAGACTAGCTGGTCCACGGGCGTGTTCAGAACGTAGTGCAGGGCTATTGTCAGTTCGACAACGCCCAGTCCGGCGCCGAGATGCCCCCCGGTCTGTCCCACCGTGAATAGTAGAAATTGACGCAATTCCGCTGCCAGGGTCACCAGGTCATCTTCATCAAGCTCTCTGAGGTCAGCAGGGAAGTTCACCGAATCAAGTAACGGCGTTGCTGGTCTCTCCATTGGGATCTGGTCAAGTGTCAAGTTAAAGCTCTAATCTGGTTTTTGTACCCTTGGGGGACGAGATTCTACACAATTGGGAGAGGTAAATTCTATACGGACTGGCTGGCCCGCGACTAGAGGTTTCGTCTGATGATAAAGTCCGCTATTTTATGCAGGGGTTTTGCCCGGCTGCCAAGTGGCTCCAGCGCTGCCTTGGCTTCCACTAATCGCTGGTTGAGCTTGCAAGTGGCTTCCTCTAGGCCGTGTACTGAAACAAAGGTCGACTTCTCATTCCCGGCATCGGAACCGATCGGTTTGCCGATGGTCTGCTCATCTCCAGTCACATCGAGGATATCGTCCTTAATCTGGAAAGCCAGGCCAAGGGCAAGGCCGTATTGATGCATTGCTTCCCTTGTCTGCAGGTCGGCGCCAGCGATGATAGCGCCGAATTTCAGGCAAGTGCTGATGAGATCTCCTGTTTTTCTGCGATGCATATTTTCAAGCCCTAACGCATCGATCAGTTCATTTTCAGCAGACAGATCAATTACCTGGCCGGCTATCATCCCGCTGGCACCTGCTGAACGGGCCAATTCGCTGATAAGCGATAGCCTGGTGTCTGCGGCGAGTAGCGTCTCGCCAGCCAGAATTTCAAATGCCAGCGTCTGTAGAGCATCACCGGCCAAGATAGCAGTCGCCTCATCAAACTTTATGTGGCAAGTAGGCTTACCGCGTCTAAAATCGTCATTGTCCATCGCTGGCAGGTCATCGTGAATAAGTGAATAAGCATGCACAAGTTCTATGGCGCAGGCCGCCTTGTCCGCTAGCACCAGATCGGTACCCAGCACGTCGCAGGAAAGGTAAACCAGTGTAGGTCGAATACGTTTGCCGCCGTTCAAAACGCCGTAGCGCATTGCCTCCAGAAGAGGGTCCGGCACATCGGACTGATTGAGAACTAATTCGAGCTGCTGGATGATCCTTTCAGCAAATGACTCAAAACCTTCAATCATCCCCGGGTTCCGCCGCAAAAGGCGTCTCTTCAACGCTTCCATTTTTTTCTATCAGCAGCTTCACTTTTTGCTCCGCAGTCTGCAGCGCCAGCTGGCATTCTCGAGTCAGTTTAATACCCTGTTCGAATGTCTTGAGTGATTCTTCAAGAGACAGGTTTCCATCTTCCATCCGTTCAACCAAGGCTTCAAGCTTGGTGATGGATTCCTCGAAAGGGAAATTTTTCTTTCCAGCCATGGTCTTTTCTTTTTGATACGAGTGATCACGATACTGTGGTGGCCCGAGCAGGTCAATCCAGATCACGGTATGACGGTATACAAAACAACCCAAGAACCAGGGCAATAAGGCAGGAGGCAGATAGGCCTACAGCCCATTGTGGTCCCAGAACATCTGCGAGGACGCTGACTGGGTAGAGGCTGATCATCAGTACAGCCATTTCAAGCATGTAGATACTCATGACGCGGCCACGATAGGCATCATTCACATAGGACTGTATCAGAACATTGGACAGGGACATTCGTGCAGCCTGACCCAGACCAACCAGGGTTAGTAGCCCCACCGAAACCCAGTATGAGGTGGACATTGCAAACAGGAGCAGGGCAATTCCCATTAGAAGGGAGCCAGTTAGCAGTATCTTTGCCCGGTTTCTGTTTGGTAGCGTAGCAACATAAAGCGACCCGATGAGGGAGCCCGCACCGGAGATGGAAATAATCAGACCCAACCTATCCGGACCTGCATCAAGGACCTGCTTCACGAAGCCGGGTAGCAGCAAGAAATAGGTCAGACTGAAAAATACCATCAGGAAATTACAGGCAAGCAGCATCAGAATTGTTGGCGTACGAAGCACATAGTCAAAACCGGATTTTAGTTCCTGTAACAGGGGCCCGTCGGGGATATCCGGTTGTGCTCTGTCCTCTACATTAACCATGGCCATGACCAGAGCAGAAAAAAGATAAAGGGCAGTCATCAGAAAATATACCCATTTTGCTGGGTCGATATTGCCATCCCCACCACCAAGGGCCGCTACCAGCCCCCCCGCCAGACCCGGCAACATGAGTCTCGCGGTATTCATCCCTGATGTGCTGAGGGCGATGGCATTGGTCAGCCGGGTTATTCCAACAACATCTCTCGTCAGGGCTTGCCGTGAAGGCATCATGGCATTCATGACAAGGCCCTGCAGAATTGAGGCAAGTAGAAGGTGCTCAAAGCTGAGGGTACCCATGGTTATAGATAGTGCCATGCCCAGCGTAACGAGTGCATTCGCAAAACCACCAATTTGCAGTACGTGCTTTTTCTGTCTGACTCGATCAGCCACGACGCCACCGAACGGTGCAGCAAAAAGCCCGACAATGCCTCCGGCGGCTGTGATCCAGCCAAGCTTTTCATAGGAGCCGGTGATTTCAAAGACCAGCCAGCCGCGAATGAACATCTGCATGTTCATTGATGCAAAGTTTCCGCAAAGGGCTGCGAAGAACCACCGGTAATTGATTATGCGAAAGGCATCAAATGTGCTGTGCCAGGACTTTTCCCACAGTACATCCTGGCTATTGGTCAGTAGGGAATTGTCTGGCGTTGGCTCATTTGGTGTCAGAACTTCGCTCATTTGCCTAATATAGCAATTTGACGTGAGCTACGTCATGCCAGTCTACGAGAGGTGTGAACAGTAAGTCGTTGCTACACCTCAACTAGTCACAATATCTGTTGCTGTCACCAACAGATATTGTGAGTGGTGATATCATTTGTCAGAAGAGGTAAGTAAGTGCCTGGCCGTGAAGTGGCTTCTCGTCACTGTTACAGTTCGTCACCTTGCCCTGATCGAACACAAGCACCCTGTCCTGTCTGGCCTCACGGTTTGTCTTTTCAAAAATGGGTTATCTTTTCCTTGGAAGGTAAGGTTCGGAGCGTAGAACCATAGGCACACAGGGGCAGGGAAGAGGAAGTCACTTTTTCAACTTGGGTTGATATAGGGGTACTGGGTGAAGAAAAGGGCGATACGAAAGTCCCTGAAATAATCCACATAGAAAAGTATGAAGTCATAGAAAATTCCAAACATTTCAAGATTATTGTCGACAAAGAACCTATCTCAGTGGGAATTGATCCCCTGAACAAGCTGATTGACCGCAACCCTTCGTATAATATTTTTGAAATAAGCGGCTAACCAAGATCTTTAGCGAAGGTGCGAGAGCTAGAGCATCGCGCCAGTAACGACAACCCTGAGGTTAGTCACTGTATCAGTCTCTGAAAAGCGAAAACCAGAGGAAGCCTGAATGCTCTGTCCAGCTCCCAGGGGGCCGAGAGAAACAGACCTTTGAATATTTTCGCCATTGGCGTTGGCGGCAAATGTCACATCAAGGCGGGCGATGGTAAGGCCGGTCCGATTCGTCAAGGTGGCCGCGAGCCTGCCTTTTGGCAGGAAAGGGGCTACTTCAATATAGTGGGCCGGGTTGTCCGGCAGGTCGAGCCGGGTAAAAGCGTCTCTGGCAGCTGCACCCGTTTCACCGCCGGCATTCATGGCACTTTGAAAATAGTTCTTGGCCCCGGTGGTGTCACCCTCCGCCAGTGAAAGTTGTCCAAGTTCATTCATCGCGATGGCGGTTGGCAGGAGTTCGTTGCTACGCTCCAGGTCCCGCTTCGCATTTTCCGCTTGACCCAATCGTGCCATGGAAAGACCACGCCCCAGGTAATAAGCAAAATACTTCGGGTCCAGTTCAAGGGCCCGGTTGTAGTAAATGTTGGCTGGGCGGTACTGCTCTTTTTCGAGGTGGATATCGGCTCTTAGTCCATAGAATCTGGCTTCACCAGGTTCTTCTTCTACGGCGCGGTCAAGATGTCGAAGCGCAGAACCAAACTCATTGTTCTTTTTGAGCGTATCGGCTTTGTCAAAAGCGCTGTATGCCTTTTGTTTTTGTCTCAAGTAGGCGATCTGCTTCTGATATCGCTCCCTTCCAAGCTCCAGATCACCGCGTAGTAGCGGTGATAATGCCGAGACACTTGCCCGATTCGCGTCAACGCGTTCCTGGGAAGGAGGATGGCTGGAAAATAATCCTGTCAGCCAACTGCTGTCTTTTCCGGCGGACAGCTCAACAAAAGTCTGTTGAAGTGTAATGGCCGCGCTGGGGTCATATCCTGCAGCTGCCATGTACTGTATGCCGTAGGAGTCAGATTCGAGTTCTGCGGTGCGCCCGTAGCGTTGCGTTAATAGTTGGGCGCCCAACTGGGCACCACCAACGATGTAGTTGCCATAGTCTGAATTTGATGCGCCGATTGTGGTTGCCAGGAGAACTCCCTGAAGAATCAAGCCCCGCTGCATTGATTTTGCGCCATGCTTTGCCGCTGCGTGGACAACCTCATGGCTGAGTACCGCTGCTAATTCAGCCTCGTTGTCCAGCTCCAACAGCAGACCCCGATTCACTGCAATCTTGCCGCCCGGTAAAGCCCAGGCGTTAGGTTGGCTGTTATTGAGCACGACGAACTCATAAGGTAACTGGCGGTCGCTCACGTTTGCGATTCTCTGCCCGACCTGGTCTACGTACCTCGTCAGACCAGGATCAACCAGGTAGATACCACCCTGGGATTGTTGTGATGGCAGGTATTGTTCACTGCCGATGGAAAGTTCCTGTGCGTCCGATACGAAAGACAATTCATTCTTTCCTGTTACAGGATTGACAGCACAACTTATCAATAAGCAGTTGAGCAGGAGGAGCGAGAGTAGACGGTACATGGAATTCCTCTTTGTTGGTCGTGGAGTCAATTTGAGTGCAGAACACTTTATCACCATACTAGTGACATCAATCTTTGAAATCGGTTCGAATAATGTCCCATTATGATGTCCTGATCTACCGGAGAGTTATCAATGCCTAAGACAGCTGCCTACTCCGCGGAAATCGGATGCCACTAACAATAGAACGTATAGCAAAAGTAGTATCGGATCACGAGCCCGCCCATTATGAAAGGCATGCTGACACCCGGTGGGCTGCAGTCGCTATTATTCTCAAGCAATCCGATGATCATACAGAGGCGCTATTTATTCTGAGAGCGAAGCACGATGGTGACCCCTGGTCCGGGCACATGGCATTTCCGGGTGGGCACCGTGAACCAGCAGATGAAAACCTCAGGCAGACAGCAGAGCGAGAAATTCTGGAAGAAATCGGCCTGGACCTTGTTCAGGACGCACGTTTCATTGGTGAGATTGATTCTGTCCGTGCCAATCCAAGAGGCCGAAATCTGGACCTGGTGGTAACCCCTTTTGTATATGCGTTGGAGAATGAACAGGCCCAATTCAAACCAAATTATGAAGTAGCTAAGATCCTGTGGGGCTCCCTGAACGATATGTATTCCGGTGACTCAATCACCGTTGGTGAATTTCACGTACTGGGGGAGCGTCACCGGTACTCTGGCTATGATGTCCATGGTGAGGTGGTCTGGGGTTTGACCTACAGGATGCTGGATCTTTTCTTCGGCGTACTCGACCCTGACTGGGACCCACACGATGATTTTTAGTTTGTTCCAGCCCGGACCCAGAAGCGAAGCGGTTTAGTCACAGAATTTGAAACTGAAACCGGTGCCAGCATCCTGAACATATCCAGCGAACGAAGGCCCAAAATGGGCTGGCATCATGAGTGAATTAGATTCGACGCAGCGTTCAAGCGTTGCTCTTCGTGTACTAATCGCTTCATCGGGCATCTCACAGAAGGCGCTGTTCCAGTGTGGTTCGTAGACCTGAATTGGATGGTGGCAAATATCACCCGTAAACAGTGCTTCACTGTTCCTGGATGAAAGGGCAAGGGTGATGCTCCCCGGGGTGTGTCCCGGTGCTGGTGAAATGTGTAGCAGGTCGTCAATCAGGTCAACCTCACCATCAATCATTTCCGCAAGCCCCACAATGGGCAGAATGCTGTCATCGTAGACCTGGTTATTTACCTTCTTAAATACATCCGGATTTTCAGCATTTCGTTCCTCTTTCCAGAATTCGAATTCTATTTCTGAGAAAATATATTTGGCATTGGCAAAGGTAGGCACCCATTGGCCATCCTTTAGTTGAGTGTTCCATCCAACATGATCTATGTGGAGATGGGTGCACATCACAAAATCAATCTGATCCGGGGTCACGCCAGTTATCTTGAAATTATTGAGCCAGGGTGACTGCATTCGATGCCAGTCTCGATAAGGCATACGGTCTTTGTCATTTCCGATGCAGGTGTCAACAAGCACCTTGTGATGCGGCGTTTCTATAAGCCAGGAATGCATGCTTGCGATGATGTTGCCTGAGGCGGAATCGATATGGTTGGGGTAGATCCAGTCTCGATGTTTCTCCACTATTTCGGCCGAGTAGTTCGGGAAAAAGGAGACGGGGTCAAATAGTGGCCCTGTCAACTCTTCGATTCGCGTTATTCTCGTATCACCCAGGTTCCAGTGTTGCATAGCT
>PVBE011181279.1_pt1 | contig 22914 bp, 19 predicted proteins | sample 1631181 | NCBI WGS metagenome assembly PVBE01 (sample SAMN08397723, study PRJNA350692) | Marine metagenome, whole genome shotgun sequencing project. | isolation source: water | place: Pacific Ocean | collected 2012-04 | reverse complement strand
CTCATACAGGTCGCTAGGTGTCGCCAGTTGCTGGATCACGCCATCATCAAAGACAGCAATCCGGTTTGACATGGTCAGGGCTTCGGACTGGTCGTGAGTGACGTAGACCACCGTAACGCCCAGGGTCTCATGGATATGCTTGATCTCATACTGCATCTGTTCGCGTAGTTGTTTATCCAGTGCGCCCAGTGGCTCATCCATAAGGACCAGGTCCGGATCAAAAACCAGAGCCCGGGCAACGGCGACCCGTTGTTGCTGTCCGCCAGAAAGTTGTGCAGGCCGGCGATCGCCAAAGGCGCCCAGTTGCACCATATCCAGTGCACGTTTGACCCGCGAGGCAATCTCAGATTTACTCAGCCTGCGGACTTCAAGTGGGAAGGCAAGATTCTCGTTGACCGTCATATGCGGGAAGAGGGCATAGTTCTGAAAGACCATGCCGATGCCGCGCTTATGAGGCGGCACCGCATTGATCGGCCGATCGCCTAAGTAAATCTCACCATGCGTAGCGGGCTCGAAGCCCGCCAACATCATCAGGCATGTGGTCTTGCCCGAGCCCGATGGGCCCAGCATAGTGACGAACTCTCCGCGCTCGATATCGAGATTCAGATTTTTGACGACAAGGATCTCGCCGTCATAACTTTTTTGCACTTCCTTGAAGCGGACAAACGTGTCCCGATTACTCATTTGTAAAAGTAATTCCTCCGTCCTGCTACCGTGTCGCTGCTGTGAGTTGCTGCGCCGGGAATGTTCATCGAATCTTTCATCTGAGTCTAGTACGCTCACCCGAGTTTCTCAAGACGGTCCGGAATCGGTGGAATAATCGTCAAATAACGGTTTTGGGACGATTTAGGCAGTCAAAACCTGTATTGGCGGTTCAGTTCCGGGGGAAATACCTACTGATGGGGCAAGGGTGACAACGGGTAATTGCCATGAAATACTGCCGGCGGGATTGGCGCAGGTAACGAAAAAGGGGGGCGCACGTGGCCATGCTTAAACAAGGACGGGCAGTAATGCTGCTCAAAAGTGATTCGCGCGATCAGGAATGGGTTCGCGCCTTTTTCGAGGTGATGCCTGATTTGCAGGTTCGGGTATGGCCGGATATCGGGGACCCCAGCGAGATTAACTGTGCCCTGCTGTGGGGGCCGCCCCCAGGGTTGTTTGAGGGTCTGGACAGTCTGGAGGTGATCTTCTCTATTGGTGCGGGTGTGGATTCACTGCTGGATTGTCCGGGTTTACCGGTGACCGTACCGATTATCCGTATGGTCGAGCCTGAACTGACTGCAGGCATGGTCGAGTTCTGCCTGTTTCATGTATTGCGCTTTCATCGACTGATGCACCGCTATCAACATCAACAGACCGAGCGACATTGGCAGGACCTCCCCCAGGTGCCAGCACGAGAAACCACGGTCGGGATAATGGGTATGGGTGTGCTGGGGACAGCTTTAGTCAAACAATTGCACTCGCTCGACTATCGGGTGATCGGTTACCGACGGCAAGAAGGCGGCGATGGCACAGTCGAGATGTTCCATGGTGAGGCGCAGTTTGAGGCCTTTATGCGCCAAACCACAATTCTGGTACTCCTGTTGCCGGCAACTGCGCAAACACGACACATTATTAACCAAGATACCCTCGGTCTGTTGCCCTCTGGTGGGTATCTTATTAATGCCGGGCGCGGCGAGTTAGTCGACGAAGGCGATCTGTTATCCGCGCTTCAAAGCGGGTGGCTACAGGGTGCGGCATTGGATGTATTTGAAACAGAGCCACTACCGCAAGAAAGCCCCCTATGGAACCATCCCAATGTATTCTTGACTCCGCATGTTGCCAGCATCACCCATCCAGCCTCCGCATGCCGGTATATTGCTGATGCGATCCAGGATTACCGCTCGGGCAAAACCTGGCCCTATCAGGTAAGGCTGAATCAGGGTTACTAAGTCAGGCGCCGGGCGAGCGCTTTTGCCATATCGCCAGGGATTCCGAGGCGATTTTTCGTTGGCTGGGCAGCGGAAGTTGTTGCTGAAGCATGATGCGCCATTGCCCGTTCTCATCCTGGCGCCAGTACTGCTCCACTGCGAGTGCTTTGCCCAGGTCTTCGAACTCGATGGCACGGGTGAGCAATTGTCTCTTATGGCCAGGATAGACAAACACCTCGATGAACTCGCGTTCTCCGGATGCTTGTTGCCAGGCCAGTGCTCGCGCAGGGTTGCTGGTGGTAGCGGTGGCTGCTGCGTTATCCCGTGTACTGGCGTGAACGGCGGCAATGAGGCTGTCCCGCCGGGCCTTCAAGGTTGGCACGAAGACCCATTCGGGTGAATCGTCGATGATGATCGGCACTTGCTTTGTGGTCCCGAGGATGCGGTGCAGGTGTGCAAAGTCATTGTTACTTAAGGTTATACAACCTTCGCTCGCACGGGGCGCTCGATTGATCCAGCCAGGCTCGGTTCCGTGGAGCCAGATGCCAGAACCTGTTCGTTGCAGTCGTTGATCCAGGGCATTGGGGTAGTCTGTTGTCAGAGCACCAAATCCATAACGCGCATCAAGTTGTACTCCGGGGATATAACCATCGATGCGATAAATGCCCACAGGCGTTTTCAGATCGCCCTCGCGCTGCTTGCCATAACCCCGTCGACCCACGCTAACGTAGTAGTCAGCCAGTTTCTGTAATTCATCATGGCCCTGGCCGAAGACATAAAGGCGCGCTGCAGGTAGATCAACATACAGCACAGCCGAACGATCGGCACCCACCCTGAGTAGTTTCGCTGGAACCCGTTGATTTGCGACTTCGCCCTGAGGGTGGGCGTGCTGCCACCTGAGTCGCCACTGCTCTGTTAAGGACTGTACGTGCGAAGTCGGTGAGGCAGTGCCAAGGCCAGATAATGGGACCGTGCGGCCCGCAAGGGCCCACAGCAGATCGGAACGGAGTAAGTGGGCGACCCGGCTTGCAGGGTAGTCCTCTAAAAGTGTATCCAGTGACGCGAGCGCGCCAGGCCAGTCGCCGGAGATAAATTGGGTTGTTGCACCAAGCAGGCGCGACTCGTAGTGGTCAGACGACACCTCGGCTGAGGTGACACGCTGCGCTGTCGCGAAAACAAGTGTTACCAGCAACAGGTGGCGGAAAAAGGGCTTCATAGTGTTCCTGCGCTTTAACTACAAGGCTCCGGCAGGCCGCAAGTGTACCCGCTACTTCACCGCTTTCCAAATCGGGATTCTCCCGGGTGGATCAGGGTTTTGCAGGCGAAGAAGGTAGTTGGTGCAATTCCCCAAGCGTGGTCAGAGGGCGATCAGGGTTAGCATCGGGGTCCTGCGGATTGATTGTGCCGCGCCAAGAGCGCCCTGCCTGCTCCACGTACACCCGCGTCAGATTGTCGAACAAAACTCTGTAGGTGGGGTCTGTGTACAAGCCGGCCCGCAACAGCGCAGCAGCCTGTTCAAGCTTGCCTTGCTGGCTGTAAAGCCTGGCCAGGTTATTGTAGGGCTCTGGCCGGCCTGGGTATCGGGTGATCAGTTCACGATAGGCACGTTCGGCCATCTCCCGTTCGCCACTGGCTGCGATGACGCGGGCCCGTACAAACAGTAATTCGGCTTTATTGCCGGCGGCTTCAGCGATGTCAGCGTCGATCAATGCGAGCGCTTGGGCGTAGTGTTTTCCATCCAGCAGCAACTGCACCTGCTTAAGATCTGTCGCATGCAGCGCTAACGGGAACGACAGGGTAACTGCGATGGTCAGGGTCAGTCGGGCTCGCTGCCCCAACAGTTGCCAGGGTTTTTCGAAGAGGGCCAGTTTCCCAGGTTCAGCGTGTTGCTTCAGAGCGAATGGCATCCCAGCTTTCCTGCCAGGCCGGTGTTGTCGCTCCTGGGTCAGTGGCGCGGCCACTTTCGACCCACCCGGCAACTGAGTGCAGCACATGCAGACGGGTCCAGTCTCCCTTGCGGCTGATCACCTGGACTTGTGCTCCCTTGTCGAGTAATCCCAGCACGTCAGAGTCTGCCCCGGTTGATGGCAGGGAGCGAATTCGCACACGGTCTTCGTTGATTTCGGCCCGGTCGCCACTTTCTTTAACGAATTTGCCATAGACCCAGACATCCAGACCAGTGGGGCTTTTGATCATGATCCAACCATCTTTACTGCCAATGACTTTTACGGGGATGTCCTTATCCAACAGGCTGATAATCGGGGCTTCAGAGGCCGGTCGACCGATTACGGGCGTATTGTCGGTTTTGATCCATGCCGCCCTGAAGGGTGCGGCTATCGCTTCGGCTGTGTCAGAAGCGGCATTAACCACGCTGGCCTGACCCGGATTCGCGAGGGCATTAAAGTTGTCCAGCCATCCCTGAGTAACTGGGTGTTGTACAGCGAGTCCTGATTGTTGTGCCCAGTTCTGAAGGAAAGGCTCAGCGCTGATCTGTTTCCAGTCACCGGACTGAGTGTAGACGGTCACTGTCGCGCCCTTGTCGAGATGTGCGACCACCGACGAATCATTGCCAGTAGTGGGATGGGTTCGTAGACGAACCTGGTTTGCGGACACACGCCCGTTTGGCGCGCCTTGTATATATTTACCAAAAACCCATAAGCGAACCGGCACCGGCAGTTCCAGTTGGACCCAGGTGCCGCGGCTTTGGAGAATCTTGACCGGGGTACCTGGCTTCAGTTGGTGCATTACCGGTTTGCCCAGATCCGGTGTTGCCCGCAAAGCCAAGCCGTTGGCTTGAACATGCGCAGCTTTAAATCGGGTTTGGATGATTTTCTGGCCGGGGGTGGCTGATTCGACTTGCGCCCCGGTGGTATTGGCCGGTTGTGCCGTATCGGCAGAGGAATTGCTCTGAGTCGCCAGATCATCCTTGCCAATGATGCCGAGCACCCGTCTGGCGTCAGCATGATCTTGTTCGGCGGCGCGGTTAAGCCAGTAGCGGGTTTTACCCATATCCCGCTCGGCACCTTTGCCCAGGTAGTGTGCTAATCCGAGGTTGTACTGCGAAGTGGTATCCCCAAGTTCAGCCGCGCGTTCCCACCAATCTACCGCCTGGGAGAAATTTTTTTTCACCCCACGGCCCTCCCAGTAGGCGACCCCGAGGTTGAAGATGGCGGTTGGATGTCCCGAATCGGCGGCTTTGCGGAACCAGGCTAGGGCCTGCTTGAGATCTCGACTGACCCCTTTGCCCTCATAAAAGGCGACCCCCATTGCATACTGGGCTTCCCGGTTTCCCTGGCGGGCATGAGGTTCCCATAACGAAACCGCTGTGGCGTAACTGCCGGCGTTAAAGGCAGTCACAGCCCGCTGCAGATCTGCCTCTTGTGCCGCTACCCCGAAGCTGGTCAGCAGCAGTACTAGCAAGGTCCCGAGTTTCACCGGATGTGAGGTTTTCATTTGTCAGTGCCTACCCCCTGGGGATTCATACCTGAGCAATAGTAATGATCTCATGGGAGCCGTGCCAGATCATGGTGACCGCGACATAGAATATTATCGCAAGACCAATGTACGCAATCCAGGCATGACGCTCAAGCAGTCGTGCTACCAGCGCGGCGGCAAAGGCCATCAGGCCAACCGACAGGGCAAGACCCACCACCAGTATCAACGTGTGATCTCGGGCGATTCCAGCGACCGCGAGGACATTATCCAGCGACATGGAGACATCTGCCAGAATAATCTGGACAATGGCTTGTCTTAGGGATTTGGGTGGTGATTCCGATTCGTGTGCGGCTGCTGAATCTGCTTGCTGTTTAACCCGCAGTTCCCGCCAGAGCTTCCAACAGACCCACAACAGCAACAATCCACCGGCCAGTACCAGGCCGATGATCTGCAGTAACTGTACTGTGACCAGGGCAAAGGCGATTCTCAGCACAGCGGCAGCCGCGATTCCCATCAGAATCACCCGCGGACGGATCGCGGCGGGTACGCTGGCGGCAACCAGCCCGATGACAATTGCGTTATCGCCGGCAAGCACCAGGTCTACCAGGATGACCTGTACCAGCGGCCAGAGTTGGTCTAAGTTCATGAGGGGGGCGAAAGGTCGCGGTGTAAAAAGTGCGTCGTGAGATACGCAACGATAAGATTAAGTTTATTATACGGTTGCTTGGGTCTGCCCAGGTTGTTTCGTCATCGCCTGTCCGGGTGTACACGAGTCGTCACAGAAAATAAGAGGGATCATAATGAGTAGGAATCAGGTCGCAGGCTTTGACTGGGCAGACCCCTTGGCCTTGGAGAACACACTCAGTGATGAAGAGCGCCTGGTGCAGGATTCGATACGGCGGTTCTGCCAGGAAGAATTGCAGCCCCAGATACTTGCAGCGCATCGCGAGGAAAAGATCGATCGCCAGATCCTCCCACGCATGGGTGAACTGGGCCTTTTAGGCTCTACCATCGATGGTTACGGCTGTGCTGGACTGAATTATGTCTGCTACGGTTTGGCGGCTCGTGAAGTGGAGAGAGTCGACTCTGGATATCGCTCCATGATGAGCGTGCAATCCAGCCTGGTGATGCATCCGATCCATGCATATGGCTCCGAGGCGCAGCGAGAAAAGTATCTGCCCAGATTAGCAACGGGAGAGTGGGTAGGGTGCTTTGGCCTTACTGAACCGGATCATGGCTCAGATCCGGGCGGTATGAAGACCCGGGCCCGCAGTGTTCAAGGGGGTTTCCGCTTGAGCGGGGCCAAGATGTGGATTACCAACTCGCCGATTGCAGATGTGTTCGTAGTCTGGGCTAAAGATGATGAAGATGTGATTCGTGGGTTCGTGCTCGAGCGTGATATGTCTGGCCTGAGTACGCCGCGGATCGAGGGTAAATTCTCCCTGCGTGCTTCGGTTACAGGAGAGATTGTCATGGATGACGTTTTTGTTCCGGCGGAAAATCTACTGGAAAACGTCGGTGGCCTGAAAGGACCTTTTGGATGTCTTAACCGGGCACGTTATGGCATTGCCTGGGGAACCATGGGTGCGGCGGAGTTTTGCTGGCATGCGGCGCGCAGTTATACCCTGGAGCGAGAGCAGTTTGGTAGACCTTTGGCTGCCAACCAGTTGGTCCAAAAGAAGCTGGCAGATATGCAAACTGAGATTACCCTTGGCACACATGCCTGTCTTCGACTGGGTCGTTTGTTTGATGAAGGCCTTGCTGCGCCTGAGGCAATATCGCTACTCAAGCGCAATAACTGCGGCAAGGCGCTGGATATTGCCAGAATAGCGCGTGATATGCATGGCGGTAACGGTGTTGCTGATGAGTACCATGTGATCCGTCACATGATGAATCTCGAGGCTGTAAATACCTACGAGGGAACCCATGATGTTCACGCGCTGATCCTGGGCCGCGCCCAGACGGGTATTCAGGCTTTTAGCGGCTGACGTATGGGCGTTTTGTCCCATATCAGAGTGCTCGACCTCAGTCGGGTACTGGCCGGACCGTGGTGTACCCAGATTCTGGCTGACCTGGGTGCAGACGTGATCAAGATCGAGCGACCAGGTCAGGGGGATGACACCCGGCACTGGGGGCCACCGTTTATCGATTCAGGTGTCAGTGAAGGCCCGGGCGAGTCAGCCTATTTTCTGGGCGCTAATCGCAACAAGCGTTCGGTCACGGTGAATATCGCAAGTCCAAAGGGTCAGCAGATTATTCGTGATCTCATCTTGACTTGTGACGTGCTGGTCGAGAACTTCAAAGTAGGGGCCCTGGCCCGGTACGGACTTGATTACGATTCTCTCAAGCCATTGCATCCCGAATTGGTGTACTGCTCAATTACCGGGTTTGGTCAGGACGGGCCCTATGCACACAAGGCCGGTTATGACCTCATGATCCAAGGCCTGGGCGGGTTGATGAGTATCACTGGGGAGGCTGAAGAGGTTGAAGGTGCCGGCCCTCAGAAGGTTGGGGTGGCGATGGCGGACATTGTGACAGGCCTTTATGCGGCTTCGGCAGTGCAGGCAGCACTCATTGGCCGTGCCCATTCAGGTGAGGGTCAGTACATCGATATGGCACTTCTGGATTGCCAGGTGGCCGTGTTGGCGAACCAGGCCATGACTTATCTTGCTGGCGGCGAGGTGCCCGTTCGCATGGGTAACGCCCACCCTAATATCGTGCCTTACCAGGTATTTCCGACACGTGATGGTCACGTGATTCTTGCGGTTGGTAACGACGCGCAGTTTGCCCGTTTTTGTGATCTTGCTGGCTGCCCGGAACTGGCCGAGAACGCGGATTTTCTGCGTAATGAGGACCGGGTCCGTAACCGCAGCACCCTGATTGCCAAACTGGAATCAGCCATGGCGACACGGAGCACTGCACAGTGGCTTGCGCTGCTCGAACCCGAAGGTATTCCCTGCGGCCCGATTAATCGAATTGACGAGGCGCTAAGTGACCCCCAGGTTGCGCACCGGGAAATGCGGGTCAGGGCGGAGCACGCCTCATTGGGTGAAATCGAACTGCTTAACAGCCCGATGAAGTTAAGGGGTACCCCGCCGCAGGTCAATCGTGCGCCCCCATTGCTCGGAGAGCATACCGACGCGGTGCTGTCCGAACTCCTGGGTTACTCCAAAACCCAACTCACGCAACTGCGGGTCGATGGTGTGACCTGATCCGATTCTGAGGGTTAACCTCGGGCTTCGAGCAATCGGAACTGAACGTCTTTGGTAATGGTGACCGGAGACGGGATGCCGTCAAATACCGCAGGGGTAAATCGCCACTGGCGCACGGCCATCACCGCTGCCTCGTCGAGCAATCGTGAACCGCTGGGTTTACTGACCGTCACCCTGGAGACCTTGCCCGATGCGGAAACGTTTACTGCGAGGGAGACATTACCCTCGAGGCCCTGACGGACCGCCAGGCGCGGATACACTGGCTTGGGGTTGCCGGCGACGGGTATCGGCTCAGATCGCGACAGCGTGTTGCCCGTATCCAGAGCAGCGATTGAAGGCTGTGCCTTGTTAAGCGCTTTTTCCAGCTCGATTTTTAACGCGGCGGTTTCCTTTTTCTGGTCCTCCACGCGGCGCGACATTTCGTGCTTCGCTTTCAGCGCCTGCTCTCGTGCCTCGCGTAGTTGCTCAAGATTGCGGTGCAGTAAAACCGTCTGATTTTGCAGCGCCGTTTCAGAGTGGCGTAACTCGGTTAGCTGATTTGCGAGCACACCGTTGGTTTTTGATAACGAGTCGTTTTTACCGCGTAACGTGATACCCTGTAATTCGGCGTGCGCGACTCGTTGGCTCAAGTCTATCCTTTCTTGAGACCACCGCTCACGGTGTTTAGCCAGGTCTTCTCTTTGCTGGCGCAGGTGTTGAGCGCTTTTCTTGTCCAACTGTTTTTTCGCCAGACGCTCCTTGCTGAGCACCTGTGCCAGGGTATCTTTTTCTTGGCGCAGCGCCAGATTCTCGGTTGCGGCGTTGTGGTGGGCGAGGGTCATCTCGACGACCGTCCCCTCCAGCGTTGTAACCGTCAGTTTTAGCGCCTCGGAGCCAGTCTCCAGGGCGCTGACCTGGTTTTTCAGCTTCTGTGTGGTTAATGCCAGCAGCGTGTTCTCCGCCTGCGCTTGGTCCTGTTGTGCCTGGAGTTGCCGGACACTCTTATCCAGATACGCCTCCCGCATGATCGATTCGCGCTGTCTTTCTTCAGTATTGTCCAGGACAGTTTCGAGCGCTTCTTTCTCCAGTGCCAGGTTGGTGCTTTTTTCGACCAGGCGTTGGTGCGAATCCGCCAGATCAGCAATCTGCTGGTTTGATGTTGACCGGTTCGTCTGGTTCTCTGCCTTGGCGAGGGTCAGTTGCGCCTGCAATGATTCAGCTTGCGCCATCAGCCGCTGGTTTTCCCGCTTCAGTTCGGCCACATCTTCAGATACAGCAGAAGAGGCATCGGCGGCCTGCGAGGGCAGGGGTGTTTCTCCCGGGTCGTATGCTTCGGCCACAAGCACTGCCTCGATCTGGGTGCTGAACGTCAGGGTCGGCTCGGTTTGTGGGGCGGGATCTGTGCCATTCCACAGCAGGGCGGCACCCGCGTGCAGTGCTATGGAGGCGAGAACAGCTGGGAACATCGCCCGGGTCTTCATGGGAGACTTCTGCCCGCCCAGTCGGGCGTGCTCGGGCGGTTGGCCTGGGTTAGGGATAGGCGCTTCGTTCATGGCGAACCCTCCACTTAGGTGCGACGTTGTGCGTCGCCCACCGCGGTGGTCCGCGCCCCGAACTTCTCCCGATTCAGGACTAACGACGCTGGTGCGGGCAGGTCTCCTGGCTTGCGGATGAGAGCAGTGGGTCAGCCTTCCCGACATAGTGTCAGTGGCACGATTGACCTTCTGCTAGCCGCTTACAGTTGCGGGTACAGCCAAGGTTACACACCCAGGTGTGCGCCTTGTTCCCTATTAACCCTGATTGGGGCCGGCACCAGCGGGAATACTCGTGTCTTCACGCCGGAAAGTCAAGATTAACCGAGACTCCGGGCTGTTGAGGAGTTCAAAGGGAATTGGCCGTGCCGGGATGTTGTATCGCAGTCCCCGATATTTGACGATGCGGGTAGAAACTCTATAATCGCGATCGCTTTCTGGTGCCGCCGGCCGCATAGGCTGGTGGTGAAACGGGAAGCCGGTGCGCAGGGGATCAAGACTCTGCAAACCCGGCACTGCCCCCGCAACGGTAAGTGAGTTGGATCGGCTTTCGCCACTGCGATTAAGGTCGCGGGAAGGCGCCGATTTATGAAGCCTGGCTTCACTCACGAGTCCGGAGACCGGCCAGTCAGCCTTATCAAACCACCGCGTGGGGCTGTGGCAGATCGTCCGATCTCCGAGTAACCCGTCCTGCGCTCAGTAAGCCGCACGGAGGGTGCGCAGGAGAATCTTATGGTCAAAGCGCTTCGCCCGTTACTGTTTCTGATGCTCGGTTATTTGATGCCGGGACTGGTCCAGGCCCAAACTGATCCAGTTGTGGTTACCGCGACACGCACGGCCCAGACCGTGGATGCCTCGCTTGCTGCGGTCAGCGTCATCAATCGTGACCAGATCGAGCGACTCCAGCCGGCGAGCGTCACTGAGATACTGCAATCCATTCCTGGCCTGTCGGTCAGCAACACGGGTGGGTTGGGACAGCCGAGTACAGTATTTTTGCGTGGCTCAGAGTTCGATCATGTGCTTGTCCTTATTGATGGAATCAAGGTGGGGTCTGTGACCCTGGGCGCGACGGCGTTCCAATATCTGGACCCGGACCAGATTGAGCGGATCGAAGTTGTCCGTGGCCCGCGTTCCAGTCTTTACGGGTCCGATGCCATCGGAGGGGTGATTCAGATCTTCACCCGTGATCCGGCAAAAAGCACCGGTGTTTCAGTCTCTGCCAGCGCGGGTACCCATGACTACAGCAAGGTTGGCGTCCGATTATCGACCGGGAGAGATAGCGCCCAGTTTACTTTCGGCATTAATCGAGAGAAGACCAAAGGTTACAACGTCTGCAAAGGCTCCTACAGTGGCGGCTGCTGGACCTTCGAAGATGATCGGGATGGATATGAAAGTCTTTCGGTGCAAGCAGGCTTTCATGGTTCACTCAACGAGAAAGTAGACCTCTCGCTCAGTTATCTCTCCTCGAATGGCGAAACGGAATATGACGGGTCATTCTCTAACGAGACAGATGTTTCACTCAGCGTGGTCGGCGCCACGCTCGATGTGATGGCTTCCGATCTTGTTGCCATGACGTTTGCAGCAGGTCAGAGCCAGGATGACTCAGATACGCACAAAGACGGCGTCTTCGTCGACCGATTTGACACAACCCGGACATCCTTTAGCTGGCAGAACGACATATCAGTATCGTTACAGAATCTGGTCACAGTCGGGGTGGATCTCCTTCAGGACAAGGTTAATAGCACAACTTCGTATGCCGTGAATTCAAGGGATAACCTGGGCCTGTTTGCCCAGTACCTGGGTAATGTCAGCGCCGCTTCATTTCAGGCAGCATTGCGTTACGACGACAACGAGCAATTTGGGGGACAGATCACCGGTGATACCAGCATTGGTTACGACGCCGGGCCATCGGGACGTTGGACTCTGCAGTACGGGACTGCTTTTAAGGCGCCTACCTTCAATGAGCTTTATTATCCCGGATACGGTAACGCAAATCTCAGCCCCGAGGAATCGTCAACAATCGAGACAGGTTATCGATGGCGAGATGCACGAAGACACTGGGCTGTGAACGTTTATATGACCGAAGTTGATCAGCTGATTTCCTATGATGCCGCAAGTGCGGCGCCGGGAAACGTCGATGCTGCCCGTATCAGTGGCGCTGAACTTGATGCCGGGATTACTGTCCGCGATTGGCGAATCGGTGCGACTCTGGCAGTGCTGTCGGCAAAACAGGACAGGGGTGCCTATGATGGAAAAGCGTTGCCGCGTCGACCTGGCGAAACCCTGGAACTCAGACTGGATCGTGATTACGGCAAACTGTCTGTCGGCGGATCTGTATTCTCATCGGCAAGCAGTTACGATGACCTGGCCAATACCCGGGTTATCAGCAGTTATACGACGGCGAATCTAAGAGGATCTTACCGATTTTCTTCCGATGGGGTGTTGGTTGCCAAAGTCATCAACCTGACCGACGAAGATTACGAGCATGCGAGTTATTATCGCCAGCCCGGCCGTGAATTTTTCCTGGGACTAAAATGGATCTATTAAGGGTAGGCGCTGCGCTCAAGCATCCTGTGACGCCTTTATCATGTCGATTTCAAGTTCAGGACGCTGATCTGGAGCCAGGGCTATGACGGAAAAAGAGTTTCCCGGCGGGGGGCGACAATATAGCCCCCTTGACCAGTTGTTCATTTCTGCACAAACCGCCCTGACCACGGTTTTTGGATCACCCCGCGGTACCGGGCGCCCGGATCCGGCTGAGAGTGTCGATTGCCCGGAACTTGACCCTGAGCAGATGCGTGAATCTGCTCGCCTGATGCGGGTCAACCATGTAGGCGAGGTGTGCGCACAGGCATTGTACGAAGGGCAGGCACTGGCGGCGCGCAGCGGTGATGTTCGCGATGCAATGAGTCGTGCGGCAGCGGAGGAGCAGGATCATCTGCTCTGGTGCGAGCAGCGAATCAAGGAATTGGGTGGGCGAAAAAGCCTGTTGAATCCACTCTGGTACACCGGTGCCTTATGTATCGGTGCCTTCGCTGGGGTCGCGGGTGACAAATGGAGCCTGGGTTTTCTCAGGGAAACCGAAGAGCAGGTGGAGGCACACCTGGATAGTCATCTCGACCGGCTGCCGCTACAGGATTTGCGCAGCCGTGCCGTTGTCTCCCAGATGAAATCAGATGAAAGGGCACACGCCCAGACAGCTCAGTCGGCGGGCGGTGCCACGCTGCCCTGGCCGCTGTCCAGGCTTATGCGTACCGCGGCGCGAATCATGACGGGCGCGGCTCGCTGGGTCTGACGGCTGGGTCACTACAGGAGTTGGCCGTGTCCATCGCTTACATGTGTCGTTGGCTTGGGTTGATGCCGATGGTTTCGGCTAAGCAACTGGTGCGTCAACTTGCGCACTCAGGGATAGGCCTACTCGCGACCGTCGTGAGCAGCCAGTGCCTGGCTCTGGTCAATGTCGTGGATGACCGAGGAGACCCCGTTTCGCTGGCCTCTCCAGCCACACGGGTCATCAGTCTTGCGCCAAATCTCACCGAGTTGCTGTTTCATATCGGCGCCGGTGACCGGGTGGTCGGCGTGATGGAATACAGTGATTTCCCACCAGCGGCAAAAACGCTTCCGCGGGTAGGTGCCCACAACCACTTCGATATCGAGACGATTCTTGCGCTTCGGCCAGACCTGATCGTGGGCTGGGATAGCGGTAACCCACAATCAGACTTGATCCAGCTTGATGAGTTGGGTCTGCCTGTTTTTGTGAGTGAAGCGCAGGATGTCGAGGGGGTCAGCAGTCTGATGCGCCGGCTCGGTACGCTGACGGGGCAGCAGGATCAGGCCAACCAACAAGCGGATGCCTTTGCCCGAGAGGTAGCCCGTCTGCAAGCCCTCTACTCAGGCCGGCGCCGACTCCGCGTCTTCTATCAGGTTTGGGATCAGCCTATCTACACCTTAAATCGTGAACACATCATCAACGATCTGATTGATGCCTGTGGTGGCGAGAACATATTCGCGGATCTTGAGCGCCTGGCACCTGTGGTGTCTTTGGAATCGGTAATTGCCCGCGACCCTGAGGTTATCGTTGGAGGGCGAGATACCAGCGCAACGCCGCCCTGGATGGTGCGATGGCAGCGCTGGTCGGGAATCACTGCCGTGCGCAACGCCCATGTGTATGCCATCGATGCCAATCACATCGGCAGAATGGGGCCGCGCCTTGTGGACGGGATGGAAGCGTTGTGCGGGGTTATCGATAAAGCCCGGCGCGCCTCCTGAACCGGATCTTGCGGGAAGAATCGCTCTTGTCGAATACCAGCAGTTACCGGAGTGCTCGTCGCACGCGCTGGGTCATTGGCATGCTGGGGGCGCTGGTACCTGTCAGTATGCTGCTGGCGGTATCGGCGGGCAGCGTGCCGGTGGACTGGGCGCAGGTCCTGGAAACCGCCCGAACGGGTGTTCCGTCGCTGGATTACACCGTGGTCGTCGAACTACGCTTACCTCGAGCTGCCAGTGCGCTGGTGGTGGGCGCTTGTCTTGCGTTGGCCGGGGTGCTGATGCAGGTTTTGCTTCGTAACCCCCTCGCAGACCCTTATGTTCTTGGCACCTCCGGAGGTGCTGCAGCGATGGCTTTGATGGCGATTCTGATTGGACTTCCTTATCAGAGCGTGTCCATCGCTGCCAGTATTGGTGCCATGGGGTCGATGATGCTGGTGTTTGTCCTGGCCCGCGGCCAGGGCGATTGGTCGTCGACACGCCTGTTGTTAACGGGCATCGTATTGGCATCGGGCTGGGGTGCGTTGATCAGTTTTCTGTTATCGATAAGTCAGAGCACCCAGGTTTTCAGTATGTTGTTCTGGCTGATGGGCGACTTTCGCGGTGACGGTCCAGGCGCAGCTCGCTGGCTGCTGTTAGCCGGATCACTTACGTTCAGTCTGATTATGAGTCGCGGGCTGAATCTGTTGGCAGCCGGGGAACTGAAAGCCGAGTCACTGGGTGTTCACACCTTATCTTTGCGCCTCGGGATTTTCCTGACAGCAGGTTTACTGACGGCCGCCGCGGTGACACTCGCGGGTGCTATCGGGTTTGTCGGCCTGGTGGTGCCGCATATGATGCGCATGATCGTGGGTACTGATCACCGTCGTCTGGTGCTCGCTTCGGTGCTGCTTGGAGGCGCCTTGCTGGTGCTCACCGAAATGCTTGCGCGCACGGTTCTGGCGCCACGCCAGTTGCCGGTTGGGGTGATCACCGCTTTTGTCGGTGTGCCGTTGTTTCTCTATCTTTTAAGGCGTGGGAGTCGCTCGACAGACTCGTGAGTGCTTTGCGCACTGAAGGCCTTGAGGCTGGGGTGGGGAAGGTGACGGCTTGCCGCGATCTGAATCTTGTGGTCAAGCCCGGCGAGGTCTGGTCAGTTCTCGGTCGAAATGGGGTGGGCAAATCTACCTTGCTGCTGACACTCGCCGGACTCAAGCCTTTGCGCGGTGGCCAGATACAAGTAGAGGGTACCGCGCTGGGTGATCTTTCCCGGCGCGAGCGGGCACGTCGGCTTAGCATTCTCTTTCAGAATCCGGATGTCATCTTTCCCACGACAGTGTTCGAAGCCGTGATGACGGGCCGGCACCCGTGGATTTCGGGTTGGAAAGGGACGAGTGCGAATGACACGCTCCTGGTGCGCGAGCAACTGACCAGGATGGGCCTGGCTGGATTTGAAGCGCGTGCCCTGCCGACATTGTCGGGTGGTGAACGCCGCCGGGTGGATCTGGCGGCACTGGCAGTTCAACAGACAACGGTGGTGTTGATGGACGAACCGGTAAATCATCTCGATCTTCACTACCAGGTGCAATTGTTACAGACCCTGCTCGAAGATTGGCGTCAGGCAGGACAGGCCGTAATCATGGTGATGCATGATATCAATCTTGCGATGCGTTTTAGTGACCGCCTACTGTTGCTGTACGGAGATGGGGAGACCTGTCAGGGGTTGGTCGCAGATGTTGCGACTGAGGAGAACCTGTCGCGACTCTACCAGCATGCATTGCATCGTTACCCCGCAGGCGGGCATTCGTTTTTCTGGCCACTGTGATGTGGCGGATTGTGTTCGCTGGCCTTACTTAATCAGCCGCCGGCGGATCAGGGCTGAGGCCACCCAGGTGGCTAAGACACCAAACACAAGTAAGGACACCAGGTGTAACCACAGGTTCGTGATGGGTTGCCCCACCACAATCGGGCGGATGATCTGAACCGCGTGGGTCAAGGGGAGAAGTTGAACGGCAGATTGCATCGGCAGCGGCAGGGTGCTGATCGGGTAAAAAACGCCACAGAGGATAAACATAGGCGTTAGCACCAGTGTCATATAGAAGTTGAAATATTCGTAACCTTTGGCGAAGGCTGTCACGATCAGGCCGGGAGCCGCAAAACACAGGCCCGTCAGGAATATCGCGGGCAGGGCAAAAATGGCCGTCCAGTCATGCACTGCGCCTAGTATCGCGGCGACGGCAAGAATCGCGCCACCACTGATAAGGCTCTTGGTCGCGCACCACAGCAGTTCACCGATCACAATATCATCCACTTCAGCCGGGGTTGCCAGAATGGCTTCGTAGGTTTGCTGAGGCACCATTCGGGTATAGACCGACCACATCGACTCCATGCTGGCAACGTTCATCGCCGACCAGGCGATAAAGCCGGATGCGAGGAAGGTGAAGTAAGGCATCCCTGCCATTTCCCCTACGAATCGACCGAGCCCATAGCCCAGACCCAGCAGATACAGCAGGGGCTCACCGAAATGCAGCAGAACGCTGGCTCCCATCAATCGACGCCAGACCAGAGCGTTGCGGCGCCAGACGGCCAGTGATTCAACCCGTAAAAGTGGCAGAGGGGCGATTTTCATCCGCGTAGTTCCCGCCCTGTCAGACGCAAAAAGACATCTTCCAGGCCTGAGTGTCGATGCAGGCAGGCAACATCGGGGTGCGACTGTCCTAACTCCAGGAGTGGTCTGGCATCATCAGAGTAGATGTAGAGACTGTCTCCTGCTCGTTCCATGCGGCACGAGGAGGGCAGACTCTCCACAGCCGATCGAGGTGCTTTGCCTCGGATTTCAAGGACATCACTTTCGCAGTGCCGTCGGATAAGTTCTGCAGGGCTACCCTGTGCCAGTAGTGAACCGTTATCGATGATCATTAACTCGTCGCAGAGTCTTTCGGCTTCTTCCATATAGTGCGTGGTCAGCAGTATGGTTTTACCGTTGCGCTTCATCTGGTGAATCAAAGACCAGATCATATGGCGGGCCTGGGGATCCAGGCCGGTAGTCGGCTCATCCAGCACCAGCAATTTGGGATCATTGACCAGCGACCGCGCCAGAGTGAGGCGGCGTTTCATGCCGCCGGAGAGCGTATCAATGCGATCGTCCGCGCGTGAGGCCAGTTCTACCAGTTCCAGCAGGGATGGCACCCGCTGCTCCAGTTGCGTTTTGTCTATCCGGAAATAACTGCCGTACATGTGCAGGTTTTCGGCTACCGTGAAATCCGGGTCCAGGTTGTCAGCCTGGGGCACAATCCCGGTACATTGCCGGATCTGTCGACGGTTTAGGTCGATATCCTTGCCGAACACCTCGAGAGTACCGCCGCTTCGGGGCGATTGTCCCAGCAGCATCCGCAATGTGGTGGTCTTGCCTGCGCCGTTGGGCCCCAGCAGGCCAAAGCAACTTCCCGATGGGATGTCAAAATCCAGTCCCGAAACTGCCGCCGCGCCGTCAAAGAACTTGCTCAGATTACGACAATGCACCAGTGCATGGTCGGAGGGCGCCTGCACTTCCGATTTCGGTCGGTATGGGGGGTTGCGCAAGGCGGTTCAGATGCCGAAGTGGGTCTCACACCACTGCGGCAGTTCCGCAATCGATGCCAGTTCACCATCGCAGCCCGGCGGTACCGGGTCTGTCACGCTGTTGCCGGTTCGAACCAGCAGGCTGCGCAGACCCGCATCCACGGCGCCTGTGATATCAGAGGAGATGCTGTCTCCAATCATCACCGTATGCGCTCGTACAAAACCAGTTCTGGCCAGGGCTGCATCAAAAAACGCCCGTTGAGGCTTGCCGATAACGGTAACAGGTTGCGTGATGACCGACTCCAGCGCTGCTACGATCGGTCCCAGGCCAATCCGGATCACATCCCCGTCTGGCCAGGTGGGATCCCGGTGCAGGGCGATCGGCTCGGCACCCCCCTCTACCAGGCGTCGCGCGATGTCGATTTCTCCAAAATGGGGCCACAGGGATTGGCCGATCACTACGGCATCGGCGGGAGTTTCATCGCGTGATACCGCGTGCCCATTTTCAGTGAGCAGTATTTCAAGGCTGGTGTCGCCAATAAGAAAGCACCGTGCGCGCCGAAAACGGGTACTGAGGTATTCGACCGTTGCCAGCGATACCGGGAGAATCTCGTCGAGATCCACTTGGTACCCCAGGCCCGTAAGTTTCTCAAAGATCTGTCGCTGGGACATCCGCGATGTGTTGGTCACCAGCAAAAAAGGAAATTCACGTTGACGCAGGTAGGCGATAACCCCGGGGCCCTGTTTAACCGGCGCTGTTCCGCCGTAGAGGACACCGTCTATATCGATAAAAAATGAGGGTCGATGCAAGTCAGTCACAGAAGGATCGTGCAAAAGGCAATAGTCTAACGGGGGCTTGGGTCTTGCGGTAGGTGGGCTCGCGTGGCCGGGGGCGTCTTCAGTTGCAAGAGGCAGATTTCACCGGCAGAGTAGGGTGGGTATGGAAGGGCAAGCGGAAGAGTTGAAAAAAAGATTCCTGGCATGGCAATGTCTGCTGCGTCAGCGCGCGATGCGCGTGGGGGGGGGAAAGCCCACATCCGGGATGCGGCCAAAGTTGTCGATCGCTGACGGCGGCAACTATTCTGATCCTGTCACCGTGCTGCTCCTGCATCTTGATGCCGCACCTGACGCGGCGCAGTTTCGGCACATGGCGTTGAAAACGCATGATCCAGCTGATCGCTACAGCGCCGCCGTTAAATACCTCTCTGCAGCGTACTATCAGAGTCCCCAGGGGTTCTCTGACGAGATGACAGCATTGTTCAGCGCCAGTGGGTTATTGGCGCAGGCATTGCGGGCCCGCCGCTCCTGTATTTTGGAGTTCAGTCAGTTTGGATCCCGATACAAAATGGAGTGCGCGATCAGGGAGTTGGAGAAAGGCAGTGTCCCCTATGAGGCCACCTACTGGCACAATAAACTGTTTAATTCCCGGTTGCCCGCTGAGATCGCGATTCTCGGGTTTACGCCACAGTGGAGTGATGCAGTGTTCGATGAAACTCCATCTGAGCGCTAGTTCGACCGGGTTCGGTTGTGGACGCCCACCAGGTCGTTACGGGCTCTATCCAGGTGCTCGTAGATGGTGTCGATAGCCGCGTCAAGATTGCGCTTGGCAATCATGTTGTACAGATGGCGATGGTGTGCGTTGTATTGGGCAATTCGGTCAGGCATCAGTATCGACTCTTTCATGGCGGCCCATTGTTCGTGGCTGCGGGTTTCATTGACCAACTGGTATAGCCAGACCATCAGGCGATTACGTGTGCACTCCGCCATGGCGAGATGAAAATCCGCGTCGGCTCGGGAGAAAGCTTCGGCGTCGTTTGATGCGGACTCAACGCGTATCAGGGCTTTACGCATCCGCTCCAGATCCATTGCGGTTGCGTTGGCAACCGCCAGTCGGACCATTTGGGGTTCGATGCCCAGACGAACATCGATCAGTTCCAAGGGGCTGGTGACATCCGCAATCTCGGTGTGCTCGGAGAACTCCCGGTAGGTGACAAAGGTTCCACTGCCAACCTGCCGGTCTACCATTCCCAGTTCCTGCAGGCGCCGCAGCGCTTCGCGGACTGTGCCGCGGGAGGTATGAAAAAGCTCAGCGAGTTCCCGTTCGGCCGGGAGCCGCTCGTTAAAACCATACTCACCGTCGGCGATCGCACGACGTAGCTTAGCGGCGATTCCGGCGGAACCGCTTACCGAGATGGCTTCCGGTAGTTGCGGTAGGGCTCCCTCGGGGGCGTCGCTGAGATTTGTTTGTTCAGCCATGATGGGTTGAGAAGGTTTGGCACGCAGATTGCGACCGAAATAGACCAATTAAATTTAAAAGGTCTATATTCGGTGGTAAATATGGCACCTATTGGGCTGCAAAGCAATCGCTCTTTTGAGCTGATGATTTGACTTTCCCGGCCAGAACAAACTATTGTTCAGAGTCTCGATGGTTTCCCATTCAATGGTACAAAATCGGTATTATCTTGATCAGTGATGCAAACTGCGGTTAGCACTCGGGTTCGGAGGTACCGAAACAAAAACTGCCCAGATTTGGGCGTGTAACGAGGGAGATTTGGTTACATGGCTTTTCCACGGAACGCAAAGTACGTCATCATCGGCGCCGGCATTCATGGATTGAGTACCGCTTATCACCTGGCGCTTGAACTGCGGCGTAAAGGGATCGGCAGTGGCGAGGATGTGCTCGTCATTGACAAAACTTCAATCGCCGCGGGGGCATCGGGAATTGCCTGCGGCGTGGTGAGAAATAATTACTTCCAGCCCGCCATGCGCGAGTTGATGGCACATAGCGTGGGCGTGTGGGAGAGTGATCCCCAGGCCTACAGTTACCACCCCGTGGGATACATGCAGATCAGTCCCGAAGCGATGCGCGAGGACGTGGCCAGTATCGCTGAGCAGCAAAAGGCCATCGGTTACGAGTCTGTTTTCGTCGAGGGCGCCCAGCAGTCAACGGAATATATGAAGGGGTTATTCGATGACTGGCAGGCGCAGGGTATTACCTCTGTGCTTCACGAGAAGCCAGGAGGTTATTCCAATAACACCCGGGCAATGTATGGCCTCGCCGGGAAGGCCGAAAGCGAGGGTGTACGTATCCTGACCGGCGTGACGGTGACGGGTTTTGAGCGAGGTAATGGCAGCGGTGCGATTAGCGCGGTAGGTACTGATCGGGGCAACATTGAGTGTGATTACACGGTCATTGCTGCCGGGCCCTGGGTCAAGAGCGTTTGGGAAATGTTGGAGTTACCCCCCCAGGTCAGCATTAAAGGCGGGGATGGCGTGATGCACGACAACATCCCGATGTGGGTCTTTTGGTCGCTCCAGGAAGGCACCCTCGGAGTGGACCCGAAGATGCAGCGTACCAATGACGGCGCGATGCCCCCAGTGATCCATGTGGATTCTGATGTGCCGCTGCGCTCAGATGTCGACGGATCCGTCATTACGGAGGAAATGTGGGGCATCTATTACAAGCCGGATTTCCATTTCAATGGCATTCAGGGCGGGGCGGCACCATTCAAAGTGCCCACCGATCCTGATCAGGTCGCGGTTGACCCCTACGGGCCAGATTCTCCCGATTTTGTTGTTGGGGCTGAATTCGCTCACATGTGGTGTTCGGCGCTAGCACATTGTCAAAAGCGGTTCGAAGGTCAGACGCCAAAGTACAAAGATGAACCTTCTGGCGGGATTGGCGCATTCACGCCGGACAGTTTCCCCGTATTCGATGTATTTTGTGAGAACTGTTACGTGATTGCAGACTCAAACCATGGCTATAAGATGTTGGGTGTGGGCAAACTGGTGGCCGAGGAGATCGTGGGTGATGCCAGCGCACTGTTGGCGCCCTTCCGGTTCTCCCGTTATGCCCAAGGCAAGTTACACCCCGTATCAAACAGCCCTTTCCCGTGGAGTTGAGTCTACGATGAACACAAGCAATGAAGTTCGACATCAATGCAGTAACGATTAGCCCTTATAGACAAACCCCGAGAAAGAAAAAAGGAGGAAAACGGAAATGACCGACCTAGAAGCCTATGTGGTGCAACCGGGACGCGATGACCTGGTCAAACAGGTTCGTGAAAAAATTAACGAGTTGGGGATCAGCTACATCTATTACCAGTTTATCTCAGTGACGGGTCGAATCGTTGGTAAGGGGATTCCGGCGGATCACTGGGAACGCACAGCTGAACGTGGCTTCCAGCTGGTTTACGGCTCCACCGCGAATCTGTTTGTCGATCGTCACGGCGATTACATCGGTTATGGGCCTGAGGCCATGGAACTGGTCGGCATCCCAGATCCAGAAACCTTCTGTCAATTACCTTGGGATAAGCGGGTCGCCCGGGTCTTCTGCGTCTGTTTCCGTAACCGCGAGGAGCGGGAGAACCCCGGGATGGCGTTGACGTCCGATTGTCGCGGGAACCTCAAGCGCTTCCACGCCGAATTCCAGGGCAAGTACGACATGGATTTCCGGGTGGGCACAGATCCAGAGATGATGTGGCTCAAGCGTGGTGCCGATGGCAAGCCAGACGGGGGTTTCTCAAACCCGTACTGTTATCACATCGATCAGTTTGAATCGTTGCGCCCAGTATTTATGCGGGTGATCGAATACTGTCACGCGATGGGCCTGGACATGATTCAGGGTGACCACGAAGACGCCCCCGGTCAGCTCGAACTGAACTGGACTTTTGATGACGTGGTGCGAAATGCCGATCGTCTTGCGACTTATCGGCAGATTTGCGCCCAGGTAGCGCGGGAAAACAACCTGATTGCCTGCTTTATGACCAAACCCTTCATGGGGGTTTCTGCCTCGGGCTGTCATACCAACATCTCACTATGGAAAGGTGGCGAAGAGCGGATTAATCGCCTGCACAATCACGCCCTGCCGGGCATGGATGACGTTTTCACTTACCGTTCGGGCGGTGACAACCTGTTTATGCCGGATACAGATGATGTGCAGATGCCTGGCAAGGTAGGCCTGCAGTGTGTGGGCGGCATTGTCAGTCACCTTGGCGCCTTGACTGCAATCGGGTGTTCTACCGTTAACTCTTATCGCCG